>Ga0055584_100000663_pt1 | contig 32725 bp, 25 predicted proteins | sample OSDHelmetaG_FD_58716 | JGI IMG/M metagenome (GOLD analysis project Ga0055584, IMG submission 58716) | Pelagic marine sediment microbial communities from the LTER site Helgoland, North Sea, for post-phytoplankton bloom and carbon turnover... | ecosystem: Environmental > Aquatic > Marine >... | reverse complement strand
GCGAAATGCCTCTCACTAATTTACTCCGTTTTACTGGGGGAAGCTCAGAGGGATTAAAAAATAATCCCTCCGTCCCCTTTAATAATACTTTAATAAAAACCCAAGCCAAAAAAAACCGGCCATCCGCCGGTTCTTCAAAATCTCATTAAAACAAATCTAACTACTCACTCTCTTCACCACTACCACCACCAGCTTCCCCTTCCTTCTCTTTCTGAATCCGCTGGTAGATCTCCTCACGATGCACTGCCACATCCTTGGGCGCGCTCACGCCAATTCGAACTTGGTTCCCCTTTACTCCGAGGACGGTTACTGTGACTTCATCTCCGATCATCAATGTTTCGCCGATGCGGCGTGTGAGTATTAACATTGCAATCCTCCTTTAACTCATTCCCTTTGCTTTCCGTACTTACCGTGTTGCAGCGCTGCTAGCGTCTTGCGATCGAGTCTCGACGAGTTTTCGAGATTTGAGTATGTCTCGCTTTATTGCCGCAGGCTTTGATCGAGGTCTCTTTTATGTCCTTTGCCTACAGCGAGACGGCTCGATATCGCCCCTATCCCTTTAAGTTAGTGGGAGAAGACGTGCTTAACTACTAGTATCTGCCTTAATTGGGAACATGCCAACTAAATACGAGAAATTGTTAGCAGAGGAATGGGGCTTAGGCGTCGGCTTCCTTGCCATAGTCAGGGTCGCCCAACTCGAATGCGCTGTGCAGCGCACGCACGGCCAATTCCAGGTATTTCTCCTCTATCACCACGGAAATCTTGATCTCCGAGGTAGTGATGATCTGGATATTGATGTTCTCATCGGCCAGTGCCTTGAAGGTCTTGCTGGCGACCCCCGCATGGGAGCGCATGCCCACACCTACCACCGATACCTTGCCGACCTTCTTGTCCAGCAGGACTTCGCGCGCCTTCAGGGAGGCCTGCAGTGAATCCAGTATCTTCTTGGCGCGGTCGCTCTCGCTGCGCTTCACGGTGAAAGTGATATCGTTAGTGCCGTCGGCCGCCGCGTTCTGTACGATCACATCGACCTCGATGCCAGCTGCACTCACGGGGCCAATTACCTGATAGGCCACACCAGGCACATCGGGCACGCCAGCCACGGTTAATTTCGCCTCGTCTCGCTCAAACGCAATACCCGCAATAGTAGGGTCTTCCATCTTCTCATCTCCCTCCATACTAATCAGGGTACCCGCACCCTCTTCGAAACTTGATAGCACCCTCAGAGGCACCTTGTACTTGCCGGCGAACTCGACGGAGCGGATCTGCAGCACCTTCGCACCCAGGCTCGCGAGTTCCAGCATCTCCTCGAAGGTAATGCTTTCCAACAGCTTGGCATCTTCCACGACTCTCGGGTCTGTCGTGTACACGCCTTTCACATCAGTATAGATCTGGCACTCATCCGCATCCAAGGCCGCGGCCAAGGCCACGGCGGTAGTGTCTGAGCCGCCTCGGCCCAGGGTGGTGATGTTGCCGAGCTCGTCGACGCCCTGAAACCCGGCTACGACCACAACATTGCCCTGCTCGAGCTGGGCATGCATGCGGGTGCCATCGATCTCACGAATCCTCGCCTTGGTGTGGGTATTGCAGGTCAAGATGCGCACCTGCCCGCCGGTGAAGGAGCGCGCACCGATGCCTCGCTTCTCCAGCGCCATGCTGAGAAGCGCGATGGTGACCTGCTCGCCGGTAGACAGCAAAACGTCCATCTCCCGCGCCGTGGGTTCTTCCATGATTTCTTTCGCGAGTGCGACCAGACGGTTCGTCTCGCCACTCATCGCCGACACGACGACCACGATGTCGTCGCCGCGCTCACGGAAAGCCATGATCTTATCCGCCACGGCCTCGATGCGCTCGACTGTGCCAACGGAGGTTCCACCATATTTTTGAACGATCAGCGCCATAACTAGCCTATTCCGGTTCCTGTCCCTGTCAATCCCTGTCTATAGCCGCTCGACAAGCCAAGGCTTGATGCTGGCCGCAGCCGCTGGCACGGCATCTACGTCGCTGCCGCCCGCCATCGCCATATCGGGTCGGCCACCGCCCTTGCCGCCCACCTGCTGGGCTACCATATTGGCTAAGTCACCTGCCTTTACCTTGTCTATCAGGTCCTTGCTCACGCCCGCGACTATGCTTACCTTGCCATCGGCCGCGCAGAGTAGCACGACCACCGACGAGCCGAGCTTGTTCTTGAGCTGATCTGCCGTATCGCGCAGCGTCTTGGGGTTGAAGCCCTCCACGACCGCTGCCAGTACCTTCACGCCTGCGACCTCCTCTGCCTGCGAGGCGAGGTCGCTGCCTGCGTGTGACGCCATCTTCGCTTTCAGCTGTTCGAGCTGCTTCTCCAGAGACTTGGCATTGCTGGCGAGCTGCTGCACTTTCTCCAGCACGTCGTCTGAGTTCGACTTCACGATCTCGCAGACCTGCCTGAGCGTTTTCTCCTCGCGCTCCACGAGTGCCAGCGCGCCGCGACCTGTCACAGCCTCTATGCGGCGCACGCCCGAGGAAATGCCCGACTCGGAGACGATCTTGAATAGGCCGATGTCTCCGGTTCGCTCTACGTGGGTGCCGCCACAGAACTCGATCGAGTACTCGCCGCCCATGGAGACAACTCGCACCTCATCGCCATACTTCTCGCCAAAGAGTGCGACCGCACCCTTCTCCTGCGCCTTCTCGATCGGCAGGATTTCTTTGCTGACGGATGAGTTCCTGAGTATCTCTTCGTTTACCTGATTCTCGATGCGCTTGAGCTCTTCTACCGAGACCGGCGCACTATGGGAAAAGTCGAAGCGCAGCCTGTCGGCATCGACCAGCGAGCCCTTCTGCAATACGTGCTCGCCTAACACGCTGCGCAGTGCCGCGTTCATGAGGTGGGTCGCGCTATGGTTCAGCGTAATCGCCGCGCGCGCCTCATCGGCCACCTTGGCCGACAGCTCATCGCCCACGCGCAGTGTGCCCTGTCGAATGCTGACTCGATGCACCAGGGCATCGCCTTGCTTCTGCGTATCTAATACGTCGACCGCGACACCATTGCCGCTCAGCACACCGGTATCGCCAACCTGGCCACCGGATTCACCGTAGAAGGGGCTGCTATCCAAGAGCAGCAGTACCTCGTCGCCCTCCTTGGCGCTATCTATCTTCTTCGCGTCGGCGAATATGGCCAGCAGCTTCGCGGTGCCCTGCAGGCTCTCGTAGCCGACGAACTCTGTAGCCTCATCGCCTGCTATGTCGAGCTTCTCTACCGTGCCAAAATTACTCGCCGCGCGTGCCTTGTTCTTCTGCACTTCCATGGCCTGTTCGAAGCCATCCATGTCCAGGGTCAGGCCGTGCTCACGGGCCACATCGGCCGTGAGGTCTACCGGGAAGCCATAGGTATCGTAGAGGCGGAATACGGTCTCGCCCGGAATGGTCTTGCCGTCCAGCTCCGCGATCGCCTTCTCCAGAATCGACATGCCATTGTCCAGCGTACGCGCAAACTGCTCCTCTTCGTCCTTCAGGGCCTTCTCTACCAGCTGCTGCTTCTGCACCAACTCCGGATAGGCCTCTCCCATGACGCGCACTAGCGCCGCCACGATCTTGTAGAAGAATATGTCTTTAACGCCAAGTTGATAGCCGTGGCGGACGGCGCGCCGAACGATGCGTCGCAGCACATAGCCCCTACCCTCATTGGAAGGCAGCACGCCATCGACGATCAAAAACGAGCAAGACCGTATATGGTCTGCTATGACTTTCAGCGAGTTATTGTTCAGGTCTTTGACCGCGGTGATCTCGGAGATGGACTGAATCAGCTCCTGGAACAGATCGATCTCGTAATTGCTGTGCACCTTCTGCATGACGGCGGCCACACGCTCCAGACCTGCACCGGTGTCGACGGATGGCTTGGGTAGCGGCGTGAGCGAACCGTCGGCCTTGCGCTCGTACTGCATGAACACGAGGTTCCAGATCTCGATGTAGCGATCGCCGTCCTCGTCGGGGCTGCCGGGAGGGCCGCCGGGTACAGCGTCGCCGTGGTCGTAGAATATCTCGGAGCAGGGACCGCAGGGGCCGGTGTCGCCCATAGCCCAGAAGTTATCCTTCTCGCCGAGGCGTGAGAACCGCGTCGGATCGATCTTCATCTCGTCCAGCCAGATCGCGGCAGCCTCGTCGTCATCCTCGAAGACGGTAACCCAGAGCTTCTCCGCCGGCAGGCCCAGGTCATTGGTCAGAAACTCCCAGGCAAACTTGATGGCCTCTTGCTTAAAATAGTCGCCGAAGGAGAAATTGCCCAGCATCTCGAAGAAGGTGTGGTGGCGCGCGGTATAGCCCACATTCTCGAGATCATTGTGCTTGCCGCCGGCGCGGACACAGCGTTGCGAACTGGTCGCGCGGTTATAGTCCCGCGGCTCGTCGCCCAGAAAGGTGTCCTTGAACTGCACCATGCCCGCGTTGGTAAACAGCAGCGTCGGATCGTTGCCTGGCACGAGGGAACTGCTGGGAACGATCTGATGCCCCCTGCTGGCAAAAAATTCCAAAAACTTCTGTCTAATCTCAGCACTCTTCATGAATCAATCCGAAATTCTGGCTCGCCCCGTTCGTGGGCCGGCTAATGGTAAAAAAGCACAGGATTATAGCGTGTAATACGCGGATATTGCAGGGTTTTTTGGGCTAGTCAGGTGATCGCGATCACTCAGTAATCAACTCTCGTCATCTGCTCGATCATTGGCTAATAATCTCTCGTTGTCGCCACCGAAACTGAAGCGCTCAAATACGGCGTCTTCCGGGACGCGAAGACGCCCATCGCTGGACAGAATGATCGCGATCGCCCTCGTCTTCGGGAAGTGGCTGAGGATGATGGTCAGTATGATGAGGAACGGCACACAGAGAAACATGCCGGGAATGCCCCAGATGTACTGCCACAGGCCCAGATTGAGCAGGATCACAATCGGGCTCAGATTGAAGGAATTGCCCATCAGCCTAGGTTCGAGGATATTGCCGATGCAGACCTGCAGCGCACCTATGCCCACTAGCACCAGAACGAAGAGTGTATAACCATCGGACTGCGCGAGCGCGATCATGGCTGGGAATATGGTCGCGATAATCGAGCCGACGGTCGGGATGAAATTCAGCAAGAAGATGAGCAGACCCCAGACGCCGGCGAAGTCGACCTCCACGATGCGCAGGAAGATATAACTCAGTATCCCCGTCAGCGAACTGGTGAACATCTTGATGCTAATGTACTTCTGAATATCGTTGCGGATTCTGCTGATGATCTTGCGCACGTCTTTCTCGGAATTTTCATTGCTGAACAACTCCGTGATCTTCTGATCGAAGTTACCCTGCTCCAGAAACAGGAATAGGATATAGATCAGGATGAGGCCACCACTTGCGAGAATGCCGGCGAAGGAGGCGGCTACCGAAGTCGCGTAGGCAGGCAGATCGATCCAGTCGGTAATAAGCTGATCCTGAAACGCGGAGACCACCACCAGCGGCAGGTTTTGCAATCGTTCGGTAAGATTCTCCTGATAGACCGGAACGACCTCAAGCACGTCGTCGGCGCGGCCGCTGAGGAAGTTAATCAGCCCCCAAACCAATAAAACAAACGTGAGAAGCGATGCCAGCAGGCAGACAAACTTGGGAAATTGAAACTGGCCTATCTGGATCCTCGCGAAGGCCGCCGCCAGGGTATTGATCAGATACCAGAGCGCTATTGCTATGACCAGCGGTAGCAGTAAAGCCTCGCCCACTATCAAGAGATATAAAACTAATACGACGGCAAAGCTGGAAATGGCGAAACTGGTCATTTTCATCGGCGGTAGAATCCTTGCTCGCGTTCTCGGACTGGCTTCGTAACACTGTGATTTTGCGAAGAATATCACATTTTCGGAGGCGCTCCCTCATTACGCTAGAGATCACAGTAATCCAATGCATGTAGTCAGGACATAAGTAGGGAAACTGATGCAATTAGATGGTTATTCAAAGCTGCTGAAAATCGGCGAAGGCGGCATGGCGTATGTCTTTCGGGGCATTCAGGAGTCGCTGCAACGACCGGTAGCAATCAAGCTTTTAATTAACGACCTCAGTCGTGACGAGGAGGCCAGGCGCCGCTTCGACCGCGAATCCTACATCATCGCCAGGCTCACCCACCCCAATATTATCCATGTGATAGATAGGGGTATCAGCGCGGACGAGATGCCCTACTTCGTGATGGAGTACGTTGAAGGCGTCGATCTCGGCACCGCCTCGAAGATCAACGAGATCTCCCACACCGACAAGATCGACATCATTATCCAGCTCCTCAAGGCGCTGTCCTACGCACACAAGAACAACGTAATCCACCGCGACATCAAGCCGGAAAACATCCTCATCGACGAGAGCGGCAACGTAAAAATACTGGACTTCGGTATCGCGCAGTTCTACGAGGAGCAGCGTGAACTCACGAACCAGACCACGTCGGGCACCGTCATGGGCACCTACAACTACATGTCGCCGGAGCAGCGCGAGTCTTCCGACAATGTAACGGAGCGCAGCGATCTGTTCTCCGTGGGCGTGGTGATGTATGAGCTGTTTACCGGCAAGATTCCAACCGGCGTGTTCCCCGAGCCCTTCCGCCTGAATGCCGACATCAGCCCCGAACTGAACAAGCTAATCCTGTGCTGCCTCAATCAAGACCCTGATCTGCGCCCGGAATCCGCAGAGCAACTGAAGAACGATCTGCTCGCGGTGTCGCAGGGCTCCCACCTGGACGAGGGGCAGCGCCTGCGCGCCGAGCAGGGTATTACGAGGATCAAGTCCAAGTTTCTGCTGTTGGATATTCTGCGTGAGGACAAGTTCGGCTCGGTCTATCTCTACCAACAGAAGGATAGAAACCAGCTCCTGATTATTAAGAAGAAGGTCAGCTCCAGCGCGGGCTTCGAGGCGAGCAACCTGCTGGCGTCGCTGGAACACGAGAACATCGTGAAGACTCTGGGCAGCTCGCGCAACGACAGGCAGTTTATTCTGGTACAGGAATACCTGAGCGGCGGCACCCTGAACGACAAGCTCGCCTTTCAGCTCAACTGGCAGGAGATACTGAAGATCGCCTCGCAGATCTGCCAGGCGATGATATTCGCGCACAATAACCGCATCGTTCACGGCCACCTGCGCCCTACCAACATACTCTTCACGTCGGAGGGTCGGGTAAAGCTCACCGACTTCTCCCTCGAGGACGACCTCAGTTCGGTGGAGAATGCCCAGTTCTACCGCCTGCAGCACGAGCCACGCAGCAAGGCCGCCGATATCTATGCCACCGGCGTCATTCTGTACCAGCTCTTCACCGGCTCCCTGCCCAGCCGCAATCAGGACACCAGCTTCGTAGTGCGTAAGTCTTTCACCAAGCTGCCCGACGATATCCAGTTACTCATCGCCAATATGATCTCGACGATCCCAGAGAACCGCGAGAGCGATAGCCTGCAGAAGGCCGTCGAGCTGTTTCAGAAACACATCTCGAACAAGCATCACAAAACATTCTCCAATAGAATCAAAGGCCGCAAGGCTGCGAAGGAGCGCGCTACCCCTAGTCAGAGCGGCGCAGCAGCGGTGGCGAGCCGCCCTGCCTCTCCCATAACGGCCCGTTTGGGGTTTTTATTCGGACTGTTGCTGCTGATTTTTGTACAATATCTGTATCTCTTTGATGGGCAAGAAAAAATTAACGAAAGCGTCCCAGATGTTTACAATATGCTGGTGAATCAGATTGAAGGACTCAGGACAGATTGATGGACCAGACGCAGGCACTGCTTAAGGTTGCTGGCTACACGGACAAGGGAATTCGCCGTGAACACAATCAAGACCACATAGGATTCGATTCAGAGCGCGGCATAGCGGTTCTGGCAGACGGCATGGGGGGCCACAAGGCGGGAGAAGTCGCGGCCCGCATGGCCGTGCAATTCGTGCTGCAAAAGCTGAAATCCCTCACTTTGCAGGAAACTTCTGTATCGATAACTGGTTCTCAGTTATTGGAATTTGTCTCAAATACAATTTCTTCGAGCAATGTAGAGATATTCAGGGCTCAGGAGGCCGAAGAAGCCTACAAGGGCATGGGTACGACGATAGTAGCCGCTATGGTTGTTGGGACTCAGGCCTATGTCGGCCATGTCGGTGATTCGCGGCTGTATCTGCGCCGCAATCGCACCGTAAAGCGGGTAACCAAGGACCACAGCCTGGTTCAGGACCTGATAGACCGGGGCTTCTATACCGAGAGAGAGGCACGAAGCGCAAACGTAGGGCATGTAGTAACGCGGGCACTCGGCACCAGAGCCGATGTAGAGGTGGCGACTACGCAGGTAGCACTTGAGCCCTACGATATTTTGATCCTCTGCTCCGATGGCCTAAGCGACATGGTTTCGGATTGGCAAATAGCGGAGATCATCGACGAGAACATTACGAATCTGGACCTAGCGGCGAAGAGGTTAGTCGCCCTGGCAAACCAGAACGGTGGCAAGGACAATATTTCTGTCATTCTCATGCAGACCTAGCAGGAGAGTGAATACGGGGAAACTAAAGGAAAGGAATTATCATGCCAGGCAAATTGGAATTCAGTTTTAACTCGAATCGACTGGGCGAGTTCCCACTCGACAAAGAGATTATGACGATCGGCCGCAAAGATGATAATGATATTCGTATCGAGAATCTTGCCGTCAGCGGGCACCATGCAAAGATCTTAACGATTTTTGACGACTCGTTCCTGGAAGACCTCGACAGCACGAACGGCACCTACGTGAACGGCCAGCCGGTCAATAAGCATCCCCTCAAGAGTGGCGACGTCATCGTAATCGGCAAGCACGAGCTGCGCTATGTCAACGAGTCGCTCTCCGCCAGCGACGACGACAAGACTGTGCTGATACGAAGACAGCCGGGGCTGAACACAACCCCCGGTACCAATCTGAACGAGCCGATCAATATGCCCGGTGTGTCTGCTACGACCGACGCGCTGAGCGCCGCGAAGCTGCAAATTCTCAACGGCAAGGGTGCGGGCAAGGAACTGGCTCTGGCCAAGGCATCGGTGAAGCTGGGCAAGTCCGGCGCCGAAGTCGTGCAGATCAACAAGCGTCCCGACGGCCACTTCATCGTGTGCCTGGATCAGGACAACGCGGCAAATATTCTAACGATTAATGGCGAGGCCGTGGGCTCCCGCGCGGTCAAGCTGAACAACCACGATGTCATCGAGATCAACAAGCTAAAGATCGAGTACTACCTGTCCGTCTAGTTCACCACTAACGAGTTACGAACTACCTTATAGGCGCTATCGCTCTGGCAACTCGATCACGCCACGCATGAAGAGCACCGCCCTTCCCGAGATCAACACCCTATCACCCTCGAGCTCGCACAACAGCTCTCCCCCACGCTGAGATACCTGCTTGGCGCTGAAAGTGGTCTTGCCCGTGCGCGCAGCCCAATAGGGCACGAGTTGGGTGAACGCCGAGCCGGTTACCGGATCCTCCTCTATCCCCGTCCTTGGCCCAAACCACCTTGCGACGAAGTCATAGTCCTCGGCCTGCGCCGTGATGATGATGCCTCTGCAGTCGAGCTGTGCTAGCAGGCTCATGTCGGGAGCCGCCTCCCGCACCAAGTCCTCCGAGGGAAGCACCGCTATGATATCCGCAAACTTTAGACAATCCTCGGGCGTAGTGCCGAAGGCCTCCACTATCTGCGGCGGCAGTTCATGTGGCGTTGGCGCCTGCGCGGGGAAGTTCATCTGCAGCAGGTCACCGCTACGCTTCACCGTTAGCAATCCGCTCTTCGTATTGAAGCCTATCTCGTCTTTCTCATAGCCTAGCTCATCGAACAGCACCTTTGCAGCTGCCAGTGTGGCATGTCCGCAGAGGTCTACCTCGGTAGCCGGTGTAAACCACCTAAGACCATAACCATCATCATGGGGCACAAAGAAGGCCGTCTCCGAGAGATTGTTCTCCGCCGCGATCGCCTGCATGGTGTCGTCCGACAGCCACTCGCTGAGTGGACAGATAGCCGCCGGATTGCCTTCGAACGGCTTATTGGCGAAGGCATCCACTTGATAGACAGTAATCTTCATTGCACCGAATCCTTATTTAGGAGGGAATGCGCAATACAGCGCGGGCGTTAACCGGCCTTAGCGTCGGCTAAGCTGTCGCGACTGTTGCGGCATCAAGACGTAGCGTTCGACGAGGTCGTAGAGGCTGCCCAGATGGCCACGGCGAGAGCGGCCAGGCGTGCTGTCGGAAGTTGCCACGACAACGAGATCTAACTCTTTCACCACAAATATGAGCTGGCCACCGTAGCCCCAGGCGACGGGTACCTGCATGCCGGCGAGGTCTCTCAGCCACCAGCCATAACCGTAGAAGCGACCCTGCCCTCGCGGGGAGCGCGCTCGGGGCTGATGGGACTGCTGCACCCAGGCGCTGGATATCACCTGCTCACCCTCGTGCACGCCGTCGTTGAGATAGAGCTGCCCGAACTCGAGCATCTGGCGCGGCGTCATCTCCATGTCGTTACCGCCGAAGTAGATACCCTGCGGGTCCTGTGACCAATAGGACATGGAGAAGCCCAGAGGCGAGCTTAGGTTTTCCTGCGCGAACTGCTTGGCAGACATGCCGCTGGCCTGTGTGATGATCGCCGATAGGAGATGCGTGCTGCCTGTGCTGTACAGCATGCGCGTGCCGGGCTCGGCCACCAGCGGCTGATTGAGCGCGAACTCCACCCAGTTGTCGCTCAGTACCCACTTGCCGTAGTTGCGATTGCTGGTGGTCTCCAGGCCCGACTGCATGGTGAGCAGGTTCTCTATGGTGATCTGCTGCTTGCCGGGGTCCTCGCTGGCTGCGATCAGGTGCGGGAAGTAGTCGGCGACGGGAACGTCGACCGAGGCGATAAGGCCCTTGTCTATTGCGATACCCACCAGCGCCGAGATGACACTCTTCGACGCCGACTTCATATTCGCAGGGCGCGCCGGGTCGCGATCGTTGTAATACTGCTCGAAGACCAGCTCGTCGCCGTGGCTTATCAGCAGGCTATGCAGCCTGGGCAGGCGGCTCGCCGCCTCGTGCGCAGCTACGTAACTTGCAGAGGGGACGCTAGAGTCCGCAGCCAGCGCAAACGGGTAGAAGCAGAATAGTGCCGAAGCAAGAAGTGCTCGAAATCGAAAAGTCATAGCAGTTGTAATGCGTCGCGTGTCGAAGTCATTAGGCGATTATTGCGCAATTCGAAGCCGAATCAAATGCGCAATACGCGCCTAATCTATTCAGCGACTCGTTTCGCCTAGATGCTCGCGAAGGCGTCGGCGACCATGCCGGGGGTGAGAATCTGCGGCAGGATGATCGGCTCCTTGCTGCTATCCCCCGGATAGAGGACATACAGAGGCACCGAGGGCCGGTTGAACTGTTCGAGGATCGCGGTAATCTCCGGGTCCTCGTTGGTCCAGTCGCCCTTCATGTAGGTAATATCGTTGTCCAGCAGCGCCTGCTCCACCCGTGCGGTGCTAAGCGTGGTCTGTTCGTTGGCGAGGCAGGTAATACACCATGCCGCGGTCATATTAACGAACACCGGACGCCCCTCGGCCTGAATCTCATTCAGGCGCGCCGCGCTGAAGACCTCGTAGTTCTGCGTGGAATTGCCCTCGGCATCAACAGTCGCGGCCTGCACTGGCGCCATGGTCTGCAGGAATGGCGTCTGCATCAGATAGATGGCGGCGACTAGCGCGCCGGCGCCTACCGCATAGTTCACGGTGCGCAGTATCGGGCCCATGGTGAAGCGGCGCTGATACATCCACGCGGCGAAGGCCATCAGGATACAGGCACCCAATACCAGCGCCATACCCATCACACCCACCTGCGTACCCAGCACCCAGAGGAAGAACAGGGCCGAGGCGTAGAGCGGGAACGCCATGAATTGCTTGAAGGTCTCCATCCACGCGCCAGGCTTCGGCATGTACTTCGTCAAGGCCGGCATGTGTGACAGCAGGAGAATAGGCAGTGCCATACCGAAGCCCAGGGAGACGAAGACCAGCATCGCCACCAACCACGGCTGGGTAAGCGCGAAGCCGAGAGCCGGCCCCATGAAGGGTGCGGTGCACGGTGTGGCGACAGTCGTGGCCAGGACGCCGGTGAAGAAGGAGCCCTTGTAGCCCTTCTTCTGCGCCAGCCCACTGCCAGCACCCATGAGGCTGGTGCCGATCTCGAATACGCCAGACAGGCTCAGTGCCATCATGAAGAAAACGTAGACGATGAAGGCGAGGAACCAGGGCTGTTGAAATTGGAATGCCCAGCCGATTCGTTCACCACCGGCGCGCAATAGAATCAGCACGGTGGCCAGCGCGACGAACGTGACTATCACGCCAACGGTATAGGCGATGCCATCCATGCGCTGCTTGTGCACCGACTCGCCGGCGTTCTTGGCAAAGCTAATCGCCTTCATCGAGAGCACGGGGAATACGCAGGGCATCAGGTTCAGTATGAAACCGCCCATCAATGCGAACAGCACATAGAGCAGCAGTCCGCCGCCTGTGCCGCCGCTGCCCGAGCCATCGTTAGCTGCCGCTAGCGGTGTAATCGTTGTCTGGTTGGCGTCGGTCGCCGGATTCTGGAATTCGAATGCAGTTCTGTCGCCCTGCTCGTTCTCCAGCACCAGCACGCCGTAGACCTCGGGGTCTTCCAGCATGCGCCGCGGCTGCTGGTGGGTAATCTGAATCAGGTTGCCCTGGATGCTAACGTCGCGCAGCGGGCCGGGCTTGATGATGCGGCGCTGTTCAGGGAAGAAGAAGGCATCGGTATAGTCCGCGAATAGTGGATCGGGGGATTCGAAGCCGAGACTAACTCGTTCCCCGGCCACGGCGATGATGGACTTAATGTCGTGATCGACCGTAGGCAGCCGCTCGCGCGCGTCCGCGAAGATTTGCGCATTGCCTGCATCGAGTTCGGCTGACTGATCTACCGGCAAGGTGATACTCAGACGCTGTTCGCCAGGAATACAAATCTGCTCGCACACATTCCAGAATGCGAGCGTCGATAGCTCGACGCTATCTCCCTCAAAATCTGCCGGAATGGTAACGGCGATGGGATGAAGAACTTCTTGCTCGTAGGCGAAGTTCACCAGGTCGGTGTCATAGAACGGCAGCCAGTACGGCGCGGGCCACAGCAGGTCGCCGATGATCGTGCCATCGGGCGCAGTCCACTCATTCGCGCTCGTGGGCTCGCCGCTATCGCCGCCCATCTTCCAATAGGTATGCCAATGTTCGGCGGGGTCTAGTCTTAGGCCAAGCCACGTGGTCTCGCCGGGCACGATGTTCGTCGTCTCGGCGATCAACTCGACCTCGATGCTATGGTCCCAGGCTACGTTCGCGGCTAGCGGCTCTATGTCGTAGCCATGCCACTGGCCTTCGTCGTCTATAAACGCGAGCAAGCCACTAAGCTGATCGAGACTTGGATCGAAGCGGCGGTGTTGTTCGGTGGATATCTGCAGGCGATTGCCGTCCTTCATGACTTTGCGGAACGGCGCGTACTTCATGATGCGACGCTGTTCCGGGAAGAACCAGGCCTCGTCCACGTCGTCGAACAGCGCCTCGTCTGCCTCGATCATGACATTGAACTTGCCATCGAAGCTGTTGAAGCGCGCCTGAAGATTATGTTGGTCGCTCTCTACGGGTGTCAGCGCACGGGACTCGGCAAAACCCTGCTGCCATCTGTCGTCGATCTGCAGGGCCTCGCCTACAGGCAGCGTTAACGCGAATTCGGCCGAACCTGGGATGCAGATCTGTTCGCAGACCTGATAGTCGACCTTGGTGCTAAGCGGGAAATTCGAACCGTCGAAATCGGCCGGCACGGTGACGGGGATCGGCAGGAACACCTCGCGCTCGTAGGTGAAGGTAACCAAGTCGCTGCCCGGGAATGGCGTCCACTCCGGGATGGGCCAGACGATGTCGCCGGCGCTGCTGCCGGCGGGTAATTGCCACTCGCTAGCGGCCGTCGCCTCGCCGCTGTCGCCACCGAATTTCCAATAGGTATGCCAGTGTTCGATGGGGTCCAGCCGTATGGCCAGCCATAGGGTCTCGCCGGGGACGACATTACGCGTCTCCGATACGAGCTCAACTTCGATCTGATCGGTCTTGTGGATCTGCGCCTGAACGCCGCCAGCCGCTAGAATTAAACCAATACAAATCAGTAAGTTATATAATTTCCTGCGCATTTTGACTCCCATCAAATCCTGTTACCGATAATACGCGACCGAAACCCCTGTTTGTGTGCCAAAAGGTAACAAAATCCGCCTATTGTGACACTTAAAGACCGCGTGGAGGAGACTTTATTACAGGCTATATCGGCAGCCTGCGGGAGCCGGTGGAGTCAGCTCTTGAGCCACTGCCAGGCAGACGCCAACTCGGCGTGATCGAAGTGCTTCTCCTGTATGCCCGCCAGCGCGGCGAAGAAGCTATCGATGGAGACCAGCCATTTCCAGGCGGTGCTGGAGGAGACGATGGCGATCTTGCGCATACTCTTCATATGGCGCAGCACCCATTTGATGTCTTCGAAGCCGGCATCCACGCCCCAGGAAGCATCCTCGTTCAATACGATAAGTATGTTCAACTGCTCGTACTCGTTCAGAACTTGCTCGAAACGTGCGATCAATTCCTGCCCCTGTTCCTCGGTGACCTTGCCGTCGATCTCGAATCCAAGTGTGTTCGCTTCGCTCTCAGGTAACTCGTTGATCATAGTCAGTCTCCTTAGACAACCGCTCTAGCTCGCCAAATGCTTGGGCTTAGTCTTAGCCACCGGCGCCTGCTGCCATGCGGCGACTAAATAGCAAGGCGTTAACATGTTAGGCTTTTACACTCAGTTCGTATTCGATTGCGCGCCCGAGTAGCTGCCTTGCTCGCTGCAAGGCTCGCAAGAATGGGCCCGAGCCGATGTAGAGGCCCGATTTTAGCAGCAGGGCCTGATGCAGAATAGTCGCGAAGAAATAGTCACTTGAACAACGAGGAGAACCCTTGAAAGCCGCAGAACTAATGGTGCAAGCCTTGCAAGCAGAAGGCGTAGAAAGAATATTCGCTGTGCCCGGCGAAGAAAACCTCGATCTGATCGAGGCAATACGCACATCTGATATCGAGTTAGTACTCTGCAGGCATGAACAGGCTGCCGGGTTCATGGCCGCTACCTCCGGGCGACTCACCGGCAACGCGGGTGTCTGCCTTTCCACGCTCGGTCCGGGCGCCACTAATTTAGTCACAGCGTCTGCTTTTGCGAACCTCGGTGCGATGCCGATGGTGATGATTACCGGGCAGAAACCCATCAAGACCAGCAAACAGGGTGAATTCCAGATCATCGATGTGGTCGATATTCTGGAACCCGTTACCAAATACACGCGTCAGATAGTGAGCGCAGACTATATCCCCGCCAGGGTAAGAGAGGCGTTTCGAATAGCCGAGGAAGAACGCCCAGGGGCTACTCACCTGGAATTGCCGGAAGACATTGCACAGGAAGATTGCGATGCACATGTTCTGCCCCACAACAATCCACGCCGGCCCCTAGCGGAGCAGAAGGCGATCGATAATGCAGCAAGATTGATCGAGCGAGCCGAACGCCCTCTGCTACTCATAGGCGCAGGCGCGAACCGGAAACTGCCATCGCGCATGTTGACCCGTCTGGTCAATGAACTGGGCATTCCCTTCGTGTCCACACAGATGGGCAAAGGCGTGATCGACGAATCCAGCCCGCTGTTCATCGGCTGCGCGGCGCTATCGCAGGATGATTTCGTGCATCGCGCCATAGAAAAGTCGGATCTGGTTATAAACATCGGCCACGACGTGGTAGAGAAACCACCCTTTCTCATGCGCGAAGATGGCTTTACTGTCATTCACATAAACTTCCTGCCCGCACGCGTCGACCCGGTGTATTTCCCCCAAGCAGAAGTGATAGGCGACATCGCCAATTCGGTGTGGCAGTTGCTGGAGCGCGTTAAGCCGCAGCCACACTGGGATTTTTCCTGCTTCGAGAAGGTGCGAGATGCGCTGCAGGAGCACAGCTCCCGACACATCGACGCAGACGATTTTCCGCTACTGCCGCAGCGACTCGTCGCCGAGGTCACAAGCGTGATGAGCGAAGACGATGTTATCTCACTCGACAATGGGCTCTACAAGATCTGGTTCGCGCGCAACTTCAAGGCGAGAAGGCAGAACAGTATGCTGCTGGACAACGCCCTTGCCAGCATGGGAGCAGGCCTACCCGCGGCGATGGCAGCCTGTATAACGGAGCCCAAGCGTCGCGTGCTGGCAATCTGTGGCGACGGCGGGTTCATGATGAACTCTCAGGAACTGGAAACGGCCGTGCGGCTCGGCCTGAATCTGGTCATTCTGATTCTGCGCGACGACGCCTACGGCATGATCCGCTGGAAACAGGAAAGCATGCAATTCGAAGACTACGGCCTCCGCTTCGGCAATCCCGACTTCCCTCTCTACGCCGAAGCCTACGGCGCTAGCGGTCATCGACTGGAATCCGCCGCGGCACTCGGCCCCTTAATCGAGCGCGGATTTAGCGAGGGCGGCGTGCACCTCATCGATGCGCCTGTGGACTACAAAGACAGCTATCGCATACTTCTCAAGCAGGTGGCCGAACTCAGCTCTAAACTCTAGAAAGCCGCAAACCCTAATTCTGAACAGCAGGAGACACCATGACACTTGATTCGATAAACCCGGCTACGGGTGAGACTATTCAGCAATACACGCCCATGTCGGACGAGCAGATAGACGCATTGCTCGTCGAGGTCAATAGCGCCTTTCGCGAATGGAGCCAGACTAGCTTCGCGGAACGGTCCAAGTTAATGCATGCGGCGGGCGATGTGCTGCAGAAGCGGAAATCGGAACTCGCAGGATTGATGACCGCCGAGATGGGCAAGACGCTCGCGAGCGCCGAGGCGGAGGTGGAGAAATGCGCCTCGGTCTGTCACTACTATGCAGACAATGCCGAAAAATTTCTAGCGGCCGAAGCGCTTGATAGCGATGCGAGTCTCAGCAAGATCGTCTATCAGCCCTTGGGCATCGTACTGGCTGTTATGCCATGGAACTTCCCCCTGTGGCAGGTATTCCGCTTCGCGGCGCCGGGACTGATGGCGGGTAACGCGGGCGTCCTAAAGCATGCCAGCAACGTCAGCGGATGCGCGCTAGCAATAGAGGCGGTGTTCATCGAGGCGGGGTTCCCAGCCGCTATATTCCGCACGCTACTCATCGGCAGCAGCAAGGTAAGCCGTGTCATAGAGAATCCGCTGGTGAAAGCCGTCACGCTTACCGGCAGTACCGCGGCAGGACGCGCCGTGGCCAGCAAGGCCGGTGAGATGCTGAAGAAGACCGTGCTGGAGCTAGGCGGCAGCGATGCCTATGTGGTGCTCGACGATGCCGACATAGACAGCAGCGTCGAGGCCTGTGTCAGCAGTCGCCTCATCAACGCGGGCCAGAGCTGTATCGCGGCCAAACGGTTCATCGTGGTGGAATCGCGCCTCGAGGAGTTTACTGAGAAGTTTGTCGCGCTCATGAAATCGAAGAAGATGGGCGACCCGACACAGTCGGATACCGACCTTGGCCCGCAGGCGCGTCAGGACCTGCGCGATGAACTCCACCAACAGGTGCTCAGCAGCGTCGAGAAAGGTGCGACACTACTCTTGGGCGGTGACCCACCCGATGGCAAGGGTGCTTTCTATCCGCCGACAGTCCTGTCGAATGTCAGGCCCGGCATGCCTGCCTACGACGAGGAATTATTCGGCCCGGTTGCCGCGCTGATAGCCGCCCCAAGTGAAGACGACGCGATCCGAATCGCTAACGACAGTGTATTTGGCCTGGGCGCGGCGGTGTTTACCGAGGACACAGCCCGCGGCGAGCAGATCGCGGCAACTCGGCTGGAGGCTGGCTGTTGTTTCGTCAATACCTTCGTTAAATCCGACCCGCGCCTGCCCTTCGGAGGGATCAAGGAGTCTGGCTACGGCCGTGAGCTGAGTCATCTTGGTATCCGCGAATTCGTCAACACCAAGACGGTCTATGTGCGCTAGGCATCGCGCGTAGTGCGCAGGGCTCCCCTCAGTAGCTTCTGCTGGAACCACTCCTTAAGCGAATGAGCGGTATCCAATTCCATGCGCCGCAGACAGTCTTGCTCGGACGCTGCGAGACTCGCACCGCCAAGCCCCCGCCAGGCGAGCGCGGCCAGAGAGGTTCTGGACTTTGCGCGATGCGCGATGTGCTCTAGAGCAGGCAGCAGACGTTGTTCTGTCGACGTGAAGTCGGTGCCGAATGGGAATGCGTCCAGCAAGCCTTCGTCACGCGCAGGGCGCAGCGCCTGCTCGATCAACTCGGGCGTATTCTCCGAATAGGCCGCCGGCAGCTGCCAATCTGCATCGATCTTGCGCGCGCGCTTCGCCTGCTCTAACAGATCGCCCTGAAATCGAGAATCGGTAATTTTCAGCATCGCCTCGATTGCTTCGCTTTCGGTTGTGCCGCGCAAGTCGGCGATGCCGTATTCCGTGATCACGATGTCGCGCAGATGCCAGGGCAAGGTCTCGTGACCGTAGGACCATACGATATTTGAGACTGTTCCTCCGCCCTGCTCGCGAGTCGCGTCGAGAGTAATAATCATGCGGGCATCGTTCAGCGCAAAGGCCTGTGCGGCAAAATTATACTGACCGCCGACACCGCTGACGACTCGACCATCTTCCAGGGCGTCGGAAATCACGGCTCCGCGCAGCGTGACCATCATAGCGCTGTTGACGAAGCTGGCCTTCTGGCGCGCCCCGCGCTTCGCCCGCTCATCGCCGTAGAGCTCATTGGTATAGCTAACAGGCATCATTTGAAAAAGTGCACGTTGCTCTGCGGGGAGCTCCCGCAGGCGGCGATAGAAGTCGTGACAGTCCACAAAAAACCCGCCATGCAGTACAGCCCCGTCCACCTGACGCTTCAGTATTCCGCCTTCCCACAGCCGCAGGAATCCATCGACAAACATCTCGCTCACACCGTAGAGCCCCATCGTAAACCTCTCTGTATCGCTTAGACCTGTGGGCGCCGGTCGCTGCAGGCATCGAATCAGGTCGGCGAATCGCGCGGAGTCTTCATGGCGTAGTAGCAGCGCCTGTGTAACGGCATCGCCAATAGCCCCGATACCAAGCTGCAGCGTGCCGCCGTCGCGCACCAACTGCGCCGCGTGCAGGCCGATCGCGTAGGCAGCCAACGAAACTGGACGCTTGGGCAGGCTGAACAGCGGAAACTCATGCTCCGCGCCGCCGAGCAACAGATCGACCTGGGCAACGTCGATGCGTGCCTCGCCCTCCATAAAGGGCAGTTCGGCATTCAGCTGACCGACGAACAGAAACTGACATTCTCCCTGCTCGCGCAGGCGCAGAAGATCGGCCGTTATGTCCGGGTTACAACTCAGGCTGAGATCCGCCTCTGTCTCGTGTGGCGCGAGTAGTTGTGCGACCACGTTGACGCCACGCTGCAGAAGAAAACCCAGCGCATGTGTGTAATTGGCAGGTATGTATCGCTGCTGCGCCGCGGCATTTGAAAGCCACTGCCCCGCCGACAGAAAGAATTCGCTAACGCGGACATTCGCCGGCAGCTTGCCGTCGCGCAGCAGCTGCGCATAGCGCAGTGTTGGGTAGTCACCAAATAGTCGAGTTAGCGCGGGCTGCAAGAGTCGTCGCTCGAAGTCGTTTCCGATGGCAGGAACCTCGAGCGTTAGGGCGGTGATAATCTCCAACTGCAGGGAGGAATCACGCAGTGCGCGTTCGGTTAGCGCATTGGCAATATGATTCGCCTTGCCTAGACCCAATGGCAGGGCCAGCACGATATGCTGCCCTGTGCGGGCGATAATCTCGTCGGCGATCGCCTCCGCATCGGCGAATTGATCAAGATGGGCCGGCAATGATTAGAGGTCCTTCCAGTAGGCATCGGGCAGGAAGCGCTCGCCATGCTGTTCGGCGAGTGCGTTTAATTGCTCCACGATATCGCTCACGCCGCGGGTCTTCGCATAGTGCATCGGGCCGCCGCGGAACGGCGCGAAGCCGGTACCAAAAATGATCGCGGCATCCAGTTGCTCGGCATCGGCCACAACTCCCTCGCGCAGACACTCCACGCAGGCATTTAACAGCGGCAGCAGGAGACGGTCGCTCATCTGGGTATCGCTATCGACCTGGCTAGTGGCTTTGTCCTTCACTGCCTTTCCTTTCTTCCACTCGTAGAATCCCCGCCCCGACTTCTTGCCCAGATCGCCACCCTCCACCTTCTCGCGCAGCCAATCCGGTATCGGTGCCATCGGTTTGTCTAATAGCTTCTCAAGCACATCGGCGACGTGCAGGCAGATGTCCAAGCCCACTTGATCTGCCAACTCGACCGGACCCATGGGCATACCAAAATCTACGGCACAGCGATCGATCGTCGCCTTGTCCACACCTTCATCGAGTAGCGTCATCGCCTCGAGCAGATACGGAGTTAATGCGCGGTTCACCAGAAACCCCGGATAGCTCTGCACCGCTACCGGCAACTTTCCGATGGCAGCAGTGAACGCCAGCGCGTGTTCTGTGGTTTGTTCCGCCACGTCATCGTGAGTAACTACCTCGACGATCAACATCTTCGAGACTGGGTTAAAGAAGTGAATGCCGACCAAACGCTCCGGCGCCTCCAGATAAGAGGCTAGTTGACTGAGCGGTAGACTCGAGGTGTTGCTGGCGAGTATCGCGCCTTGCTTTAGCTGTGGCTCGATAGCGCGATAGATCTTCTCTTTCAGCTCGGCCTCTTCGGGCGCAACTTCGATCACGAGGTCCGCCTGCGATACCGCGCGCTGATCTGGGTCGGCAATAAGCCGATCGATGGCCGCTCGACATTCAGCGCTGGATAGATGCTTGGCGCGGCACAGCGCCGCGAGTGTTTTGCTTGCCGCTGCGATTGGTTCTTTTTTTACGTCAGAGAGTGTGACGCGCAATCCCTTGAGGGCGCACCAGGCCGCGATATCGCCACCCATCGCACCGGCACCGATTACATGCACATGCTCTATTCGATTCTCTGCGCTTACCTGGCGCTTCAATCCCTCCCGCAGAAAGAATACCCGTACCAGATTCTTGCTGGTATCGCTGTCGATCAGTTCTGCGAAGGATTCTATTTCCGCCTTCTGCATGCGCTTGCGGCTACCGCCGTAATCGACCCATAGGTCGATGAGTGCCGATGGCGCCGGATAATGTTTGGCCGGTGCCTGCCGCTCTGCCTGGGCCCGCATCCGCCCTGCCGCCAGACTTCGGACTGCGGCGCTGCCGAGAATCTTGTCGATGACTGACGTGCGATGCGGTCGAATCTCGCCCGCGACAGCAGCGGCCACGGCATTTGTCAGGTGGCGTTCCTCAACCATGGCGTCTACCAGACCATCGCGCTTCGCTTTCTCGTTATGTACTGATTTACCCGTCAGCATGAGAGTCATGGCCTTGATCGGATTGATTAGCCCCGTGAGCCTGAACGTGCCGCCCAGGCCAGGGTGTAGGCCAAGCATAATCTCTGGAAACCCCATCTCCAGCGCGCCCTTTAGGCCGATTCGCAGATCGCAGGCAAGTGCCAGTTCCAGCCCGCCGCCAAGACAATGGCCGTGCACGACGGCGATAGTGGGCAGTGGAAGCTGCTCCAGCCGGTCGAGTATCCCATGGCCGCGCTGCAGCGCCTCACCTAATTCGCTGGCATCCGCTTCGGCAAATTGCGCAATATCGGCGCCAACGCAGAACCCGGCTCGCTTTTTCGAGCGAATGATGACCGCCTTTGGTCGATCGGCTTCAACCCCGTCCAGAATCGTGCTGAATTCTTCGAGTACGGCCGCATCGAGAGTGTTCGCGCTGCTGTCTTCCTTGTCCAGGTACAGCCACAGCAGAGCGTTCTCATCACGATGCGTTCTCCAGTGTCGAAGATCGCCCTGATCTTCGTGTCGATTGCCACGACGCGCTTGCAACATGTCGGCAACGTTAGTCATAACATTTTCCATACGTTACTATGCATTTGTATCTAGACCCTCTCGATCAGCATGGCGCCGCCCTGCCCACCGCCGATACACTCGGTTGCGATACCACGATGCTTCTCCAGCCGATGCAAGGCGTTAACGAGGTGCAACGCAATTCGATTCCCGCTGGTGCCGACCGGATGACCCAGGCCGATTGCGCCGCCGTGTACATTCAGGCGCTCCCTGTCCAGCCTGCCCAAAGCATGATCGAGCCCCAAAACGGATTCGCAGAATTCTTTATCGTCCCAGGCCTTAAGACAGGCCAGAACCTGCGCGGCGAATGCCTCGTTAATCTCCCACAGATCGATGGCGTCGAGTGCGAGATCATGGCGCTGCAGCAAGGGTGTCGCAGACAACACGGGGCCCAAACCCATGATGGACGGGTCCAGAGCCGCCCACTCACTGTCGACTATGCGTGCCAATGGTTTCAGCCCGTGTTTCTTCACTGCCTGTTCCGAGGCGAGGATTAACCAGGAGGCACCGTCGGTAATCTGCGAGCTATTGCCGGCGGTGACGCGACCATAGGGCGGCTCGAACACCGGTTTTAGTTTAGCCAGTTTCTCCAGGCTGCTATCGGCTCGCACGCCATCATCGCGTTCATAGACACGGCCATTGCGATCGAAGGCGGGCTCTATCTCGCCGTCAAATACGCCGTTTTCTTGCGCTGCAAGCAGACGCTGCTGACTGCTCAGCGCATATTCGTCCGCCATTTCCCGCGATACATCGAACAGCTCGGCGAGCTTCTCTGCCGTCTGCCCCATATTCAGGCTGACTATGGGATCGGTGAGACCACGCTCCAAGCCAATTACCGGCTTAAGGAATGACGGGCGAAATCTGAGCAGAGCGGCGAGACGCTTGGGCAACGAACGCGCCTTGGCCAGCGCCGCGAACCACTCCACCGCCTGCTGCCGAAATAGCAACGGGGCATGGCTTAGCGCTTCTGCCCCGCCCGCCAGGATCAGATCGGCATCGCCCGCACGAATATAGCGAAACGCCGTATCGATGGACTGCATACCCGAACCACAATTGATCTGTACCGTAAACGCGGGCATCTGCTCGCCCATGCCGAGGCGCAGGGCGGCGACCCGAGCCGGGTTCATCTCCTCGGAGATAACATTGACGCAACCGAGGATTACCTGATCGAAGGCTGTGGCGGCCATAGGCTGGCGAAGCAATAGCGGTCGGCCGCATTGCACGGCCAAGTCTACCGGAGTGAATGGCCCCGGCTCACCTCGCGCCTTGATAAAAGGCGTGCGCGAGCCGTCCACCACATACACGGCTCGTCCCGTATTACTCTGTGCATTGGATTCGCTTGTCATCTGAGTTTTAACTATCTCTGTTTAGGTTTTCCCTTAGGCTTGCTATTTACCTTAACACAGCGCTCTAGCATTTTCTTTTGACGCAGAGAGGCCTTGCCCGCTATGCCGTAACGCGCCGAAGCAGTGTAGTTCAGAAGTAGCTCAGAAAAAGTTCAGAAATAGTTCAGAAAAAGTCCAGACAATTTTGTAAGCTCGCCGCGGAGCTTCTGTCCGCGCCCCAAGCCTTTACCTAGCTCAGTACCCCAGCCGCTCATCAACCTGAAAAAATGTAGTCTTATCGAGCTGAACGAAAGCGATGGCAATCAAAACTAACACCAAGGTCTGTATACATTTCGTATAGGGCGAAACCAGAAAGAATTCCTGCGTGAAATTTATTATCGAGTGAATCACGATCGCGCCGAGTATGCTGCCGCCGTTCTTCTTGCAGAACCAGCTGATGATGAAGGCGAGCGGCACGATGCTGACAAAGAAATTAATAACGAGCAAGAAATCCTCCTGCAGCAGCTCGGCCTGATAGGATTCGGGAATAAAAAACATGGGCAGATGCCACAGCGACCACAGCACGCCGAAAATTGCCGTGGCGCTGAAGTAACTGCGCCCAGTGGTGAGGCTCTCGATGGCATAGCCACGCCATCCGAGTTCCTCGAAGCAGGCAGCTAGCAGCAGAATAAACAGCGTGGGTATGCCGCCTACGCTGAACGAGAATTCCTCGGCGACGGTGAACTGGTCTAGGGAATAGCCAAATAGCGTGGAGATAAAAACAGAGACTATGATCGAGGCTGGAAACAGAACCAGGAAAATGGGAATGGTATTCCAGCGAATCAGGCGGATGTTGAACAGCTTATTGAAGAAGGTTCTCTTCAAGTCGGCGTTGTTCGAGGTCAGGGTCAGAAAGAGGGCGGTAAGGAACGGTGTAAGTAGCCCGATCAGCATAAGGACAATAAACACGGCATCACTATTTATGGGATCGCCCAACAGTGGGGCCGCGAACCAACAGACCCAGGTAACGACGAAGGTAATCAGGAAAAACTGTTGGGGATTGTAAGTGCGCACCTCATTCATGGGAGCATTCCTCAGTCTGAATAGCATTTGATATCGGATGCCATGGCTAGGACATCCTGCAACAACTACTGCCAGGCGAGGATATGCTCCACCATAAGTTGCAAGGTCTGATTGCCTCTGAACTCGTTGATATCGAGTCGATACGCAATCTCGATATCGGACATATCCGGCGCCGGCCAGTCCTGCTCATCGATATTGAAGGCGATCGCATCGATGGCCTGCCTCGGCGCATCGGCAGGCGCGAGCACTAACTTCAGGTGATTCTCGCCGACCCGGCGCTGCTGGATTACCTTGAACTTACCATCAAAGACCGGCTCAGGGAATTCCTGCCCCCAGGGCCCGGCATGCATCAGCTCGGCAGCGGTCGCCATGGAGAGCTCGTGCTGCCCTATCTCGCCGTCGCTCATCACCTGCGCCTGCAGCAGTTCCTCATTCAGTAGCTTGGCAGCTTGGCGCTGAAAGGCTTCGGTGAATGCCTCGAACTTCGATCTATCGAGGCTCAGCCCCGCCGCCATGGCGTGGCCGCCAAACTTGCTGATCATCCCCGGGTTGCTGCTCGCGACCGCATCCAGTGCATCGCGAATATGAAAGCCCTTGATCGAGCGCGCCGAGCCCTTGATCTCATCTCCTGCGTCGTTGGCGTCGGCGAAGGCGATGACGGGCCGGTTAAACTTCTCCTTCACCCGCGAGGCGAGTATGCCCACCACGCCCTGATGCCAGCGCGCGTCGTAGATGCACATCGCCGCCGGCAGCTCGCTGCCCTCCAGGGAGAACTCGCTCAGGAAACGGAAGGCCTGCTCGCGCATATCGCCCTCGATCTGCTTGCGATCCTTGTTCATGCTATCTAGCTGCAGCGCGAGCTTGTAGGCGGTGCCCTCGTGCTCGGACAGCAGGCATTCGATGCCGGTGGACATATCGTCCAGGCGCCCTGCCGCATTCAGCCGCGGGCCCACGGCGAAGCCCAGATCCGAGGCGATAAGTCGCGCGTTGCTGCGCTTCGCTAGCTGCAGCAGGCACTGTATGCCCGGCCGCGTGCGTCCGGCGCGAATGCGCTTGAGACCCTCGCTAACCAGAATGCGATTGTTACGATCCAGCGCGACCACGTCGGCCACCGTGCCCAGTGCAACGAGATCTAACAGATCCGCCAGATTCGGCTCGTCGAACGCGTTCTGCTCGAACCAGCTCATCTCTCTCAAGCGCGCACGCAGGGCGAGCATGACATAGAAGATCACCCCTACTCCGGCGATGCTCTTGCTCGGGAAGCTGCAGCCATTCTGATTGGGATTGACTATGGCATCGGCGGCGGGGCTCACCGAACCCGGCAGGTGATGGTCGGTGATGAGCGTCTTGATGCCGGCGGCACTGGCCGCGGCGACACCCTCGATGCTTGAGATGCCATTATCGACTGTTATGATTAAGTCGGGGCTGCGCGTCTGAGCCAGCTCAACGATCTCCGGGGTCAGGCCGTAGCCGTAATCGAATCGATTAGGGACGATGTAGTCCACGTGCTGGAAGCCGAACTGCCGCAGTGCCGTAAGCGCGACCACGCAGCTCGTCGCCCCGTCGGCGTCGAAGTCAGCGACGATCAGCACTCTCTGCTGCTCTTGCAACGCTTCGACTAATAGTGCGACGGCAGCGTCGATGCCTAACAGCAGTTCGGGGGCAATGAGGTTCTTAAGGCCAAGCTCTAGCTCGGCGGCGGAGTTAATACTGCGCTGGCTGTAGATTCGCCGCAGCAGGGGGTGCATGGAATCGGGTAGTGCTAGACTCGTGTTTGCCGCTCTGCGTTTTACGAGGAGTGACATCGGCCGCCTAATCGTGGATATGGGATTTAACGAAGTCCGTTACCGCAGCGAGGTCATTCGCCAGCACCGTGTAGTGCTCGTCCTTCTCGAACAGCCCCGCCATGTGTGGTGGCAGCTCCGGTGTATCCAGCCCCGCCTCGGTGATGGCATCGCTGAACTTGGCCGGGTGTGCGGTCGAGAGTGTGACCATCGGCGTCGCCGAGTCCGCATTGCACTCCCGCGCGGCGCGGATACCCACCGCCGTATGCGGGTCGACGAGCTTGCCGGTGTCCTTGAACACCTGCGCAATGGTCTCGCAGGTGGCGACATCGTCTACGCGTGCGCTGGCGAAGCAATCCCGCATCTGCTGCCATTTGGCCTCCGAGATCTGCTGCGAGTCGCGGCCCAGCTTCGCCATGAAGTCGGACAGCACCGCCGCATCCCTGTCGAACAGATCGAACAGGTAACGCTCGAAGTTGCTGGACACCAGAATATCCATGCTCGGCGAATAGGTGTGATTCAGGTCGGTCACGGAATACTCGTTGCCGGAGATAAAGCGATGCAGGATGTCGTTGCTGTTGGTGGCTACCACCAGTTGCTTGATCGGCAGGCCCAGACTCTTGGCCAGGTAGCCTGCATAGATGTCGCCGAAGTTACCCGTAGGCACCGAGAAGGAGACCGCCTTATCCGGCGCGCCCAGTCGCAGTGCGGCGGAGAAATAATACACGATCTGCATCAAGATCCGCGCCCAGTTGATCGAGTTCACCGCGACTAGCTGGCTCTCACCGGGCAGGAAGGACTGATCGGCGAAGGCCGCCTTGACGATGCGCTGACAGTCGTCGAAGTTGCCTTCCACCGCCAGGTTGAACACATTGTCGCCCACCACCGTCGTCATCTGGCGCCGCTGCACCTCGGAGACGCGCTGATGCGGATGGAGAATAAAGATATCGACCTGCTCGGAATGCTTGCAGCCCTCCAGCGCGGCGGAACCGGTATCGCCGGAGGTGGCACCCAGAATGACGACGCGCTGATTATTCTTCAGCAGCACATAGTCGAGCAGCCTGCCTAGCACCTGCAGCGCGAAGTCTTTGAACGCCAGCGTGGGCCCGTGGTACAGCTCCAATATATAGTCGTTGTCGGCGAGCTCGCTGAGCGGCGCGACGTCCGGATGATCGAACTCGGCATAGCTCTCGTCGATGATGTGGCGCAACTCGGCCGCGGGAATCTCGTCGCCGATGAAGGGCGAGACGATTTTGAAGGCGAGCTCGGCATAGTTAAGCCCCTGCCAGGAGGCGATGGTCTCAACGCTGAACTTGGGCAGCTCGGCTGGCACATACAGGCCGCCGTCGGGCGCGAGGCCGGTAAGGAGAACCTGCTCGAAACTCTGGGGGCTGCTACCGCCGCGTGTGCTGATGTATTTCACTTCGCCTTCCTATAAATCTTTCTGTGTACTTCGTCTGCTAGCTTGCCAGATCCCGAGCTAGTCGTCGAAGGTCTCGACCCGGATACGCATGATCTCGCCACTGACATCCTTCAGCGCTTCGATCGCCGCGATGGCCGCGTTGAGTTTTGACTCCTCAGCCTTGTCGGTAAGAATGACAATTGGCACGGTCTCGCCGTGCTGCTCTTCCTGTATGACCGCCTCGATGCTGATCTCGAAATCCTGCAGTATGCTGGAGATCCTGGCCAGCACGCCGAGCACATCGTGCACCGGAATGCGCAGATAATACTCCGACACGATCCTCTCTATAGGCAGCACCTCGAGATCGTCGTGTGTCGTCAGATAATTTAGCGGTGCCAGCAAGGGCTTGCTCAGCCCGGCGCGAGACTGCCGCGCGACATCGATCACGTCGGCGATAACTGAAGACGCCGTCGCTTCGGCGCCGGCACCGGGGCCGTTATATAGCGTCGAGCCCACGGCGTTGCCGTGCACCATGATAGCGTTGCCCACGCCATCGACGCGCGCCAGCAGCTTCTTCCTGGGTACCAGCGTGGGGTGCACGCGCATCTCAACGCCCTGCTCGGTGCGGCGCGCGATGCCGAGGTGTTTGATGCGGTAGCCGAGCTGCTTCGCGAAGCCGATATCCTCGATAGTGATGCGGCTGATGCCCTCGGTATAAGTCTTGTCGAACTGCAGCGGAATGCCGAATGCGATGGAGGCCATGATGGTCAGCTTGTGTGCCGCATCGATACCCTCGACGTCGAAGGTTGGGTCGGCCTCGGCATAGCCCAGCGCCTGTGCCTGCGCCAGCACATCGGCGAACTGACTCTGCTTGTCGGCCATCTCGGTGAGGATGAAGTTGCCGGTGCCATTAATAATGCCGGCTAGCCACTCGATCTTGTTGGCCGCCAGGCCCTCGCGCAGCGCCTTGATGATGGGAATGCCGCCGGCGACACTGCTCTCGAATGCCAGCGTCACCGAGTTCTGCTCGGCCACCGCGAATAGCTCGTTGCCGCGCTCGGCGATCAGCGCCTTGTTCGCCGTGACGACGTGCTTGCCGTTCGCCAGCGCCTGCCGCACTACCTCGAAGGCAGGCTCGAAGCCGCCGAGGGTCTCGATCACGATGTCCACATTCGGGTCGTTGACCACGTCGAAGGGGTCACTGCTGATGGCGGCGGCTGTGTCGATGTCGCCCGCCTTCAGACTGCGCGAGGCGATTCGCACAACCTCGATAGGACAGCCGATGCGGCGGCTTATCTCATCGCCGTTGCTCGCCAGAAGATTATAGCTGCCGCCACCCACGGTGCCGAAACCGCAGATGCCCAGCTTGATAGATTGGGGTGATTCAGAATTCACAAGAAGGCCCTAGACTCATTTAATACAAGCGGCGAATTATACTGGAAACATCAGATAAACCCAGCAATCCCGCGTCGCCTGATACTAGCGGGATTACCGAATGGATCTATAAAAGGAAGTTCGCCCGGATTGGACTAGTTGAGCTGCAGCATCGCCGCCAGACGCTCGGAGTCCATATAGCCTGGAATGACGCGGCCGTCTGGGAATACGAGAGCTGGCGTGCCGGAAATGCCCAAGGCATTGCCGATCTCATAGTGCGCGAGCACCGGCGTCTCGCAGTCGGCCGCCGGTAAGTTCTGGCCATTCTTCGCCTGCGTTAGCGACTTCTTGCGATCGTCGGAGCACCACACCGAGAGCATCTTCTCGTAGGAGTCGGCATTCTCGCCGCCGCGCGGATAGGCGAGGTAGCGGATCTCTATGCCGCGAGCCATGAGGTCGTCTAATTCGCTGTGTAGCTTGCGGCAGTAAGTGCAGTCCACGTCGGTGAAGACTGTGATGGAGGCCTTAACCTCGTCCGGCGTGAAGACGATCATCTCCTCGGCGGGAATCGCGGCGACCTTATCGAGGTTACGCTCCTGTCTGGTCCCGGCCGACACATTCAGCAGGCCCTGACCGGTGGTCTGGTACATATCCCCTGCGAACAGGTAGTCGCCGGAGATATCGCTGTAGAGGATCTCGCCCGTGTTGAGTTCGACCTCGAAGATGGTGGGCAGAGGCGTGGGCTTGATGCTGAGTATCTGAAGCTGATTCTGCGACGCCACCTCGATAGCCTGAGCCAGCTTGCCGCGCAGCGACTGATCGCCCGGGTTCTGCGCCTGAGTTACGGACACGGCGGCCAATAGTGCGCCGAGACCTACGATGGCTAATACCCGTTTCAGCGTGACTGACATGACGTGTCTCCTCTGCCCTTGCTGCGCAAGGCCTTGAATTCATTGACGTGTCGCAGAAAATCTAGCGACTATTTATAGCATTTAATATTCGGCTACTCAATTTTGATAGAAATTAGCAGAAAACCGTCAGAAAACAGTCTATACACTTCTCAACTGTAACGCCGGTTTCAGCCCTTGTGATTCCCGCACATGCGCACCGCGTAGAGAAAACCGCCTAAACACTTCTCAACTGAAACGCCGGTTTCAGCCCTGAAGATTCCCGCACGTGAGCACCGCGTAGAACAGCGATGCCCAAATCGGTTCACAGCCCCCTTAGTACCAAGACCGCCTTCAGCCCCGATTTCTTCACACAAACCGAAACAGTAGTTTGAGCACGACAGAAGTAGCTATCTATATAAATCGGCAGAAACAAAAATGGGAAGACTGCAGGCAGGCTTCCCATTCGATTCGCGTAGCTCGCAGCAGCGCTGCAAGGCGACGGCTTAGCCGGATTTCTTTTCCAGCTTCTCGGTGATTCTCGCCGCTCGGCCAGTCAGCTCGCGCAAGTAGTAGAGCTTGGCTTGGCGCACGGCACCGCGACGCTTCACAGCAACGCTGTCGACCACCTTGCTGTAGGACTGGAAAACACGCTCGACACCCACGCCGTGGGAAATCTTTCGAACCGTGAAGGAAGAGTTCAGGCCGCGGCTACGACGGGCGATTACGACGCCTTCGAATGCCTGCAGACGCTCTCTATCGCCTTCCTGAATCCTCACCTGAACAACGACAGTATCGCCAGGACCGAATTCCGGTAGCTCCTTGCTCATCTGCTCGTTTTCTATCTGTTGGATGATTTTGTTCTTGCTCATCAATTTGCTCCTAAACCCTTATCACAGCCGGCCTACGCCTAGCTTATATAGTCTTAAAATCTAATAATACTCAGCTCAATCTAGCGCTCGTGTTCCTGCTTGAACTGCTCCAGTAATTCGTTCTGTTCCTTGTCCAGCGCCGCCTCATCCAGCAGGTCGGGTCGCTTCAACCAGGTTGCGCCCAGGCTCTGCTTCAGCCGCCACTTTCGAATCGCCGCGTGGTCGCCACTAAGCAACACATCCGGCACGGCCCTGCCTTCTATACTCTGCGGCCTGGTGTACTCCGGGCTATGCAGCAGGCCGTTACTAAAACTGTCTTCCTGTGCCGAGCCTTCATCGCCCAATGCCCCGGGCTGAAAGCGCGTCATGGCGTCGATCAGTGTCATCGCCGCCAGCTCGCCACCGCTGATGACGAAATCGCCCAGCGAGACCTCCTCATCGACTGCGCTCTCAACGAGGCGGTTGTCGATGCCCTGGTAGCGACCGCATAGCAGTACCATGCTATCGCGCTGTGCAAGCTCGATGATCGAATCCTGCTTCAGGGTCTTGCCCTGCGGTGACAGGTAAATCACCTTGGCGTCAGTACCGACCGCCTCCTTCGCCGCCGCTATCGATGCCAGTAGCGGTTCGGTCTTCATTAGCATCCCGGGGCCGCCGCCGAAAGGCTTGTCGTCCACCGTGCGGTGCTTGTCTAGCGTGTAGTCGCGGGGGTTGAAGAACGCGAGGTTCATAATCCCAGAGCGCACCGCCCTACCGCTGATGCCGTGTTCCGTTACGGCAGTAAACATTTCTGGAAAGAGGGTGACTATTCCAAGCTGCATCGCCTTCGCCTCTGTCACTCAAACTGAACCGTCCCGGGCTCAGTCCAGATAATCCGCTTCCCACTCTACGCGGATAGTCCCGTTTTCGAGATCTATCTCGCTGATCACCGAATCCATGAGATAGGGAATTAGTCGTTCCCGCTCGTCTATGCTTTCGCTATCGGCCACTACCACCAACACGTCGTTGGCGCCGGTCTCGATCAGATGGCTCACGCTACCGAAGCGCTGGCCTTGCTGATTCACTACCGTCAGCCCTTCGAGCTGATGCCAGTAGTACTCGCCCTTCGCCAGTTGCGGCAGTTCCGCATTGTCGATGGCGAGCTCGATACCTGTGAGTTCCCGCGCCGACTCCGGGTCGTCGTAGCCCTTAAAATGTACCAGCAGGGCCTTGTTGGAAAGGCGGTGCGCATCAATCTCGAGTCGCCGGGCCCTTCCCCCCAGCATCGCATGAAACTGCGAATACTCGAGTATGTTCTCCATCGGGGAGGTAAACGAAATGAGCTTCAGCCACCCCTTCAAGCCGTGGACGCGGCCAATCTCGCCGAGCACCACCCAATCGCTATTGGCTTCGGGCTTATTCACCGCCCAAACCACGCAATAACAAGATTAGGCCTCGGTAGTGGCGGTCTCTGCTGCGGCATTCGCCAGCGTAGATACGCGCGGGCTAATCTGGGCGCCTTGCGACTGCCAGTAGTCCATGCGATCGCGATCAAGACGCAGACGCTCTTCCTGACCCTTGGCGCGTGGATTGAAGAAGCCGATTCGCTCAATAAAACGTCCATCGCGTGCATTGCGGCTATCGCTAACCGTAATGTGATAGAAAGGCCGTTTCTTGGCGCCACCACGAGACAATCGAATCGTGACCATAAGTATTTCCTGTCATTCTAAAAGTGTAAGGATTACGCGAGCTTAGGGCGAATCTGCCCAAAAAACTGACGTGCTCGGGTAAAAAGGCGGGTATTCTATGTTAATTGGGGTGCGATTGGAAGCGCCTAAGCGCAGTATTTTAGCGGCTTGCGCCGCCAAAAAGCCACAGATAATCAGACATTTAAGCGCCCTGCGGGAAAAGGCGCCTGCAGCCTAGTTGGAAGCCGCTAAAAGCGTGGAAACTGCCCTGGGCCGCCCGGGAAGCCGCCGCCTCCACCGCCGCCCATGCCGCCGAGGCCGCGCATCATATTGGCCATATTGCCGCCCTTCATCTTCTTCATCATCTTCTGCATCTGCTTG
>Ga0055584_100000661_pt1 | contig 32733 bp, 25 predicted proteins | sample OSDHelmetaG_FD_58716 | JGI IMG/M metagenome (GOLD analysis project Ga0055584, IMG submission 58716) | Pelagic marine sediment microbial communities from the LTER site Helgoland, North Sea, for post-phytoplankton bloom and carbon turnover... | ecosystem: Environmental > Aquatic > Marine >... | reverse complement strand
AGAGTATCGTCAAGAGTATGGCAAGGGTATGAGTCTGTCCCATACTCTTGAAGACTCTTGGAGGTCATTGATGAGTTAACGACTTAGCACGATTTCAAGAGTATGACGTTTCAGACTCTTGAACCCTTGATGCGAACCCCGGCGTTTGGGAAAAGACTATCGGCGACGCTTACCCCATTCGGATTTTCCAATCCCACCCTCAATCGGAGCTTCATGCTCATCGGCGGGAGTCCAGCCAATCACGACATCCCAGTTGACGGCCAGTTCGCCGGTCTTCGAACCTTTGATCGGATTGAAGTCAGCCACCACAAGTTCTCGCAATTTGGGATCTTCGATACGACGGAACAATCCATCCTTGGCATTCTGCTCGTGGCCGTTGATCAGCAACTGAGTGGTCCAAAGTCGTTGACCATTTTTGCTCACAGCCAAATGAATGTGTGGCGTCCGTCCCGGATAAGGGACCGGCTTGATCGTACGGAAGTAATAACGACCTTGCACGTCGGTTAGAAAACGACCATACCCTTGAAAATTGGAATCTCGATTTTCGAGTCGAGGATCGTTGCTGTTGATGTAAGCGCCGTTGTTATCGACTTGCCAAATTTCGACAAAGGCATTGCGGATCGGTTCCCCTGCCGAGGAGAGAATTCGTCCTGAAAGATGAGTCACTTCTCCGGCAGCAGCCGTAAGGGAATCATTCAAAATCAATAAGTCGTTGTCGGTATCGAGAGGCAACTTATCGGGATAGAACGGCCCTTCGGTCATGCGTGGCGTCGTCGTCAATTCTTCTGCCCACAAACCGGGAGTCGAAAGAGAGGCAGCCGCGAAGGCCATCTGCTTTACAAACAAACGGCGATTAAATTGACTGTGATCCATAACGAACTCCTCTTAATGAATGCGGACTCTTCTGGAATGACGCGACGCGACAATCGATCTAACATGATTTTTAACACCATTGCCACCAGAAAGTTTCGGTGACAGTTAAGTCGATTAGACCTCTTTCTCAACGCCGTCCTCATTATAAACCACTTTGTAGAGATCTCGACGGCGATCATTCCAGTTTTGGACACTTCCTGAATCTTTGTGTCGTCGCAGCAATTCCAGATCGAGGTCATGAATGATCATGGTTTCAATGTTGGCGTTACACTCCGCAGCAACGGCATCCCGAGAGAACTCGGCATCAGCGGGTGTAAAGATCGCAGATTGAGCGTAATGGATGTCGGAGTTTTCGACAAAGGGCAGGTTGCCCGTACATCCTGAGACAGCCACGTAAATATGATTTTCCACGCAACGAGCCAAAGCGCAATGTCGGATCCTGAGATAGCCGTGCTTTGTGTCAGTGTTGAAGGGAACAAAGATAATTTGAGCCCCTTTTTGAGCCGCGATTCTCACCAGTTCGGGAAACTCGATGTCGTAACAGATCAAAATGGCGATGACGCCGCAATCGGTATCGAAGACTTGAACTTTGTCACCCGGCGTGACTCCCCACCACTTTTTTTCGCTCGGCGTAATATGGATTTTGTATTGTTTGCCAAGAGTCCCATCGCGTCGGAAGAGATACGAGATGTTAAAGAGTTCTCCCTCTTCGACGGCGAAGTGCGAACCACCGATCACATTCACATTGTATTTGACGGCCATCTCGGTGAAGAAGTCGAGATATTAGGGTGTGAACTCCGAAAGTTGCCGGGCGGCTTGTCCGGGTCTGGTTGACGGCACACATGACAACAACTGAGTGGTAAAGAGTTCCGGGAACAGGACAAAGTCGCATTTGTAATCCGAGGCAACATCGATGAAGAATTCACATTGCTGGGCCATTTCCTGAAAACTGTTAATCGCGCGCATCTGATATTGAACAGAGGCAATGCGTATCGGTTCGACGGGATGGTGATAACGCCGCTTGGCTCCCTTTTGATAATCGAGATTGAGCCATTCGAGGAATGTCGCATAGCCGAGGGAATCGGTATCGCTGGGGAAGTAATCCGGGATGAGTCCCTGCAAAGAAAACCCGTTCGAAAGTTGAGCAGTCAACACCGGATCGAACAAAGTTTTATCCATCACCGCTTCGATGTACTCACGTGCCGTCAGTTTCTCGGCATGAGCGTGATATCCGGGAATGCGTCCGCCGATAATCATGCGGGCGAGGTTTTTAGTTCGACAGACCTCTTTTCGAGCATCGTAGATACGACGGGAGAGTTTGAGACCCCGGAATTCGGGATCGACCATAATTTCAATGCCGTAAAGAGTGTCTGCTTTGGGATTGTGGTTGCGAATGTAACCGCCATCGGCCACCTTCTTCCAATCGTGCCAGGACATATCGGATTGATAATTGAGCATCAGACTGCTGGAAGAAGCAGCCAGTTTACCGTCAATCTCTACACAAAGTTGCCCTTCCGGGAAAGTGGCGATCTGACTTTCAATTTGATCACGTTCCCATGTTTGCATGCCGGGAAAACACTTTTCCTGCATAGCAATGAGGTCGTCAAAATCGTCAAGCGTGAGCTGACGGACATTAATTTTCCACTCATACTCTGTAAGGTCAATGGGAACCATGATTTGTCCAAATGAGAACAGACTTTAGGTGGTCGGATATCGCCACCTGCGTGTTACGATTGTACTCGATTTCAAATACTGCAACAGTCTATCGCTCTACTGGATGATCTGAATCTCTATGAGTTCTTCTGTCCGACGAAAATTACTCTTCACGTCTTTATACTTCAGTGAGGGTGCGCCGATTGGATTTCTTTGGTGGGCATTGCCGACCAGATTGGCATCTGCCGGAGTTGAAACTGTCCACATTACCGCACTGACCGCATTGCTGGTTCTCCCCTGGACGTTCAAGTTTCTTTGGGCTCCGGTCATCGATGCGTTGCAATTTCCTCGCTGGAATTTAAGACATTGGATCACATTGTTCCAGATTCTGATGGCCGTCCTGTTGTTGCCTTTGATGTTTTTCGATCTGGAGCAACATTTTGGCATCTTGCAGATCTGTCTGTTGGCTCACGCCTTTTTTGCCGCGTCGCAGGATGTCGCCATCGATGCCTTTTGCATCAGTGTGACCAAGCCGGAAGAGCGGGGAGAATACAACGGATGGATGCAGACAGGGATGCTGGTTGGTCGATCGATTCTGGGGGGTGGAGCACTGATTCTCTTCTCACGATTGGGGAACGAGGCCGTGATTGGCCTTTTGATCGCATCGATATTGAGTTCGGGGTTTCTGCTCTGGAGTTTACCAGAAGGTCGGCCTCTTCCTGTGGACTCCTCCCATGTCTCAGTAAAGAGTGCCCGCCGCGAATTCTTGCTTTCCATACAACTGGCATTTCAGGAACGTAAAACCTGGTTTGCGATATTGTTTGCTCTGACCGCTGCTGCCGCCTTTGAAGGACTTGGTGCCATTCAGGGTCCGGTCTTGCGAAAACAGCAGATGAGCGAAGAACAGATCGGGTGGTTAATGGCAATCCCTTATGTCATCGCATTGGCCTCCGGGTCTGTGATTGGAGGTTACCTGACTGACCGTCTCGGTGTCAGAAAGCTGGTCGGCGGATCTCTCCTGGGATTTGTCACATGCGTTTTTCTGGCAAGTCACCTGCTGACCGATCACCTGCAATTGTTGTCGATTGTGATCGTCGTCAACGGATTTTTTGTCGGCATGTTTACCGCATCCACCTATGCCATGTTCATGAATTTGACGCATCCCTCCGTCGCGGGGACACAGTTCAGTACATTGATGGGCGCCACCAACGGTTGCGAAGCGTGGAGTGCCTGGGCGATTGGCGCAATGTCCCTCGGGATTGGGCTGGATGTTGGACTGCGCGTTCTCGGTGCGATTTCGCTCGTCAGCCTGCTGATCTTGTTATCTCTTTCACATCGCGAAAGAGGACAAACTGCATGATCTGCTTCACGCTTGTCGATGAACAACGAAACGATTCGCAACCCGCCTTTGTCTCTTTTCAGAGGCTCTCATTGTTTCAGGCGATCAACTGTTCTTCCTTAGGTTGAGTCATCAGTGAGACGGCCCACAAGGTAAAGAAGCCGAGTGGAATGGTCACGATTCCCGGTTGATCAAACGGCACGGGTGATGTGGCTGGATCGATCCCATAAACGGCTTTGAAGGTATCGCCCGAGAGCAGAATCCAGGCCAACGACGTAACCATTCCGACCAGAATCGCGACCGTGATCCCTTGTTTGGTCGTCTTCTTCCAGAACAACAACATCACAAGGGAAGGTAAGTTTGCCGATGCTGCAACAGAAAATGCCCAACCCACCAGGAAACCAACATTCATCTTCTCAAAGAGAATGCCGAGAACGATCGCAATGACTCCCACGATGACAGACGAAATTTTGGCAACTCGAACAAGTGCAGCGTCATTCAATTTTTCTTTCAGGAACACGCCGGCCAAGTCGTGGGCAACGGCTCCCGCGGAAGCCAGAATGAGTCCGCTGACCGTACCGAGAACTGTCGTAAAGGCGATGGCCGAAATCACGGCAAATAACCAGTTCTCCATGCTCTTTGCGAGCAAGGGCGCCGCCATGTTGGAGTTGGTGACATCCATCGCCCCGGAGGTCATTGCTCCGAGTCCCATATAAAGAGTGAGAACATAAAAGAATCCGATGGAGGCGATACCGACAATGGTCGATTTCCGAGCCGACGCACCATCTTTCACGGTGTAGTATCGAATCAGAATGTGAGGCAAAGACGCGGTGCCGCAGAACAATGCCAACATCAACGACAGGAAATTCAGTTTGTCAGAAAACTTGTCGCTCCGAATGCCGGCAAACTTGGGATGTTCTCCCGGACGCAATACGCGCGAACCTGCCGTCGGCTTTTGAAAGTAGACTGTCGTGCTGGTGCCGTCTTCGTTTGTCAGTTTTTGATTTCCCCACAGCACCACTTCACTGTTCTGCAAGGTACTGAAGAAAGAGAGAAGTCCGACCGGTCCCGACTTTTTCTTGTCTCCCGGCAGTTTACTGACATGCCCAATCGGATGGAGGTCATTCTCTTTGGACTGCGGTTTCCCGTTCACCAGTTTTTCACCAGCCTCGGTGATCGTGACTGTTTGAGCCTCGTGCAATACAACCTGTCCATCGTCAGTTTTCTCTTTGGAAAAGACAACCACATCGTCACTGCCCTCGGCAGAGAGTTGAACAAACTTGGAGTCTGCCCAATCGCCGCTCAACGGTACGACCTGATATCCTTCCACAGTAAGCGAATCGTCAGCTTGAGTTGTCGTGAGAGTTTTGAAGGCATAACCATCGTTCCCACCCTCTGTCACATCGAAACCACGAGCTAACAACATCACGACAAGCACGGTACTGAAAATGACCAGCAGCGAACCTTTGAGAAACTGAACCCAGGTGGTCGAGACCATTCCGGCGGTCACCACAATCAAAATCACCACAGAACCGACAATGACAACGCCGACCCAATGTGGGAATCCCAGGAGAGGTTGAACCAGGACACCCGCACCGACCATTTGAGGAATCAGATAGAAAATACTCACCGCGAGAGTGCTGACGCCGGCGGCCAGTTTCACGCCGCGAGAATCGAACTTGGCGTCCAGCGCATCGGCGAAAGTGAATTTTCCGAGTCGCTTCATCGGCTCGGCAATCACAAACAAAGCGACAATCCAACCAGCCAGAAAACCAATCGAATACAAGAAGCCATCATAGCCGTAAAAGGCGATCATTCCGCAGATACCGAGAAACGATGCCGCGGACAGATAATCGCCTGCAAACGCGACCCCGTTCACAAACCACGGAATTTGACCATGAGCGGCAAAGTAGCCAGCCGAGGATTTCGCCTTCCCCCCCAGATAGAAACTGAGCCCTAAAGTGAACGCCACAAAAGCGAAGAAAATGATAATGGCAAGAGTTGAAGTATCGTAAATCACTGGTCAGCACCCCCCTCTTCCTTCGGTTGTTCGTCATGGGGGTCGCAGACGACTCCATACACCAATGCCAGCACAAAAGCGCCGATAATGAGCAACATGCCGTACCAGATAGCCAGATTGACTCCGGCAAAGGGTGTTTTTTCCATCGTGGCAGGCGAGAACGAGTTGATGCCAACAAAGCCGCCATACAGCAGTAGATAGACACAAAACAGTTTCAGCCCGATCCGGGCGTTTCGGGATTGCATATGGCCCTCTGGTGTTGAGTATTCAGGTGTGTGGATTGCGTGACGCTACCATACAATAGAGAATCGCTCTATTCCACCACCAGTTTTCCAGGAAATCGGCAGAGACTCGCTCCGAACATTGATTTCTGCAACTTGGTTGCCGAGGTTTGCCTTCGGACTTAAACTGAAAGAGAAACTCAGAACGATTCCTTTGCAGAAAGTCAGCTATGATTCCTCGTCGGGAGGTTTTCCCCAATGTGATCGAGATGAACTACCAGGCACGCCGCAGACTCGGCTGCTGTGTTTATCTTGTCCATGATGGTCCAGATTGGTTGTTGATCGATATTGGCTATGAAGACACCGTCCCCGACATCATCGATCTGATACGAGGAATGGATTTTCAACTCGCCAATTGCAAATACTTGATCGCCTCCCATGCGGATGTCGATCACGTGCAAGGGTTGGCGAAAATCAAGGAAATGCTTCCCAACGCTGTGACAGTTGGCCACCCCGAAGCGGTGGAACTGCTCAATAGCACCGACCGAATCAGCACTTATGCCGAAATCCCCGCTCAAGGAATTTCGATCGATATGCCCCAAATCAAGCTGGAAAGACCAGTGATTGAAGGGGACATCATTGAACTGGGCGAAAAACGATTGGAGGTTTGGCACACTCCCGGTCACACCAACAGCCAACTCTCTTTTCGGATGGACAAGATGTTATTCTCGGGCGACAACCTGTTCCGAGATGGCTGCGTCGGCAACATTGATGCTCACCACGGTTCGGACATTCCCGACTTCATCAAGTCGTTGGAGAGAATTCGCGACTGTGATGTCGAATGGCTTCTTCCCAGTCATGGACCCATCTTCCGTAAAGATGTCGCCATGATTCAAAAGACAATCGACCGCTTAGAGACCTATCTCCACATGGCAGACTTTGGGACATGTGCGACTGATTGGCCACTGTTGGAAGAGTGGGACAATGAATTACTCAAAGGATTCGATGAAAATCAGGCCTGATATCCAATAAACAGTGACCATATGGCAAGACAGGAAGTTTGGGAGGCTTGAAGACCTCAAAATGCGTAAGTGGCTTCTTAGTAGAGCGGACTCCTCTCGCATCACAATTCAGAGTTGTTAGAATAATCGTCGATCGTCGCAAGACGTGACAGATCAGGCGTTTTTGTCAATTTCCGATACTGAAAACCAAGAAGTGGAGAGGAAACCCTTTCCTCGTCATTATCGCAAACATGGGCTTCAGGACGCAGCGCGAGTTTCAAACACACTTTCAATCATCACCATTCCTGAATGGAATCAGGTGGCATTCATCATCGAGAGCCGTCATAGATGACTAATTTTTTTGAACGGAAAGACCGCTGGGGCAATGGACTCGCAATGTATGTCATTGCGGCTTTAATCTTTCTGGTCCCCCCCTGCTGGCTTGCCCTGAAACAGATTCATCTCGAGAACGATGTCGAAAACTGGCTGCCGGATAACGACAAGCACGCCATCGCCCTCGACTGGTATCTCTCTCACTTCCCCGAAGAGTCCACTTTGTTCATGACGTGGGAAGGAAGTTCGGTCAACGATCCACGGATCAAACTCCTGGAACGCCAACTCGAAGGCGTTCTCGATGAACAAGGCATTCGTCGGGATGGGTCACCTTATGTGACAGGAGTTTCGACTCCCACCGAAGGATTACAGCGAATTCTCGATCGGGGCATCGAACAGGAAGAAGCCGTTCGCCGACTGACAGGATTACTGATTGGTCGCGGCCCGATAAAAGTCAAACTGACCGAAGAAGGTACGAAACAAAAGCGACAGCTTCTCGAAGAACTGACTGAGCAAGCCAAAGAGAAGCTGGCTCTCGATCTCGTCATTCTCGATCCGTTCCAATTTCCTGAACCCGATTTCACCGAAGAACAATACAATCTGATCAGTCAAATCGAAGACGAGCAACAAGCCGAAGCGGAAGACGGCGAAGAGATCGAGGAAATCTTTATTGATATCCCGGATCACGATTTTCAAATCAGCTTTCGGGGAATCAATTATTCACCCGACAAAACGACCGCTTTACAAAGCCTGATTGAAGGTCTGCGTTCTCCTGCCTCCAAGAATCTCCCTAAAGGCGAACCGCTTGTCGAATCGGCTTTCTTTACCGCGGGGACACCGGTCGCATTGTTAATACGGCTGAACGAACGGGGTGAAGCCGATAAGGAAATCGCCGTAGAACAAATCCGCGATGTGGCGATTTCTACCGGAATCGCTCCCGAAGATCTCCACATGGGTGGACGACTCGTCGCCAGTGCCGCGCTCAATCAAGAAGTTTTGAAAGCCGCCTTTAACCCCGATTATCCACGTTCGCAGTTTCATAAGCGATCTCCGATTCTGCTCTCCATGTTTGTGGGTGTCGCCTTATCTCTGGCAATGCTACGTAGTGTGCGACTGGCAACACTTGTCATTTTCTCGGCGTTCATCACTGTCTATTTCACATTGGCCCTGGTCCCGGTGACGAACGGCAGCATGAACATGGTGCTCGTCGTGATGCCAACGCTATTGATGGTGCTCACCATGTCGGGAGCCATCCATGTCGCGAATTACTGGAAACACGCCGCGATTAAGACTCCCGAGAAAGCAGTTCCGAATGCGTTTCGCTTAGCGTGGAAACCTTGTTTCCTCGCGTCCGTCACAACCGCCATCGGTTTGAGTTCGCTGGGAACCAGTCCTCTCGTTCCGGTCCGCGATTTTGGAATCTACTCGGCCGTTGGCTGTTTGATTGCCTTCATCGTCGTGCTCTACGTTTTGCCTTCGTTATTACAGTTTTGGCCGAGCAGTAAAGTTTCTGCACAAAAGGTCAACTCCAAGCCCTGGCAACATCTCGGTGGCTTTCTTTGCAGACATCATCGAGTCGTAACAACCTTATGTATTGTGATTGCTGTCGCCTCCACTTTCGGCCTCAAATATTTCAGTACCGAAACGAAAGTCATTCGCTACTTCCCGGAAGACAATAAGGTCGTTCAAGATTATCACTTCATCGAAGAAAATCTTGTCCACATTGTCGGCGTTGATACGATCGTCAAGTTCAAAGCGAAAGCCTTGGAAGACATGACCATTGTCGAGCGGATGGAGGTGGTTCGCAAACTGGAAGAACGAATCCGCCAACATCCAGAAATCAGTGGCACCGTCTCTCTGGCTGACTTTTTTGAAGAGACCAAAGAACCGACTCCCAAAAAAGCAAAATCGGGTGGAGGATTTAGCCTGCTGAATCCAAGAACACAAGCCATCCGACGCGCCAACGAAATTGAAAAACGGATCCGAGATGGAGAATACGATGTCTCTGCGTTTCTTTCGATGCCGGTGGAAGAAGGCGAAGAGCCAACAGAAAAAGTCTCGGAACACCATTATGAATTGAGTCGCCCGGATGATGAGTTGTGGCGCATCACCGCACAAGTCGCCATCATGAGTGATCTCGACTACGCCGATCTCACCGAAGAGATTCATCTCATGGCTCAAGAAGAGTTGAAGCTCTATCAGGCCGATCATGTCGTGAGCGGCATGGTTCCCATCTTCCTCAGAACTCAGGAAGCGGTCCTCGAATCTCTCATCAGAAGTTTTGCTTACGCCTTTATCATCATCGCGGTTGTCATGATGATTGTGTTGAAAGACTTCGTTGCCGGCTTATTCACAATGCTGCCCAATCTGTGGCCGGTGGGTGTCGTGTTTGGTCTCATTTGCTGGAGAGGTCTCGATATCGACATCGGCACAATGATCACTGCATCAGTCGCATTGGGAATTGCCGTGGATGGCACGCTGCATCTCTTAACCTGGTTCCGGGAAGGGATTGCAGAAGGAAAGACAACCGAAGAAGCGATTTCACTGGCGATGGGACATTGTGCTCCCGCATTATGGCAAACCAGTATGGCTGTGGGATTGGGCCTCTTCATGCTTTCCTTCGCCGACCTGCTTCTCGTCAGTCGATTTGGTTGGCTGATGGCGGCACTCATTTTTGCCGCATTGGTTGCCGACCTGGTTTTACTGCCCGCCATGTTGGCTGGCTCATTGGGGAGACTGATTGCCCGACGCGTGACACCAGAAGACCAAGACGCCTCCATGAATCTGGATGATGAGAGTGAGAACTCCGAATTGGATTCCGCTGAGGGGAAAGATTCCTCAGTTGACGGAATTGCTCCCGAACCTCACATTCATGCGAACGATGAAGCAAAAAATAAATTCTTCCGCAAAGATTCAGGCAAGTCGGCCAGTTGAGTGAGCATCCTGAATGCAACCGCACCCCTATCGTGATGGCTATAAGCTGACACCTCAGCTCAAAGCAATTTCTCACGAAGAAATTTTCAGCGGGACACAACCAGAGCGAAATCGACTCATCGCCGAAAAGCAGAAGATCCCAGAAGATCAAGTTTGGCTCGTCGAAGAGAACTGCCCTCAATCACTCAAACGCGATGTCTTGACCTTTCTTATAGAGTCAGTCCCCGACACGCTCTCCGCTGCGTACTCCCTCACCGAGTTGGCTCCGCAAATTGCGGAAGATTTCGTGATTCACCGGCAAGCGGATGGTCGTGACTTTATGTCTTTCGGAGCCGTGATGCTGCCGACCGGATGGCGTCCTGATGAGAAAGTCGGAAAAACATTTCGTGAGATCCACACACCCATTCCAGAGATGCCACTTCAACAAAGTGAGTCACTGGTGGATGCGATTATCCATTCTGGCCCCTTCGAACGATATGTCTGGGGCGTCCGTTTTTCAGAGCGATTCAATGATCATCCCGACCAACCACCTGTTCGCTGGAACAATGAATCTCCGCGAGTCCTGATCAAGTTGGAACGGCAAGTGACGGTCGGTTTTCCCGAACACTCCGCAGTTCTGTTTTTGATTCGGCAAACGACCATCCCTCAAGATGAAATTGACAAACCGGCTCTCGCCAGGACATTGCGAGCAATGTCAGATGATCAATTGGCTTATAAAGGGATCGACCTCGATATGACGAGTCTCCTGAACTGGCTCGATTCTTAATCAACGATACTCAACGAGCAGCAAAAGCACCTCTTAAGAGACGCTCATCAAAATGCTGAGGAGCTTCGTGATCGGAAGCGTACAGATACAGCGCTGCCAGAATAATCGTATTCAAAGCGGATGACACCAGAGAGACCACCATCAATCCCACCACTCCGAGCACCACGGCAGTAATTCCCAGAGGCACAGTCCCTTGAGTGATCAACCAGGCTCCACCAAACAGAGGAACCATGCAGACCAATGTGCCGAGAAAAACCATAAAGCCGACTCCAAAATTTGCTCCGATCGATTCTCCCCAGGTTTTCTTCATCACTCCCCAAGATCGTTTGACGGCATCGAGGGGTCCGACATTTTCGACGACCAACACCGGGACGACAAAACTAGGTGGCGATTGTCCATCCTGCGCCCAATATCATCGAAACAATCGATCCAATTTTTTCGTTTCGAGATTCAATCACTTTCAACAAGAGCCCCACGGTTGCCGAGACGAGTGCCCAACCGAAGATAACGGGGAGGCGTTTGGTGGCAGCTCGCAATCCATCACTCACCGTTGGATCTCCACCTCGAAACCGAATAATGGCACACGCCACCAAAGCCGAGTTGAAGAAGACAATCACAAAATAATTCAAGAAGTAGAACAGAAACGTCATCACCCAAACGAGGGGATTGTTTTGCGCTTCACCATTTTCGAGCATCGCTCGCAAGTCTTCGCTCGCAAATGCTGGCACCATGAAGCTCGCCATCACTAATAGACAACAGAAACCGCTAAACAATGGGAACAACAACAGCTCTTTATCCATCTTCAAAACTCGGAAACTCTCTTTGGATAATTCCCAACCGTTAGACAACCTATGAAACATATCGGAGCCTTTTGATAATTTGATTTCAGACAGAGTTTTAAGGGAACGTATAAATTGAGCAGATGGATCACAATTCCTTGAAAGTATCTCATCACCTTCGCTCAGTCAAATTGTTGTCCAGAAAGTTCTACAGTCTGCCTCTTTGACAATTTTGAACTCGGCAAGTGACTCATTCGCCAGAAAACCCGAAATTGTGCTATCCCTCGTGGTGGCTCACGTGTTATCAATAATTCCAGATCAAGATCGTCCCGCCAATATTCCCACCGCTGAAAAATGGATTGACCTCATGAAACCAATTCTTCTCAATGGCATCGCACTGTGCATTTTCTCGTCCTTAAGCGTTTCAATGACACACGGAGAAATCTTTACCAAACCGACGGGTGATGCGGAAATTCTTTCGAAAAACGCCACTCTTAAAGAGATTTGGAACGAGGGAGAATTCACCGAGGGAGTGGCCGTTAATGCAAAAGGGGAGGTCTACTTCAGCGATATCGCCTTCAATCCTCAGGAAAAAGGCCGAATCCTCAAACTGAGCCCTGAATCGGGAACCGTGAAAGTTCATTGTAAAGACAGTGGGAAAAGTAACGGCTTGTTTTTTGATCCATCGGGGAACCTCATTGCAGCATGCGGCGCCAATGGAGGACTTCGCGCCATCGTCGAAATCAAACCGGATGGGACGGTTGTCGTCAAACAGTCAAAATTTGACGGAAAGCAGTTCAATTCACCCAACGACCTCGTCATCGACAAGCAGGGTAACATTTATTTCAGTGACCCTCGATATGTTGGACCAGAGCCTGTCGAACTCGATCACCAGTCTGTCTTTCGCATCACACCAAAAGGGAAAGTGACGCGAGTCACCACAAACATTTCCAAGCCCAACGGAGTGCATCTTTCGCCCGATCAAAAAACTCTTTACGTGGCAGAAACCAACAACGGGAGTTTCGATGTCACCAAAACACCCGATGAAAAACCGAAGATGACCATGACTCTCAATGCCTTGGAGTTGAAGGCAGACGGGACTGTCGGTGAGAAAACTCAACTGGCCGACTTTGGGCAGGAAGTCGGAACGGACGGCATGACCATCGATACGATGGGTAATATCTACGCTGCGGTTCGGAGTGAAAGTCGTTTCGGAATTGTGGTGTATGCCCCGGATGGAAAAGAACGGGCCTATATTCCCACTCCCGCTCTTCCCACGAACTGTACCTTTGGTGTCGGCAAACAGGCACACACTCTCTACGTCACTGCAGGTGGAGGTCTCTATCAGATCACTCTTAAGACGACCGGATTTCACCCGACACTGAAACTGAAATAAATCGCACTGTTGTCATCAGTCAATTCTCTACTTGCGGGTGGATGTTCATGTGAAGACAGTCATTCTTGGTGGCTACGGACAACTCGGTACAGCTCTTGATACGCTTTCCTCGGAAAGCGTGGTCGCACTTTCGCGAAGAGACGCCGACCTGACAAATTCCGATCAACTCTTTGCCAAACTTGATTCTTTAGAACCACAGATTCTGATCAATTGTGCGGCCTACAACCTGGTCGACAAAGCGGAATCAGAACCGGAAATCGCTCAACGGTTGAATGCTGAGATACCCGGTCAAATGGCAGAATGGTGTGAAGCTCGTGGAATCGTTTTCGTTCACTTCAGTTCCGACTATGTATTCGGCGGAGACTCGCATCGTGAAACACCCTACTCTGAAAGCGACACTCCCAACCCGGTCTGTCGGTATGGAGAAAGCAAGCTGGCCGGCGAACGAAATGTTCTTGAGGCGTGTACTCGATCCTTTGTCATCAGAACCTGCGGTCTCTACGGACCGACTCGCTCACCCGGCAAAGGCAACTTCATCAAAACCATGTTGTCACTGGCAGAGTCTCGCAAAGAATTGAATGTTGTTGATGACCAGCGCTGCACACCCACATTGACATTCGATCTTGCACAGGCAACTCTCCAGCTAATCTCTACCTCAGAATTCGGACTTTATCACATCACAAATTCAGGATCGATGACTTGGTGCGAGCTGGCCAGGGAAGTTTTTCGACTCAAAAACTGCCCAACTCTGGTTCATCCCATCACATCTGCTGAATTTGGTGCAAAAGCCCGGCGTCCGGCATATAGCGTGTTGGATTGCTCCAAGTTTTCTCAAATCACCCAAGTTTCCGTACCAACGTGGCAATCGGCGGTGAAAAGATACCTCTCTTTGCCCGAGATCGAATAATTTTTCCTCAAAATTCGATTCCCGGTGATATTTCTGCTGAGATTTTTCGTTCAACGACGACTGACAGAATAGATCGAAGAAAGCCCTCATCGCAAATTCTCACAAAAGAATTGGTCTTCGAGGCTCTCTTTTCCGTATGATAGGATACCCGTGTTCCGGGATTCACTGATGGACTCCCATCATTGCGGCCATACTGAAAGGACTGTCATGACATTTGATCGCTGGACTCGTAAATATCTACAGCGTCTGTTGTTTGGTCAATTTCTGAAAACCTCGGCAGAATGGCTGGGAGCATTCCTTCTCAGCTTTGGAACAATTGTTTTGCTCGTCAAATTGGCGATGCCCTCTCTCTGGCCCAATGTTCTTTGGTTAGGATTGGGGGCAATTCCAATCTCAATTGCCGCTTGGCAATACGCGATGAAAGATGCCTTTACGGAAGGTGAATCAATCGCGTTTCTCGATCAGAAATTACAAGCGGGTGGATTACTGATGTCGCTCAGCGAATCTCCTGATGAAGAATGGCAACAAAAGCTGCCCCAAGTGGAGTCTCAATGGGCTCAGTCCTTGCCCAAGTTCCACCCTTCCCGCTTCGTCAAAATTGTGGGGATACCTCTCCTGTTCTGTATTGCTTGTGGGTTTGTACCGCTGCGTGAGATCTCCATTCTGGAAGAATTCAACCAGGAATCGGTGGCTGAAGAGAATGTCGAAGAATTAAAAGCGATGATGGAGCAACTGGAAGAAGAACAGATTTTGGAAGAAGAAGAAAAGGAACAAATCGCACAAGAGTTGGAACAGCTTCTCGAAGATAAAAACCAACCACTCACTCACGAAAAATGGGAAACGGTCGATGCCTTGCGTGAAAAGATGCAAATGCGAATCGATCAATCATCCATGACCATGGCGAAAGCGGCTGCTGCTGCTGAAACCCTCTCACAAGCGGGAGACTCGGACGGCTTGACCGAAGAACAAATCAAACAACTAACCGAGCAACTTGGTAACGGCCTGCAACGATTAACCGAAAAAGGGAACGCGGGATCGAAGGAAGGGAGTAGCCTGAGTCCCGAAATGCAGGAACGGCTCAAGCAAATGATGGCCAACGGTCAACTCTCGCTTCCCAAAGATCCCGCCGAGCGAGAAAAGTTACTCGAAGAATTAAAAGAAGCCCTGAAACAAGAATCGCAAAAACTGGCCGAGCTCCGCAAAAAGTGTCAGGGACAATGCCAAAACGGACAATGCGAGGGAGGAAACTGTGAAGGGGGTCAATGCGAAGGAGACGGACTTGCCAACAGCCAAAAGCCTGGCAAAGGTGGCGTCACTCGCGGTCGCGGAGATGCTGACCTGAATTATGGACACGAAACCGACGAGCAAGGGATTAAATTCAAAGAGACAGTCCTCCCCAAAGGATATCTCGACGATCCTTCCGAAGAAGTGTTGAGATTGACGTTTTCACCACCCGAAGTCGACGTCGCGGACTCTGCTCCCAAAGGAGCAGCGCGAGAAAGTGGCCCTTCGACCGGCAAAGCGACTTGGAACCGCAAACTTTCTCCCAAACATCGCAGCGTCGTGAAGGAATATTTTAATACCCAAGAGTGAACTCTCACTCACAATCTCAACGCCTCCACATTGATACACAACTCGATTGCCCCAACAGGAACCAAGCGTGTCCGCATCAGAAACTCCAGCATCTGCTCCGAACGACTTCGATCCCGACAGTCGCTCGACAAATCAAAGCTCATTACTCTCCGAGTCTCAAGTCTCCACGGCTGCCGACCTGATCGGAAAACTCCGGGGAGGGTTGGGACAGGCGATTCTGGGACAGGATGAACTTCTGGATCAAGTTGTCATCTGTCTGCTCGCACGCGGTCATATGCTTCTCGAAGGATTACCGGGGCTCGGAAAAACCGAACTCGTCAAATCCTTATCGTCACTGTTAGGGCTCGGCTTCAGGCGAATTCAGTTCACCCCCGACCTATTGCCGAGCGACATTCTCGGCTCGCCGATTCTCGAAGATTCCGGAGATGGCCAGCGGAAACTCGTTTTTCACAAAGGGCCAATCTTTGCGAATCTGGTACTCGCAGACGAAATCAACCGTGCGTCTCCCAAAACACAAGCGGCATTGTTGGAAGCGATGCAAGAGAGACGAGCGACCGTCATGGGAGAATCGCATGATCTTCCCAAGCCGTTCTTTGTTCTGGCGACACAAAACCCGATTGAACTCGAAGGAACCTATCCTCTCCCCGAAGCTCAACTCGACCGCTTCACATTCAAAATCAACGTGTATGGCGTCTCTTCGGAGACACTGCAAGAAATTATCACCACACGCAGAACAGGCGCGTCTCCCGAATTATCGACCGCCCTGGATGCCAACCAACTCCAACAATTGTTTGACCTCAGCGATCAGGTTCATCTGCCGACTGCCGTCTCCAATTACATTGCCCGGCTGGTGACCGCGACACATCCCGATCGCGAATCGTCTCCCGAACAGATCCGAAAATTTGTGAAGTTTGGTGCGTCCCCACGTGCGGCTATCGCTTTGGCGGCCACATCGCGGGCCGCGGCACTCTTGAATCGAAAACCCAATGTTGGTTTTGAAGATGTCAAACGGGTCGCAAACAGCGTACTTTCCCATCGAATCATTCTCGACTATTCCGCCCGGCTGGAAGGTTGGACGCCTCCGAAAATTGTCGCGTCACTTCTTGAATCTGTCCGCGAAGTGGGACGTGAAGTGCCGGAAGACCTTTCTGTTTAATTCCATCGTTTTAGAAAACTGATCGATGCACGAAGTCGTAACGACATTCCTTCCACGGCGTCTCAGAACTGTCACGATTCTTTTCGTGACGGGATGGATCGCGATAGGCGCGATCTCTTCGGCGAACGCTATGGGGACCGAAGTCAACAAGCGTCACGACGACTTGAACATGACCATCGATACTCGATGGGCGGGTTGTGCACACGGTGGTTATTATCCCATTCGTATCGAAGTTGCCAATCTCGGCAAAGATCGCAACCTGACCTTCAAGTTTGAGCCCTACAGCTCGGGACTTCCAACCGTCACCAAATCGATTGCCCTCAAAACCAACGCGAAGACGAGTTTTTCTCTTTCCATTCCCATGACGGGAGTGCAATCAAACGGCACTCTCGATGTTTATGTGAATCGCGCATTGGCTGGCCCACTCAGCACCACAATCAATTTACCCGATATCGATCGTTCAGTATTCGACCGCCCTGCACTGCTTGTCATTTCATCTAACACAGTTGATTTCGATCCTTATGAGGAATCGGTCAATTGGCTGGCCTCGAGATCTACTTCTTCTGGAGGTTACGGTAGTTATTCGGGAGCTGCGAGATCGGAAGACCACGAACTGATCGAACCAAATTTACTTCCCGAACGCTGGATCGATTACTCCGGTCTCGACTTGGTGGCCATTTCAATGGCCGACTTCGGCAAGATCCCAAGCGGCGCACGTCAGGCTCTGCTGGATTGGGTCAAGACGGGTGGTAATCTGATGGTGTATGGCGTGGGTGAAGCTCCGCAACAATCACAGAAATTGAATGATCTCTGCCAGATCAATCAATCCTCCGCCGCATCCAAGGGCGAATGGAAAGGCCCAAGCAAAGAACTCTCTCAAGTCCCTCTCGTCGAACCAGATTCCTATTCAGGCTATACAGTGACCACAACCAGTGGCAGTGAGCGCTATCTTTGGGGCAGCAAACCGTTCCAAACTCATGAACTCTTGAACGGAACCATCATTGCATTTCCCGCGGATCCATTTCCGGGTTCCCGATCAGAATGGGGCTGGTTACTGAATTCACTGGGAGCCGACCGAATTCGCTGGACCTATCGCAACGGACTGTCGGCGAGATTGGGTCACGACGAGTTCCTACACTTCATGATTCCAGGAATCAGTGGTGTCCCGGTGATCGCGTTTTTGATCCTGATCACCATTTTCTCCGTCGTGATTGGTCCGCTCAACTATTTCTATCTCAGTCGCCACAAGAAGCTGTATTTACTCATCCTCACGATCCCGGCCATCGCATTGGTAACGAGTATCTCGCTCTTCAGTTACTCTCTCATCGCGCACGGCTTCAGCACGAAATCGAGAATCCGATCGTTAATGACGGTTGACCAGCAAGCGGCCGAGTCGGTCACGACCACTCGCGTCTCTCTCTATTCGGGTCTGGCGCCATCGGGAGGATTGCAATTTCAAGCCGACACAGCCGTCTATCCAGTCTGGCCCAATCAGTACGACACGGGTTTTGAGTCAGGCAGTGTCGATTGGACCAATCAACAATCGCTGGAAACAGGATGGCTGAAATCAAGAACACGAACACAATTCCAAACGGTGGCCGTCAGTGATCAGCGCGGGCGTTTGACGATCTCGGCTCCCTCTCGTGGAGCATTAGAAGTCTCCAACGGGTTCGAATACGAACTCGAACAGTTAGTGGTCCGTGCCAGTGATGGTCGTCTCTACTACGGTGAAAAAATTCGTGCAGACAGCAAAGCAACACTTCAAGAAGCAACCACCAAGCAAACGAGTCAAATCAGTTCGTTGATTCGCGAGAAACAACCTTCCCTTCCCGCCAACGTCGAGACGTCATCCTCCTACAATCGTGGCTATAGTTCTTATGGCCACTACGACAATTTTCATTCTCAATTTGCTCGAAGTACGACCGAACGAAAAATCTCACAAATCGCCAGTTCGATTGATGCCGCGATTGGAGATCGCCAGTATTTCGGTCGCTTCGCAGAAAACCCGGAAGTCCCCATCGGTGTCACGGGGACGAGTGAACGAGACAGCCTGTTTCTGTTGCATGGATACTATTGATGATTGATGACAGTGCCGTCGAACCCATTTTTGATGACTCTCCCGAAGAGAACGGGCCGAGCAAATCGGTGGTTAGTCCCGCTGCGCCGGATCGTAGTCAGCAATCACCGACGCTCGAAGTACGAAACTTGCATCGATTTTTCGGTCGCCTGAAAGCCGTCAACCAAGTTTCGTTCAAGGCGTATCCCGGACAAGTGATGGGATTCATCGGCCCCAACGGTGCCGGAAAAACCACCACGATGCGAATTCTCTCCACACTGGAATCTCCCACGGCGGGCGATGCCTTTATTTGCGGCGATTCGGTCGTTGATTATCCCGACCGTGTCCGCAAGCGTTTGGGATTTATGCCCGATGCCTTCGGGAAGTATCCCAATATGAATGTCGTCGAATATCTCGACTTTTTCGCCCGCGCCTACGGCTTCAAAGGACAACGACGAAAAGATGCCATCGAACATGTTCTCGTATTCACAGAACTGCGAAAGCTGGCCGAGAAACCAATCAATACTTTGTCCAAAGGAATGTCACAACGACTCGGCTTAGGCCGCACGCTCATTCATGATCCTGAAGTTCTGATTCTGGACGAACCGGCTGCCGGTCTCGACCCCCGCGCTCGTGTGGAATTACGAGAACTGATTCACTTACTGGCCTCTGAGCTGAAGAAAACCGTCCTGATCAGTTCACATATTTTGACAGAACTGGGCGAAATCTGTGATTCGGCAGTCATCATCGAAGCGGGAGAAATTCTCGCCAGCGGATCGATCAAAGATTTGCTCACGTTACGAAGACAATCCCACGGGCGACAATCTCACGCGAGCATCGAAATGACGTTGATTCAAGCGGGGGCAGAACTGGAAAAATGGCTCGTCCAACAACCCTTCGTCTCGGAAGTTCGAGTTTCACCGCAGGCTGCCAGCTTTGAATTTGAAGGAACTCAAGACGACCAACACAAGCTTCTGAAATTACTCGTCAATGAAGGGTTTCCCGTGATCGAATTTCGCGGCAAGGTCGAGTCTTTGGAAGATGCGTTTATGGATCTCACTCGCGGACTGACACAATAACTATCATCATCAATCAATCTTCGGCAGCACCAATCTAGTCACACCATGTCTTACGCACCAACCGCTGAATCTTTAGGGACCTTTGAGAATCGCATTCGCGGATTCAGCGATCGATTTAACCCATTGGTCGTGCGCGAAATCCGTCAGATCGTGAAAGCAAAATCCTTTGTGACCGTGTTCGGCTTGTTACTTTTCGGGTCCTGGGTCTTCTCCGTCTTAGCAGTCGTGCAACAGTTCGAGCAGATGGAATATGCGGAACTCGGCCCGATGTTCTTTCACGTCTACCTGATGGCATTGATCGGTTGCTTGATGTTCGCGATTCCCAGCAATGCCTTTTTCAGCATGGCCCAAGAGTTTCACGACCGAGCCTTCGAGATGCTGGCGGTCACTTCTCTCTCCCCCTCAAAAATTGTGGCCGGAAAGATTCAAGGGGCGATTGTGATGATGATAGTCTATGCATCCGCAGTCGCTCCGTTTATCTGTCTCAGCTATATGCTGGGAGGATTGGGACTCATTGAAATCATCACCAGTCTTTGTGGACTGTTTATGGTCTCCATCGCGCTGACCATGTTTGCCGTCATGATGGGAGCACTCTCTCAAAAGCCGTGGCTTGAAGTTTTGAATCTGATTATCATGCTCATCGTTGCTATGGTGACGGCGGGCGTCAGTTATGGAATTCTGACGGAAGTCGTCATTCAGGGGGGTGTCGAACTTCTGGGAGCGATCACGGGGATGGGCTGTTTTGCCGTCTTCATGGTCTTTGTGGCGTTAATTTCACTGGGAGTCGCACAAGCCCAATTGACAACCACGTTTCTCCCGATTGGCTATCGCCGCAACCCTACGTTTGTATCGAACTTCCAACATCCCAATCGGGTTCCGACACCTTCAATCAAGCAACAGACAAACTCCTCGGATCGAGCAGAGGATTTCTCAGAGGAGGACCTCGACCTATGAGTACAGTCGAAGCGACATTGAAGTGGCTCGAAAAATCGAGCGACTGGATGAATGCGATTCTTGTGAAAGAAACACGACAATCGCTGAAAAGCCGCCAATTCGTCGCCACCTTTCTATTGCTCGTCTTTGCATCCTGGGTCATCTCCGTGTTCGGCGTGGCCATCATGGGTGAGTCCATCAACTACGGCGCCTCAGGGCAACGGCTGTTCATTCCCTATTTTGTAGTGCTCATGATCGCGGTCACAGTGATTGTCCCTTACGGCGCGTTTCGCAGCATGTTGGGGGAGAAGGATCAAAACACGTTCGACTCCTTACGGATTACCTCGCTCTCGCCCTGGCAGATTGTCTGGGGCAAGCTGATGAGTGCCGTGCTGCAAGACTTCATCTATTATTCGGCCATCGCTCCCTTTATTGCGTTCACGTCTCTACTGGAAGGCTTCGAACTCCCTTCCGTCGCATTTGTCTTGGTCTGCGGTTTTCTCGTCTCGATCGTGCTCAGCATCATGGCACTCATGGTCAGCACCTTCGCCCACCAGCGACATTGGCAAGGTATCTTGTCAATCATGCTACTCATTGGGTTACTCACAGCATTAGGACAAACCAGTGCAGTGCTGCTGGCTTTGTTCTCAGATAGTTCTTTACTGCAATCCTGGGACTTCTGGCAAGGAACGGGGATTGTCGTTTTGATTGGGCTTTCGTATTGCTGGCTCTTTCTCGAAATCACTTCCATTCAACTGACCTTTGAATCGGGCAACCGCAGTTCGGGAATTCGTTTGATCTCAAGTGGACAATTTTTGTTAATGAACTTGCTGGTTCTTGGCATGAGCTTGTTCTATGGCGCAACATTTGACGAAGAACTTTTCGTCATCTTTGCCATTTTCAACTACATCCAGCTAACAGCGGTTGGCTTTGTCGCCACCACAGAAGAAGATTTTTTGTCGCGTCGTATTCGCAAGTCTCTTCCTCAGCGTCGATTGTTTCGATTTCTACTGGCACCCTTCCTTCCCGGTGGTGCCCGCGGAATGGTCTATTTACTGTTGAATATTGCAATTTGTCTCGGGCTGCAAATCATGATTGTCACATCAATCATTTCATCGGGAAGCATGAGGTCAGGAAGTTTCAACGATGTTTTCAAAACTCTGTCTGGAGTGGTCCTATACCTCATCATCTATCTCGGCTTTGCTTCGGCATTTGGCCGCTTTGCCAATCGAACAGCCGCCACGATCAGACCAAATCACGTGCGGGTCATTACGGTACTTCTGTTTGCCATTGGCTGCGTGATCCCCATGATTGCCAAAGCGATGGAGTTTCTGAGATGGCGTGACTATTCTCTCTTCGAAATCATCAATCCGTTCGCCACCGTGATCGAGCTGGCAGACGATGATTCCTGGACAGGTCCGATTCTATTGATCCTGGGATTTTTCGCCTCGATCGCAATGCTACTCAATCTGAAGGCGATGATTCTCGGCATTCACGAAATTGTGAGCCTGAAGCCAGAATCACAAAATGAAGAAGTGACAGTGGCGCCCTTTCGGATTCCCGAAGAATCTTCCGTAAGCCCAACGGCGGAGAATTAACCGATGCGGCACGATCCCGAAGTCCAAAATGCCATCAGTCGCTACCAAATGGGACTACTTCGAGTTCCCGTGGCTGGTCAATCGGGGGAACTACTGGGACGAGGAACCGGTAGTTCGTTGGAGTTTCAGGAGTATCGCGAATACATGCCGGGGGACGATATTCGCCATCTCGACTGGTCGGCCTACGCGCGCAGCGATCAATTGATGATTCGCCTCTTCCGTGAAGAGATCAGTCCCCGAACAGAGATCGTGATCGACTCCAGCCGTTCGATGCAATTGGGAGGAGAACACAAATCACTCGTTGCCAAACAGTTGGCCACAATGTTTGCCTTGATGTCGGGGCAATTGGGAGGACGACCGGCATTGTTTCTCGCCGATGATCGCCGCCCGGTGGAACACTTGACCATCGAAGGCCTCAACCGTCTTGACGATCTGGAATTCTCGGGAGTTGGCGATCTGGGAACGATCCTTGCCGACGGAGCGATTCCCTTCAAACGGCAGTCCGTACGAATCATCATCAGCGATTTTCTTTTTCCACACGATCCAGACACTCTGATTCGCAAACTGGCTGCCGAGTCTGCTGCATTGTGGGTGATCCAGTTACTCAACCGTTTTGAACAAGACCCAACGTCATTAGGTGGTCGTCGTTTGGTTGATGTCGAAACGGGTGGTGAAACCGACATGATCATTAACCAGGATCGTGTTCAACAATACAAAGAACGCCTACACCGACTACAGACTTCACTCGCCCGAGCCTCGCGTCGAGTGCATGCACCGTTCGTCACTCTGGTTGCCGAACGTGGTTTGATCGAGCTGTGCCAAACCGATCTTTGTCAGGCAGGAATTTTGAGAGCCGAATAATTCACTATGCCGTTTTACTTTGCCAATCCTTGGGGACTACTGGGACTGTTATCGCTGCCCGCGATTGCAGCGATCCACATGTACCATCACCGCTATCCCCCACTGCTCATTACGGGCGCTCATTTGTGGGGAGCCGAGATGCAGGTGACGACGGCAGGCCGCAAACGTGAAAGATTGCCAATCACTGCGTCATTGCTGTTAGAACTTCTGGCAGGATTGATCATTTCACTGACATTGGCCAATCCCATTTATGGAAATACCGGGCGTGTCACTCACTTAATCGTCGTGCTCGATAACTCTGCCTCCATGCAGGCGATTAGCCCGGAAGGCGAAAGTTTTCAACAAGCCGCTTTGCAGAAATTGGAAGAACGAGTGCGCAGCGAAGAACGCGATACCGTTTTGACATTGATGACAACGGGCCGTCGAATTCAGAAACTCGCCGGCCCCGTCAGTTGGAACGAAGCGCGAGAGGCCATCGCACTTTGGAAGCCGAACGAAACGGTTCACGATGTTCAACCCGCTTGGGACCGTGCGGTTCAACTGGCCGCCGGTCAGGGCCAGTTATTGTATCTGACCGACCACATGCCGGAAGAAAGTCTAAGACCACCCGATGAAATGGAAATCATCTCGGTGGGTCATAAATTGTCCAATGTCGGATTCACGACGGCACGCTGGATCTTCGATGCTGAAACTCAGCAGGGACTCTTGTTCCTCCGCTTGGCCAACTATGGCCCCCAAACAACCGAACTGACCATCACAGGGACTGTCGCCAAGCAGGAACTGTTCTCCAGAAAAACCAAACTCTCCGCAAAATCGACCGCCCCGATTGAAATCCCCATCCCCGGAGGAGTGGGAGAAGTCCAGATCAAACTCTCGGCTCCTGGAGATGCGTTAGAGATCGACAATGTCGTCACACTGATTGAGCCCAAAGTTCGCACAGTGAAAGTCAGCCTGACATTACCCGAAGATCATCCCGCACAAGATCCCGTCAAACGCATTATCGACTCGCTCGCTGATGCGGAGTTCACAACCGACGAAACGTCTCATCTTGAAATCGGTTCTGCCGGAATCAAACCGGGGTCATCCATTCGGGAATGGTGGTTGGGCATCGGCCCGATGAGCCAGGACGAATCAGCCACCGACAATGCGAAAGATCTTCTCGGACCTTACCTTCTGGAAAAACAGAACCCGTTACTGGAAGGTGTCGTACTGGGAGGAGTTGTCTGGGGAGGATCCCAAGAGTGGCCGTATGAAGTCATCCCGATGGTTTCTGCCGGAGCCACTCCACTCATGGGACGATTAACGGGAACTCTCACGACCGCCTTCGCTTTGAATATCGACTTGGCTCGATCCAATCTCACACAAAGTCCCGACTGGCCAATTCTGCTGATAAATCTGATCGAAGAGCGACGTCGTTCATTGCCGGGATTATCGAGATGGAATTATCGTCTGAACGAAGACATTCAATTTCGATTGTATGAAGGCTTGGCGGACCCGGCAGCAGAGGAAAAATCCTCGCTGAGCTTGGTGAGCGAGTCAGAAACCAAGCCCGTTCTTCGATCAGAAGTGGTCTTCATCAGCGCCCAAGAGACGCCCGGCGTCTACACCATCAAGGAAGGTGATCAAATCTTTGGAAAGTTTGCAGTCAACTTTTTTGATCCGCAAGAATCAAATCTATCCGATTTGACACCAGGTCGACGAACTGCCTCTAAGAAACCGGTCGAACTCTTTGCTCTCGACGATCCGTTTTCCTGGCTGATTCTACTGGGTTCAATCCTCATACTCCTGTTCATTTTAGCCGACTGGTTTGTCTTGAAACCTAAAGTTCGTTCCTCTTAGTTGAAGATCATGATCGAATTTCGTTACCCCGAACTCTTTTTATTAGTCGTCCCTGTCGGGATTCTGTTTTACAGAATCGGATGGGTGCGGGGAGTGACCGGGTATCTTCGTGCGGCATTATTGCTCATTCTGATCACGACTCTGGCTGTCCCCATGGTAAATCTGGGAGGCCGAGGAGTCGATGTGATTGTCGTTGCCGACCGCTCACGTTCGATGCCCGCCAATGCCAGCGAAAACATCCAGGAACTCATCCGCAATTTGCAAACCAACCGGGGAGCAGGAGACCGCATCGGTCTAGTCACCTTTGGAGCGGCCCCCGCAGTCGAATCGGCTCCGCGACAAGAAGGAATGTTGGAAGAATACGCCTTCCGCGTCTTACCCGATGGCAGTGATTTGAACAGTGCGATTGAAACATCACTCTCGCTCGTCGATCAAACGCGCCCGACCCGTATTTTTGTTTTGTCAGACGGCGAAGCCAACGGACTCAACCCGACTTACGCAGCCCGAAAAGCTCGGGAAGAACGTATCCCTATCGATTATCGCATCTTTGAACGTTTGCGAATCGGGGATGTAGCCATTGATTCTCTGATCATGCCTGAGACCGTCGCTCCGCGCGAACCGTTTCAGTTCCCTGTCTGGGTTTACTCTGACCGCAGCACCCAGGGAACCGTCACCCTCAAACGAGAAGGGACCGAGTTGGCGAAGAAAACCGTCAATCTCGAAATCGGGGCAAATCGAATTCTGTTTCGCGATGTGATCGATCAGGGAGGCTTCTTCAATTACACCGCGGAACTCGATGTCGCCGACGACCCGCTCAAAGAAAACAATATTGGAGTGGGTGTTGTGCGCGTCGATGCCGGCCCTAAGCTGCTCATTCTGAATAACGATGGTCAGGAAAATAATCTGACACGCGCATTGCGGGCAGGCCGAATCAATCTCGATGTCGCGGCGGTACTCGATCATCCGCTCACACAAGATGCGCTCGACCAATATCGAGCTGTGATCCTGGAAAACGTCCCGGCTCGTTCACTCGGTCGCTTGAAAATGGAACGGCTGGTACAGTTCACCGAAGACATGGGGGGCGGTCTGATGCTCACCGGTGGTGAACGGAGTTTCGGGACCGGGGGATACTTCAAAAGTGCGCTGGATGACACAATCCCGGTTTCGATGGAGATGCGCGAAGAGCATCGCAAGAACCGGATGGCATTAGTGGTTGCGTTAGACCGTTCGGGAAGTATGTCTGTTCCCGTGAAGGGATCGCAAACCAAAATGGATCTCGCCAACATGGGAACCGCAGAATGCGTCAACATGCTTTCTGCGGGAGACAGCATTTCTGTGATTGCCGTCGATAGCCAACCACATGTTGTCCAACCGATGATTGACCTGGCTGATAAAGGTCCCATCATCTCAAAAATCAAACAAATCGAGAGTATGGGGGGCGGTATCTTTGTGTACGAAGCATTAGTCGCGGCAGGAAATGAATTGGTCAAAGCCCCGCAAGCCACCAAACATATCATTCTCTTTTCGGATGCTGCCGACAGTGAAGAACCCGGTAACTACAAATCATTGCTGAAAAAGTTCGAAGGGCTCGGCATCACAGTAAGTGTCATCGGCTTGGGAACGGATCGCGATCCCGATGCACAACTCCTCGAAGATATTGCCAAACTCGGATCGGGAAACATTATGTTCACCGACGACCCCGAAGAATTACCGCGACTCTTCGCAGAAGATACGATGAGCGTTGCCCGGAGCACGTTTGTCACCAAAGACGACACTCAACCGAACGGAATCGGAGGAGCGATTCTGCCCGATTCGCAATTACTGGGTGAATTCGGCACGGGAAGTTTCCCCAACGTGGACGGCTATAACCTCAGCTATCTCAAACCCGATGCCACACCGGTTGTTGTGACACAAGATGAGTACACGGCACCATTGTCGGCGGTCTGGTATCGGGGAATCGGACGTGCAGCGGCCTTGTGCCTGGAAGTCGATGGACAATACACAGGACAGTTCGGACGCTGGGAGAACTACGAAGACTTTCTCATCACCCACGCACGCTGGTTAATGAGTGGCAGTTCACCCGATGATGTATATGTGGACGTAGAACGTAACGGCCAAGATGCAGTCGTTCGTGTTGAGCTCGATCCCGACCGAACTGACACCGGAAACACTCAACGTCCCGAACTATTGGTCATTCCTCCCGGTCAGGGTCGCGAGGAAGTCGTCAGTCCCGAATTTTTATGGACGGGGCCACACACATTAGAAGCCAGATTTACGTTGGACCGCACCGGTTCGTTCCGAACGGTTGTGCAAACGGGTGCCAATAAAATGACTCGTGGGCCAGCCGTCTCTCTCCCCTACTCTCCCGAGTTTGCACCGCGAGCCGGACTTCCTACCGGTCTTGAAATCCTCCAGGAAGTGGCCAAGACGAGCGGCGGAATCGCACGGACGGATGTCTTATCGATTCTTCAGGATCCTCCCAGAGCTGCCAGCAAAAAGTCGTTGTTGCCGTGGTTATTCACTGCATCGATCCTACTTCTTATCATGGAAATCGCAGGACGTAGACTTTCCTTATGGGAACGCCTGAAAGCCGTCGAAACCACTGCATCAAAGGCCATCGAAGAAGCACAATCGAGAAAACCAAAAGAATCGTGGTGGGCAAGCTGGAAGCCAAAGTTTCAAAAACGAGAGCGTAAGGTGACAACTCAACCAACAATCACAACGTCACAACCCAATCAAAAGCCGACCGCCAAACAAGAACAGACGGACGCACAATCCGACCAGAAGAAAAAAGATGTGTTCGCGGCGGCCAAAGAACGAGCCCGAAAACGACGATAAAAAAACGGAACCTGCTGGAACGCAGACTCCGTAAGGCAAGACCGTCATAACGAACTTCGCGGGAAGTGTGATCAATCTTTCGAGAGTGGTAACTCCAGATTGATCGTGTTCTCACCCGAATCTACGGTGACCTTGTCGGGAAGAACGGTTGTTTGAGGAGGCTCCATCATGGGAGGTGCCATTTCGGTCGATTCGGGATCAACAGTGGTTTGTGGAACTCCAACAGTCACTTGAACGGTATGCGTACCGACAACCGCTCCCTCTTCATCGTTGTAATTGAGCGAATACTTTCCTTCTGCATCGGTCATCCCGGTTGAGGTGATTCCATCTTCGGGAAAAAACTCGATCATTGCACTCGGCACAGGCTTCCCATCCGATAATAAAACTCCCGAAACGGGCGCTAACTCTGGCCCGCCTGAACCACACCCCACCAGCAACAGAATACAAGCGAATGAGGTGATCGTCTGATAAATTTTCATAGGGATACTCACATTAGTAGTACGAAAAAAAGGAGTGGACTTGGCCCACTCCTCAAAAACCAAAATGATTAAACAATCTCAAAAGGCACCCACCGGAACCCCATCTTCAGCCTGACTTAACGCTAACAACGTGTTGAAGTCGATATTCTCACCGAGAAATCGAACTGAACCATCCCCAAGTAAAACGTGTGCTCCCCCCGTATGGGCGGATCGAAAACCATTGTGCCCACCATAAGGAATTTCATGGCCGTACCCCGGCCCATTGTAATTAATCCCATACCGTGGAATCGTGACATTCAGTGACCAACCAACCCAAGCATAATTTGCTGGTCCTGCGGCCCATGATCCACCCGCCCAGCTAGAAGCTCGGGCATCGACCTTTGCACCATCTGAGTTCCGAACCGTGTAGTCGGAATGCTCACCCACCGCAATTGTATTCGAGGTGCCATCAACAACTTTGGCCATCCGAACAGGGTCGGTACTTCCGTTGTAGTTGATAATGATCCCGTTTTTATGGTCCCATCCATATCCGGTCCAAACACCACCGGGGGGAACGGTTGTCGTATTCGGTCGCCAGTAACCACCTGAAACCCCGGCATAATCGGCGGTTTGAATCGAAATCGTACCAGGTGCCCCAACACCTTGCGTTGCGCCATTGGTCCCGAAATTTCTAACTTTTGGCATGGGGGACGAGGGACAGTTTAAAATATCCACGCGTAACTGGTTCGTGACATCCCAGTTCAAATTGACCCCCGACTGCATGGTCCAGTCAGTCCCGGAAAAAACCATCTGATTATACGCGGGGGCTTGGTCCATAAAGGGAAGGATCATTGTGATCCAAGAAGCATTACGCTGATCGCCTGCGGTTTGAACAATGTTTCCTGGAAACACTCTGTGGGTATCGTGATAGTTATGAATCGCCAACCCCAACTGCTTCATGTTGTTCTTACAACTTGAACGTCGAGCTGCTTCCCGGGCCTGCTGTACGGCGGGCAACAATAGAGCAACGAGTACTGCGATAATCGCAATCACCACCAGCAACTCGATAAGAGTAAATCCTCTCCGTCGATTATGTTGATTGGTCTGCATGGAATTGATCTCCTGAATGGGAATAAGAAAATTAAAGTCGATGAAGGACTCTTGAGATGTAGAGAATTCCTTATATCGCATTCCTGACTCCGACTCGTCTCATATTTTGCTCCGGAGGTTCAACACGGGTTGTCAATCATCGGTTTTCCTCCTTGCTTCCTCTCTGAACCCCATACAACACAGTGACTTAACGCTTACGAAAAACCACGCAATGAGCTTTTAACATTTCGCGCATTGATTCTTACGATTTTGCGCGGCTATAATAGGGACAGGACTTCTGTAGAGATTCTGTGCAGAGTTGAAAACTGATTGTGCAACATGACGACCATAGGACTTTATCTGGACCGTACAGGACTTCGTTCACACCGAGTGATCGAAGGAGTCCTGAGATATGTTGACGAGCACAGTGGGATCCAGTTAAGCGACTTCCTCTTCGAGACTGACTCAGAGAATGAAACTGATGACTATTTCACATCAACACCACCCTGGAAAAATCGTGTTGATGGTGTGATCGCCAGTGTCGGCAAGGCCAATGGCATTGTCGGCTGGCTGGAACGAGGCAACGTACCTGTGGTAATGGTTTGTGGCGATCTCGCCGACAGTGGCCTTCCCAGTGTTTACACCGATGGCGAGTCACTCGCTCGCTTGGCGATTCAGCACATCAACACGATTGGACGAAGAAATGTCGGTTTTGTCGGCTATCGAGATTCTGATGGATCACATCATCGTCGAGATGCGTTAGCAACTTTCTGTAAACTTCAGGGAATCCATTTTGACTCGTACGAAATGGACATTGCCTTGGCAATCTCACATACACACCTTGCCGAATCGATGGAACCCGATGCAGAACTTTTGACGCTATTGCGCAAGTTGCCCAAGCCGGCAGCAATTGTGACATTGAACGATCAATACGCTCTCGCCACTCTGAAAGCGATTCAGAAACTCGGTTTTTCTGTACCCGATGACATTGCTTTGATTGGGGTGGACGACTCAGAAACATCCCGTTTGCACTCCATACCAATCACCAGCATTCACCCCCCCAATCTTCACATTGGATATGAATCGACTCGATTATTGATGCGACTGATTGAAGGAAAGCGACTCGGACGAAAAATTGTCGAAGTCCCCGCCGAGAAGATTTCCATCCGCGAATCAACGATTGGGCAACAACGCGCTCTCGTCACAGACATCGACCGCGCCCGAGAATATATTCGTCTGCATGCCTGTGAAGGCATCCGCGTTTCCGATGTTGCCGATCATGTTCGGATTCCGCTCAGAACATTTCAAATTGAATTCAAAGAGCGAACTCAGAGAACAGTCAGCGATGAAATTCGCGAAGTCCGCTTCAATCGTTCATGCGAATTATTGCAAACCACCGACTTCACTCTCGAACGAATCGCACACTTGGTCGGCATGTCTCACGCCGCCAGCTTCAGCGAGTTCTTTCGCAAAGCGGCCGGCATGACGCCCAACTCTTATCGCAATCAGTACACACGTGATTGATTGTTTTCTCGGAAATATCTGTTCTCTCCGCGAACCTCTTTCTACCACACTGCGTCTACCTGTGCAGAAAAAACAGAAATCACAAAATGAGGCTCAACATCATGCGATCCATACAAAATTATCTCGCGAATTTCGATCTTCTTCCCGCCAGGGGGAATCCGCGCTGAGGTTGTGAACTTCGAAGGAATTCAGTCGCAACCCGGTGTCGGAAACGAAGCCGGGTTTTTTCGTGGAATAAAACAAACACAAAATGAAACAGGCTGATGAATGATGCTGGCGGCACGGAACGCCATTGAAAGTTGCCGACCGTGTCCCGTAAACAGTTTCGAAAACATTCATTGGTATCTGTGGTGGCTCAATGGTAGAGCGTCAGTCTAAGAAACTGAAAGTTACGGGTTCGACTCCCGTCCACACTCCCGACGGTTTGTAAGAACTGTCTCACACTGAGATTCGACAGAATCTCCGCCAAAAGCTGGAGGAAAACGATCGATTGTATGATCGGCTGGGGACATTGACGACGCGGGAACTCTCCCGGAACGGTCGACTCGTTCGACCCGACCGGCGGAGAACTCCTTCTCGATGAAACCGGCAGCACCAAGTTGGACTTTGTAGTTCGTGGATGCCGTCGGTGATGAATTCGATAACGAACGAACAACTCTGAAATGATGCGACGAGACAAGAGTCTCTCAATTCTCGACGAGAAATTCGTTCCGACTCGATGACCTCGCCGACTTAAATGAACTCCGTTCGACAACGTGTGATCAACACTCGCTCCGTTTTCCAAAGGCCTTGTTAAAACAGTCTTTTGAGAAAGAGATTTTATACTGAAAGTACTCATAACGAAGAGGTCCCAACAGAAACCTTGATCTTGCCAACCTGCATGCCACCCTCTCCTCCTCGGGAGGAGAGGGACGGGGTGAGGAGGTGATCAATCTTGACTGAAAATCCTCCTCATCCGCCCTATCGGGCACCTTCTCCTCCAGAGGAGGAGAAGGAATTATACAACACGTTTAGGAATTCATCACAAGACATTTTTCGTTCATCGACAGGACCGTCATAGTTTTTTGTCCAACACATTTCGATGAACCCCCTGTAACTCGCACCAAAAGGAGGTGCACAATGATGTTCAAGATGTTAAATCGTTACCTGATCCGTTCGTTTGAAACAGGGTTACTGTTCAAGGACGGCGATCTCGTTCGCGTTCTCGACGCGGGTCGTCACTGGATCTTCGACCCGTTCCGTCGGCACGAACTGCGTGTGCTGTCGCGGCGTGAGCCGTGGCTGATTGAGGAAGAACTGGACGCCATCATCAAGTCGGGACTGCTGCAGGACCGTATCGACTTCATCGACCTGAAGGATCATCAACGAGCACTCGTCTGGATTGACGGACGATTCGACCGATTTCTGACTCCAGGACTGTACGCCTGGTGGAATGATCTGAAGGAAGTCCGCGTCGAACTGGTCGATGCACGAAATCCTCGATTTGA
>Ga0055584_100000659_pt1 | contig 32759 bp, 24 predicted proteins | sample OSDHelmetaG_FD_58716 | JGI IMG/M metagenome (GOLD analysis project Ga0055584, IMG submission 58716) | Pelagic marine sediment microbial communities from the LTER site Helgoland, North Sea, for post-phytoplankton bloom and carbon turnover... | ecosystem: Environmental > Aquatic > Marine >... | reverse complement strand
TTTCAGGTGAAGATTTTCAAAACACAGGGACTTTTATAGTAGTGAGATCTTCAGTGTTCGCGAAAAGCAGTGTGCATAAATCTCATCTCGCGCGCGACGCTTATAACGCATATTAGGATTGGATTTTCGGGTGTCAAGAGGCATGATTGAGCACCTGAATTCAGGGAGGAACGTTGATTTTGAAGAACTTGATCTGGTCAAGCGATTTTGATGAAAATGTGGCTTTCAGAGGCGGTGTGCAGGTTGAATCAGTGCGCAGGGAAGCAGTCGTGAAGAGATTAACCCATGCGCCCGAATTGTCGATCGAGTTCGGCGTGGCTGAGGACGAGGGCCGAGGGTCGGCCGTGGGGGCAGTGGTGGGCGTCGTCGATGAGGTGGCGCTGTTCGAGGAGGCTGAGGATTTCTTCCTGCGTCAATCTTTGGCCGGCTTTGATGGCGGCTTTGCAGGACATCATCGTGATCAAGTCGTCAAGCAGATCCCGTCGCGATGGTTGTTTGGCGTTGTCGAAATTGTCGGCGATATCGCGGACGAGTTGTTCGAGATTGACTTTTTTCAACATCACGGGATAACTGGTGACCAGGAGCGTGTTGCCGCCGAACTCTTCGATGCCCAGGCCGAAACTGTTGAGCATTTCGGCGTGTTCGAGAACCAATTCGGTTTCTTTGGGGCTCATTTCAATGGTGAGTGGGACGAGCAACTTCTGCGATTCTACTGACTGCGCTAGGACCCGTTTTCGAAAGTACTCATACATGATTCGTTCATGCAAAGCATGCTGATCGATGATGGTGAGCGCCCCTTTGTCTTCGACGACGATGTAACAGTTCAAGACTTGAATCGGTCTTAGGTCGGCGGTGGCAATGTCAGTGAATTGCTCTGTTTTATGTTCGCTTTCGGGCAATACTAAATCGGCTGGTGCGTTCGAATAGGTGCGAGTCTCTTCGACCTTTTTTTGAAAGTGGGAAAGCGGGATGGCATCTTTGCTGGTAAAGGGAGCCGCTAGATCGGGGGTGGAGGAAATGGAACGTGGTGCGGAACTGATTTGTATGGCGGGTGTCTCAGAGGAGGCCTGACCCAGTTGGTCTTTGGCCCAACTGGTGAGTTCCATTTGATTCTGTTTTTGTTGAGTGAGATCGGGGGCGGTAATGGTATCGGGATCGACGTTGCCCTGCTTCGATAATGACATCTGCGATTGCAGATCCATACTGAGAAACTGAGTGCGTAATGTGGAAAGGAGTTGTCGATAGAGGTGCTGGCCATCACGAAAGCGGACTTCTGATTTGGTGGGATGCACGTTTACATCGACCATGGACGCGGGCATGTCGAGATAGAGGAAGGAGATTGGTTGTCGTCCCACCATGAGCAGCCCGCGATAGGCTTCGGTCAAGGCGTGCTGGAGTGTTCGGTCCTGAATCCAGCGTCCATTCAAAAAGAGGTACTGGCCTTTGCGCGTTGCTTTATTTTCACTGGGATGAGAAACGTAACCCCAGATGCGAACGTCGTCGATTTCGGATTCGACCCAGATCAAATGGTCGGCGAGTTTTTTGCCGTAGAACAGACGGAGACGATCGATCAGATTATCGGAGGGAGGCAAGTCAAAGATGACTTTATTATTGTGTCTTAAGACCATGTACAAGCGAGGATGGGCGAGAGCCGCGCGGGTGAATTGTTCGCTGATATGTGCGAACTCGGTCTTGGTGGTTTTGAGAAATTTTCGACGCACGGGTGTGTTGGCGAAGAGCTGTCTGATTTCGATCGCGGTTCCCAGCGGACAGCCACAGGGTTGTGGTTTGCCGGCGGTTCCGGTGTTGACTTCGAATTCGAGGCCTTGTGACTGGTCGGCGGTTCGGGTGCGAATGCGAAAGTGGCTGACTTCGGAAATGGAAGCCAGGGCCTCGCCTCGAAAGCCCATGGTCTGGACGCTGAAGAGATCGTCGGCGGAGGTGATTTTACTGGTGGCATGGCTGGAGACGGCGAGCAGGAGGTCGTCGGGATGAATGCCTTCGCCGTTATCGACGACGCGAATGAGGTCGGCGCCGCCATTCATGATGTCGACTTCGATGCGGGTGGAGAGCGCGTCGACGCTGTTATCGAGGAGTTCTTTGACGGCGCTTGCCGGTCGCTCGATGACTTCACCGGCAGCGATTTTGTTAATCACACTGGTATCGAGTTGATGAATGCGGGAAATCGATTCCACGGCGGCTTTCCGTTCCATTTGCTGATCCGTCCGACAGATGTGTTATTGTGTTCGTCGTTATGATTATTTTTAACCGGAAATCAGTGGAATCGCAATGAAGTCTGTTTCCTGAAGTGGAAAGAATTGCTGCAGTAGCGAATCTTAACTGCCCCAGCGTTGATGAATATCGTGTTTGATTTCCAGATGATCGCAAATCCGCCCGGAAATAAAATCGACGAGATCGTGGATTGTCATCGGGTTATGATAAAAGCCTGGTGAGGCTGGCATGATGGTTGCGCCGGCCTGTGTCAGGCGTACCATATTTTCCAAGGGGATCAAGCCTAGTGGCGTTTCGCGAGCTACGATAATCAGCTTGCGGCGTTCTTTAAGATGTACGTCGGCAGCGCGATGGATGAGGTTGTTGCAGGCGCCGGATGCGATACTTCCCAGTGTTCCCATAGAGCACGGGCAGATGACCATGCCATCGGTTAAAAATGAGCCGCTGGCGATGCCCGACATGAAGTCGTGATAATGATGATAGATGAGTTGGCCGTGTTTGAGATCGGATTCTCCCAGGACGGAGCTCAAGGCAAAATCTTCGCTGGTGGTATTTTTCATCTTGCTGATGGTGCTGTCTTCGGGAAGACTTGCGGGGTCGGGTAGAAGTTGGTTGGGATCGAAGTTTTCTAAATCGATGTTCAATCCGAGTTCCTGTTTTAAGACGTGTGTGGCAGCAGCGCTGATTGTGAGATGTACGGTGCGGCCGGCCGCCATGAGAACTTCGATTAAGCGGACTGCATAGATGGCCCCGCTGGCGCCTGTGATTGCTACGACAACATTTGACATGAGGACGTCCCTCGTTTTCTTTTTCTGAACTTATTCTGAATCGGTGGTTTCGGTAGTCTGTTTTGCTGTTGGTGGTTTCGTGCCGGCGTATAATGTGGCGATTCCAAAGGTGAGCGGATACCAGCGGGTTCCCGTCAATCCACATTCATCCATGAGGGTTGCAAGTTCCTTTCCATGGGGAAATTCTGAGACCGACTCCGGCAGATAGTTATAGGCAGACTCTTTGTTCCGGGCGAGTAATTGTCCGATTTTTGGCAGAATATGTCGAAAATAAAACTGGTAGCAGGCTCGAAACAGAGGATTGGTTGGCATGGAGAATTCCAGGACCGCGACCTGGCCCCCGGGCTGACAGACGCGGATCATCTCTTTGAGCCCCTGTCTGGTGTCGGCGACGTTTCGGAGGCCGAAGGCAACGGAGACAATTTGAAACTGGTTATCGGCGAAGGGGAGCTGCTGGGTATCTGCTTCGAGAAAGGTCAGGAGTTCGCTGGAATTTTTCGTGAGCGCCAGCTTCAACATTTCGTGTGTGAAGTCGGCACCGACGACCTGAGTTTTGCCTCCGGTTTTATTGAGATACGAGATAGCGAGATCGCCGGTTCCGGTGCAGACATCGAGGATGGGTGCATTGCCTTGGGGCAGGACTTTTCTGACAGTGCGCCAGCGCCAGTAATAATCGACGCCGCCCGAGAGGAAATGATTCATAAAATCATAGCGTGGCGCAATTTCGCCAAACATCTGCTGCACACGTGAGCCGGTTTTATCTACGTTCATATCTTTAGTCTGTATCCAGGTTTATTGTAGCGTCTCCAGAGCCATTTGGATCAAGTATAATCGTATTGAAGCCGCTATGGTTAATTTAGACGCGTTCTAGTATCAGTTTCTTTCAGGAAAGGCCGAGTTCATCAAGTCGGTTTTGTAGATGTTGCTGTATTTCTGGCGGCATCTTTAAAGCAGCCGGCCATTCACGTGGATGTCCTTCTGCGGTCGATTTTGTTGTGGCATCCAACCCCAGTTTATGGCCGATGCCCTGCACTGTTGCGCTGTGATCATAAATATCGCCTGGTCCTTCAGACGAAATCAGATCCCGCCCGGGATTCACGTTCGTGCTGACGCGATACCAGACGTCCTGCTCATCATGCACATTCGCGTCATCGTCCAAAACCACAATCATCTTCAAAGATAACAGGCTCTGTAAACTCCACAATGCATTGACGACTCTCCGGGCCTGCTGCGGATAGGATTTCTGAATGCTTACAAACATTAGATAGCGTCCTGCCCCCGATGGAGGGAAATGGACGTCGATTAGTTCGGGGATCATCAATTTTAGAAGTGGTAGAAAAATTCGTTCGGTGGCTTGTGAAAACATGCCTTGTTCTGCAGGGGGAGCCGCGGGAATGAGCGCGGGCCAGATGGGATTGGCCCGATGTGTGACGGCTGAAAGATGTAGCGGCAAGACTGTTTCTGCGGCGCTGTAATAACCGGTCGGGTTGGCGACGAGGCCGACTTCTAATGGCTCTGCTGTGGTATCGATGAAACCTTCCATCACAATTTCTGCCTGAGCGGGCACATCCATTTCTATCGTGCGTGCTTTGACCAGTTCCAAAGCTCGATTACGAAGAAAACCGGTGAATGCATACGGATCGGTGGGTGCGGGCAGTGGTGCAAAAGCGGAATACAATCCCACGGGATCGCCGCCGAGGACTATCGCGACGGGCATCTGTTGCGCGCGGGCCTGGTACTTCTGAAGGAGCTGGTAGCCGGCATCATGCTGACTCCAGCGAATGGCCAGTTGCTGATCGGAAATTACCTGAATCGGACGAGCGTTGATATAGCGGGCATTGGTTTCCGGATCAAAGGTTACAATCTGTGCGGCAGTGATTGTGGGATATGCTTCATCCGGCCAGCATTTCAAAAGTGGAAATTCGTTGAGATTCACATCTCGTCCCAATTTGACCACTTGCTGACAACTGGCAGTTTTGACGATGCGTGGTTTGATATTGAGTAGCTGTGAGAATTGCGGAACCATTCGCAGCGAATCGAGCCAGCCTTCGGGCAGATCGGGAGATAACAGACCTGCGACGCGGTCGGCGATTGCATCCAGAGAATCAGTGCGTAATATCTGAAGCAATCGAGGCAGGCTGCCATACAGGTTCGTTAAGACGGGAATTTTATGTCCCGCAACGTTATCAAAAAGAAGTGCGGGGGCGTTTCCGTCCTGGTTTGATTTGATCAGATGTTCGGTGATCGCGGCAATTTCGAGTTCTGACTGCACGGGAGCTGAAATGCGGACTAATTGCCCTGCCTCTTCAAAGTCGGTTACAAAATCGGCCAGTTGGTCCGCATTCATCATTATGGTGTTATTCATAGAAATTCGGGAACGCTTAGATTACAGTCTGGAATCATAACCGATTCTGAACTATCAACAAATGATCGCGGCTGTGATCCTCTCAGAATATTGAGATCCCAGATCAGTCTGCACCATTGAAGCCACGGACATTGAAACCATGCTGCAACGCTTTCTCTTATTCTGGCTGATTCTGCTCTCTGCGTTGGCAGTCTATTGGGATCAAATTTTTTCCGGTGGTGTTGACCCCTTTAAAGATTCAGAGCCTTTCCTGCCTTACTTATTTGCGTTGACCATGCTGGTGATAGGTGCGTTACTGCCTGCTCATGAAATCCGTGAAGTCTTCCGACGCTGGCATAGCGTACTTGCTGGCACATTTGTGCAATACACGGTAATGCCGGGGCTGGCTTTCCTGGTGAGCCTGTTCTTTCTGGATCAACCACAATTGCGTATTGGAATCATACTGGTGGGTTGTGTTCCGGGTGCGATGGCCTCGAATGTGTTGACCCTGGCCGCCCGGGGTAATGTGAGTTATTCGGTCTGTCTGACGACATCAGCGACACTGCTCTCTCCGTTATTTGTCCCGCTCTTTCTCTATCTGGCCGCTTCCGGAACCGATATCGATGCCATAGAACTTGCCAAAGACAGCTTTGTCAAATTGCTGACTCAGGTAGTTTTACCGGTGATTCTAGGTCATCTTTTTTCGCGGATGCATCATGGATTCAGCCGAGTGATACAGCTTTTGGGGCCAACATTCGCTAATCTCTCTATTCTGTGGATCATTGCCACTATTGTAGGTAAGAATGAAGAACGCCTGCAAAACGTTTTTCTGTCTCTGGCTGTGGCTTTGCTGGTGATTAACCTGCTGGGATATCTGTTCGGTTATCTGGCGGGAATGGTGATTCGACTCGATGAAGCAAGGCGGAGGGCTCTGACTCTGGAAGTGGGCATGCAGAATGCGGGTTTGGGAGCCGTTCTGGCGGGGCAGTTGTTTCCGGGAAGAGAGCTGATCGCTTTGCCACCCGCGCTGTATATGTTTGGCTGCATGTTGACCGGTACGATTCTGGTACAGATCTGGGCGGCACGCAAACGGGAATACCGGATCCCGACAGATGAATGTGAATGAGCGTACGGCAGCCTAGGTTTCTTCCAGGCGTGCTTTCAGTTCGTCGCGTTCTTTTTTCGTGAGATCGAGATCGAACATGAGGTACTTCACATCCAGTCGTAATTGAGCCAGCGCTTCCTGGATTAATCCCAGAATCCGTCTACGGCGTTTGACCGATTCCACAACGCGTGAGTAGGAAACTTCCAACAACAACTGTTGCTCTCGTGGGAGTTCAGAAATTTTCTTGCCCAGATCGATCACTTCACGTGGCAAACTTGCACTATCTGATTCGTCGGTTAGTCGAGTATTCATTTCGTGTCATTTCTCAGCTTGTGCTTGTACTCTCAGCAAAAATCCATAATCTGCATGGAAAACTAAGAGATCAATAGAACAGATTTTGTGCCATTTATGAATATTTAATAAACGTTTTTCTATAAGTACCTACTAATAAGGGACTTCGGTAATATTCTGATCCAGAGCCTGCACTTACCAGTTTCGCAAAAATGGGAGGCTTCGTATTGGCTAAGATTGAAGATTCTTCTAAAATCCCTTTACTTTGAAGCCATTTTTAAGCAATCCGACGGTTGGTTGTATAAAAGCAACATGTCTGTTGATCAACTGAAACGAAAACCAGTCAGCGAGCAACATTTCGTAAAGAATGCTGAACGAGGGCCGGTTTATAGAAGCTGGGAAAAATATTCAGCCTGCTATTGTTAATCACTTCTTGAGCGTCAACAGACATTGTGATGAAAATCGGTTTCGTCTGTGACGTTTAAATATAATTTTCTAACCCAGGATGGGTCCGAGTTTGGGCATTGATGCCGCGAAATATCTATGAATCAATTCAAGGACGAAGTGCTCTCTTCGTAGTTCTGTTTCTGGGACTATTAGGGTCGTCTCTGCTGCGCGCCGAGACATTTCATGCTGATTTTGATGATACATCCAAGGTCAGCTGGCAGGTTCGCATTGATTCATCTCAGGCCAAAAAAAAATGGCACGTGCGGAACACCACCGTCCCGCATGAAGGGGCCGCCTGTGAGCATTTACAAATCGTGACCGGGAATCTGGGCTCGCTCATTGAACTTTCACACCAATTACCGTCCAGCCGCATCATCAATGAATTGACTGCATCACTCTGGTTTAAATCCAACAGACGCGGTACCCGGATTGGGCTGGAGGCTGTGCTGCCTCACCAAATCGATCCGGAAACAGGTTCGATGGCGCGCATTTATCTGATTGGGGATACTTATACTGACGAAGGAAAGTGGCAGCAATTGCGCTGCGTCACAACCACTACGCTGGTCAATCAATCTCTGGGTCTGTTACGTGGACGCAGTAAACTCCGCAAAGTGGATTCGCGTGATATGTATGTGGAGCGGGTTCTGATAGTAACCCGCTCTTCGTCAGATAAGGTGGAATTTTTACTTGATGAATTGAAACTTTCACCCATTGTTCGCCTGCGACAGACGATCATTGAAACAGCGGCTGCATTCAATAAACAAAATTCGAAACCCATCGTCGAATTTCTACTCGATCGAATTCAATTACAGGGGCAACCGATGTTTCCCCGAATGTCACGCTTTCATGGTGAGAGCCTGGATGAGCTCAAACAGGCAGGCTTGAATGTGATCTGGGCACCTCAGTTTGATGATTACGAATTTCTCTCGAAGCTGCGTACACATGGTCTTTGGGCGATGGCAACTCCCCCTCGTCCGCAGGACGAGCATCGCAACTTTCTTCCTTCACGGGATGCTGCGCTGGTACCCTTTGACGTAAAAACGGCACCCATTATTTTCTGGAATTTAGGCACCCGTATTCCTGGAAAACAACGGGATGAAATTCGCAGCCGAGTGGGTCAGATCCAAAGCGCAGACCGACAATTCAAACGCCCAATCATGGCAGATGTCCTCGGCCAAGAGCGACAAATCGCCCGCGACGTCTCGATGATTGGCTCGAGCCCCCGTATCCTGAATAGTGATATCAGTTTACTGAATTATCGAGATACGCTGATTGAGAAAACTCGAACTGCTCCTGGTCGTTTTCTCTGGACCTGGATTCAGACCGAACCCACTCTGGCAAATGCACGCTGGAGAAAATCGTCCAATAAAACTCCCATTGTGATTGAACCTGAACAAATTCGCTTGCAGACCTATGCAACCCTCTCCGCAGGTTTTCGAGGTAATGGATACTGGACAACAACCCGACTTGATGACACAACTGCTCCGGGAGCATTGGAAAGAAAGTTGGTAATTCGTCAACTGAATATGGAAATAGACCTCATCGAACACTGGCTGGCGACAGGGTCAGTCATTTCACATGTCCCTTTTTCTTTAAAACAACGCGAAACACCTCAAATCAAACAGTTAGGTGCAGACTTTAAGTATTCAGACGCTGAGCGATTCTTGCGTGATGAACGTCTGGCGGAACGGGACATACAAATTCAGCGAAAAAAAGAAGCTGCCGCGGAAATGCAGGCAGCGATCATTCATTCCGAATATGGGACCTTAATTCTACCGGTCTGGTATCGAAACGGTTCTCAATTCGTTCCGGACCAGATGGCAGGCAATGATGCCACCATAGTCATTCCCGGTGGAAATGTCTCTGCATCGGTTTGGGAATTGAGTACGACAAAAATTAAAAATTTGAACCGCAAACGTGTTAATGGGGGCGTGCAGATCACAATTCCCAAGTTTGATATGACATCCATCATCATCATGACTTCGGATCAGGGATTGATTAATAGCCTGCGAAAAAAGGTTACCAGTATCAGCAAGCGTTCGGCTGAAACCAGCGTGCAATTATGTCGCGCCAAACTGGAACGCTGTCAAAAAACGAATGAAGAGTTGCTCAATTTGGGAGTCAGCCAAATCGCACAAATGGATGGGCCGGCAATTCTGAATCGGGCTCAGCACTTGGCACAACAGGCAGAGACAGCACTGACAAATCAAGATTATCATGCATCGCGTATACACGCCCGCGATTCCATGCAGATGCTGCGTATTCTGCAGCGAAGTCAATGGAGTGAAGCCACACGAAATCTCACTTCGGCGATCGAAAGCCCTTATGCCATATCCTATAGCACCTTGCCTGATCATTGGAGAATGATTGAACAAATAGGACGCAGTGCAAAAAACATTCAACCTAACCTTCTGCGATCTGGTGACTTTGAAGACATTGATACGATGAAAGCCGAGGGGTGGGAACATGATCCCAATGCCATCGATGGAACAGAAGCTATCGCTGAATTATTCCCCGGAGACAAAAAGTCTGGTAACTTCAGCCTGCGGTTATTCGCTGCTCCTCTGAAACGAAATCAAGTACCAGCTCATATCAAAGGTCCTTTGGTGATCGTGACAACTCCTCCGCTGGCTGTTCGCAGTGATCAAATCGTCCACATTACCGGTTGGGTCAAAGTCTCTACTTCTATCAGGGGTAATCAGCAGGGAGCCACTTTACAGGACAGCATTATGGGGCCGGGGGGAGCGTTACATTGGAGTGCAATGAGCGAATGGCAAAAAATTGATCTCATCCGAGAAGTTCCCCGAAGCGAGAATTTAATTCTCACGATGTCACTCAATGGTCTGGGCTCGATCCTGTTTGACGATTTACGAGTTATCGCCTATACACCTGAGCCGAAACTTTATGAGCAGACCAACGGAGTAGAAACACTTACTACCCCGAAATCTGCCGGCGATTCATCTGGTCTCAATTTGCTGAAAAAGTTGCCTTAACTGACTCTGTTACACTTTAAAAACAGGGCTCTCGGGTGGTTTTGTTATTCCCACTACATCAAACATTCATAGATGTGGACGCGCGCTACACTTGTATGACAGAGTCAAATTTGATAATTAACTGTATAGAAACAGGGTAAAAAGCGGTATCGAAATCCGAGTACCCTGTTGAAAAGTTCTTGAATGGCCGGAATCTAAAAACCGTTCTCTCTGAAATCCATTTCCGGTTCCATGCTGTCCATTTGTGTGATGAAGATAACCATTCTCATTCATCCGAGATTCAGCCGTGGTCAGGTCGAACGACTTTCGTCAAATTGACCTTCAAGTATTCAGAACAACCTATTTTTTAACCATTTAGAATTGAACAGGAAAAACCAATGCCAATTGCAACCCCAGCTCAATACGCAGCGATGCTGGATGCCGCTCAAGATGGAAATTATGCTTATCCCGCAATGAATGTGACCTCATTGACAACCATCAATGGTGCCCTCAAAGCATTTGCAGATAAGAAATCGGACGGAATCATTCAGGTTTCCACAGGTGGTGGGCAGTTTGCCTCTGGCCTGGATCAGAAGGATGCCGTTCTGGGTTCGATTATTTTGGCTGAAGCAACCCATCGATTGGCGGAACGCTATGATATTCTCATTGCTCTCCATACCGACCATTGCCAGCCAGGTAAAGTAGATGGGTTTCTGAAACCACTGATTGCAGAAACAGCTCGACGTCGTGAAGCAGGTCTGCCTAACCTGTTCCAGTCTCATATGCTGGATGCTTCGGAGTTGCCTTTAAAAGAAAATCTTGAATTGTCTGTTGAGCTTCTGAAGTTATGTGCTGCAAACGAAATTATTCTGGAAGTAGAAGCAGGTGTAGTAGGTGGTGAAGAAGATGGAGTCGATAACTCTGACCAACCTGCTGAAAAACTTTATACATCTCCAGAAGACATGGTTGCAGTCTACGAAGCGCTGAACGGTCTGGGTCGCTATATGTTTGCAGCTACTTTTGGAAACGTGCATGGCAGTTACAAACCGGGCGCAGTCAAACTCCGACCAGAAATCCTGAAAGAAGGTCAGGAAGCTGTCATCGCCAAATATGGCAAGGATGCAGCATTTGATCTGGTATTCCACGGCGGTTCTGGTACTCCCGAAGACCAGCTACGTGAAACACTGGAATACGGTGTGGTGAAAATGAATATCGACACAGATACACAGTATGCTTTCACACGACCGGTCGTTGACCATATGATGAAAAACTACGATGGCGTCTTAAAAATTGATGGAGAAGTGGGCGTGAAAAAAGTCTATGATCCACGCAGCTATCTCAAAGCCGGTGAAATGGGAGTTGTCAATCGCATGAGCGAAGCTTGTGATGATCTCTACTCCACCGGGAAAACGATTTTTGGCAAAGTATAACTCTGTCACTGATCTTTGAAACTAAAAAAGCGGGCTGTTCTTTTACTGGAACAGCCCGCTTTTCTTACGACCCAGCCACTATTTTTTTTTATTTTGTACGTACGGCTTCCATCTTGGACATATTCGACAAACGCACCACCAGGAGTTTTTGAATGTTGGACTTCCGTCCTTCGCCACGGAAGAAGAGATGGCCGGCCGATTTGGGCGTGAGATCGTCCGTCGCTGTTATGACAGTCATTTCTCCCACGTTCAGTGTGACCTCGAATTTTTGTTTATACAGCGGAGTCGTATTTTGGCGGTTCTCAAGTTGCCAGCCAATATTAGTTGGCGTGCGTCGCAACTGCTGTGCCCCATAATGTACTTCAGGTGTAAACTCCAGACGCGCCCAGCCATCCTGAACTTTATGCGCTTTGACTCGCATCACACAGCGGGCCTGCTCAAATTCTTTGATTTCCAACTGCCCTTCTTCATCATCGTTAAATAACTGAAGGCTACATTTGTCATAAAAACCGCTGGTTTGAATATCGGTAGGCACTCCTGATCTCAACATTAATCGTCTTCCGGAAAGCAGGAGTGACTCATCCTTTTTCTCGACCCCGCCCAGGTGTGACTTCAGACCAAGCAACGTTTGTAAAGCCATCGGGGGAACAGAACTGACATGCCCGACTCGGAACCCGTTCTGTTTCAGGTTTTCCTGATCCATTAGTTCAATCGCACCAACTTCATCGATCTCGTTCCACAGTGTCGAACCGAGAAGCGGATCGGTAATCGGTCGTTCGATAAAGACAATTTCTACCTGCATGGCATTCTGAGAGACCGGAATGGACGGTAGCTTTTTGGTGGTTCTCTTTTCTACATATCTCCCTAATCCTAAAACAGCTCCTTCTTCCATCAGCGCGCAGCCAGTGATTTTGACAACCAGAAATGCCAGTGCCACAACCAGAAACCATGATCTGTAGGGAGTTAACTTCATGAATGATTTGAGATGAAAGTAGAAACTATGGAGATATGAACTCTCTTCGGAGATGAGAAGGGGCACGGAGTCTAACTGGTATCAAGATTTATGTCAATTTGGAAATGGCTGTCCTCTTTTCGTTCTAGTTCTGACGGAATTCCAGTCAAATTCTCGCTACTCCTGATGACAGAATCACTTCCGAACCCTGGCTCATATTGCCATGTCTTCCCTGTCCAGCTATGATCTGCGTGCTTTGATAAGAGACTCAAACAATCATATCCAAAGGAACAGTAATTCTTCTTGGATCATCATATCATTAAACCTGCGATCAAGATTCATGTCAGCAACTCCCACATCCGAAAATGTATCTGGCTTACGAATCGGATCCGGGCAGGACTGTCATCGGCTCGAAGCCGGTTACCGTCTGGTTCTGGGAGGGATCCCTATAGAATTTGAGATGGGACTTGTTGGACACAGTGATGCGGATGTTTTACTACACGCGATTACTGATGCTTTATTGGGAGCAGCAGGTCTGGGTGATATTGGCGAGATGTTTCCCAATACGGAAGATCGCTGGAAAGATGCCGATTCACGAATTTTACTGGAAGCCGCTTATCAGGAAGTTCAGAAGTCTGGTTGGCAAATTGTAAACCTGGATTGCACAATTTCGGCCGAACGTCCTAAACTAGCCAACTACAAACCATTAATTCGAAAATCAGTAGCCAGCATCCTCGATCTGAAAGAGCAACAAGTCAACATCAAAGCCAAAACGGGAGAACGTGTCGGCCCTGTGGGCAGGCAGGAAGCCATGATGGCTGATGCCGTTGTTTTATTGACACAAATGTTGTCTCGTTCAACATAAAATAAATACTGCGAAATTTAGCGAGTCTATTCTTAACTGATAACAGAAAGTAATTCAGGTATCTGAGACAATGACACTAAGAATTTACAATACTCTAAGTCGAAAAAAAGAAGATTTCCAAACAATTAAACCGGGAAAAGTGGGGATCTATTTATGTGGTCCCACAGTTTACAAGCATGCCCACATCGGCCATATGGTGGGTCCTGTAATCATCGACACGATAGCACGTTACCTGAAATATAACGGGTACGAGGTGAAATTTGTCAACAATATTACAGACATTGATGACAAGCTCATTCATAGAGCAGCCGAGCTGAATACTACGGTTGAAAAGTTAGCTGCAGAGATGACTCAAGATTACTTTGATAATCTGGAAATCATGGGCGTTGATACGATCACCGAATTTCCCAAAGCCACCGATTACATTGAGGAAATGCAGAACATGATTCAAGCCCTGATCGAAAATGGGCATGCATATCCTCTCGAGGGAGATGTCTACTTCTCTGCAGAAGCAGACAAAAATTATGGCTGCCTGAGCGGACGCAAAATTGAAGAGATGATTGCGGGTACTCGTGTGGAAGCTAATGATAAAAAGAAAAACCCCGCGGATTTCGCACTCTGGAAAAAGTCACGTCCGGGCGAACCGGCCTGGGACAGTCCCTGGGGCCCTGGCCGTCCTGGCTGGCATATTGAATGTTCTACGATGAGCCGCAAACTTCTCGGTGATTCGTTCGATATTCATGGCGGCGGCTTAGATTTGATGTTCCCTCACCATGAAAATGAACGCGCTCAGTCTGAATGCTGTACGGGGAAAAAATATGTCCGCTACTGGGTGCATAACGGCTTAATGCAGGCCAGTGACGCACCCGGGAAAGTAGGAGGGCAACATGACCGCCACGGCGATGTCGTAGCAGATCAGGAGGCACAGGAAGCAAATAAGCTTGCCGGATCTAAAGGTGCTGCCTCGGTCAAGGAACTATTCGCCATTCACCCGGCAGAAATCGTACGTTTGTTTCTACTTTCCACACACTACCGTAGCCCAATCGCGTTTAGTGATGAAAACATCCAGGAAGCAGCTAAAGGTATTGAAGGTTTCTATCGCTTCTTTGAAACCTTCGAACGCATTACTGGAATCAGTTTTTATGATCTTCCCTCTTCTGAAGATCGAGATCAATCTGTTTCGCTGGAAGGCACTCCTTCTGAATACTTCCAGCAGCTTTCCGAATTGCAACAACGATTTCTGGAAGCGATGGACGATGATTTTAATACCGGTGGAGCAATCGGAAATCTGTTTGAACTGCGGTCAACACTCAATGCGTTAATTCATTCCCATAATCTGGATGGTGAGGGAAAAGAGGATCAGGCGTTAGTTGAAGCATTAAAAACGGGAGCCTGCCTGCTGAAAGAGTTATCAAACCTGTTGGGTGTTTTTCGCAAGCCTTGTAAAAAAGACCAGGAAGCGGATGATGGGCTAGCCAATCAGTTAATGGAACTGGTCTTGGAAATCCGCAAAGAGGCCCGTGAGAGTAAAAACTGGGACATCGCAGATAAAATTCGTGAAGGATTGGCGGCTTGCCAGATTACAGTCGAAGATCGTCCGGAAGGCAGCTTGTGGCGTCGTGGTTAAACTATTTGTTGGTAGATCAAATGATTGATCGATAGAGCCGAGCATGAATTCGAACACAACAAGGGTTGATGAGTTAACGAATCCCACTCGTTTTCTGGGAATCGATCCGGGACTCAATCGCACGGGCTATGCAATACTGGAGCATTCTTTAAAGTGCCCCGTGCTCTGCGAAGGGGGCATCATACGATCGAATCAAGAATCGAATCTTGCAGCCCGCGTGCACGAAATCGGATCGGGAATTCGAGAAATCATTGAAGAATTCCATCCCGATATCATGGTAATCGAACAGGTTTTTACAACTCCGAAGTTTCCCAAAAGTTCCATCATTATGGCTCATGCCCGGGGCGCAATTTTATATGCAGCACATGATGCAGGAGTACCAGTCGTGCATTACACTCCCACTCAGATTAAAAAACTGATTACAGGCAGTGGTCGCGCATCGAAAGAACAGATACAGCACGCTATCAAAACAGAACTCGGCCTGAAAACGGTTCTCGAACCTAATGATGTTGCAGATGCATTTGCAGCCGCCTTATGCCATTACCATTCAATGCGCGTCTCCTGTTTCTAAACGGCGCGCTCACAAATTAAACTCTCAGGCAAGCAACCATGATTACAAATATTCGCGGCGAACTTAATGAGCTCAGCTTGAGTGAAGCCATCATTTCAGTAGGTGCTTTTGATTATCAGGTCTACATCCCTGAATTTGTCCGCCGTCAACTTCAACCTCTGATAGGCAAAGAGGTCAGTCTGAAAACGATTCAATATATCGAAGGCAATCCACAAAAAGGGAGGCTCACCCCGCGGTTAATTGGTTTCATGAGTCATGCAGAACGAGAGTTTTTTGAGTTGGTCTGCTCAGTCGATGGAGTCGGTGTCAAAAAAACGTTGCGTGCTATGGTACGTCCTGTAAGTGAAGTTGCGACTGCCATTGAAGAAAAGGATCTGAAGCAACTGACGACGCTACCCGGAATTGGCCCTGCGGTCGCAGAACGGATTGTCGCCAAACTCAGACGCAAAATGGCGAAATTTGCGCTGATTGTTGCCAAAGAATTTCCGAACGATGAGGCAAGTACTGATGTCTTCGGTGAAGCATACGAGGCTTTGCTCAGCCTGGGATATTCGTCTACAGAAGCCCGAACAAAAGTCGAAACGATGGCATCTGAGGGAAAAAAGTTCAAAAGTATCGAAGAATTCCTGACGGCACTTTATCAGCAGGAACGAGGATAAGTATCTATACCTGCTGTCACTTTCATTCCGCTAAAATCGCTACAATCGGCAGATCAGTTCGAATTACTATCTGAACTCTGAGGTCTTCTGGCTGGTTGACGCTTATCGTTTGTTCTATTGCATTCTCGGACCTAGGTTTAAATATCCCTCTCTACCTGATCGTTCATTTATCGGTTGGTTTAGATACTTATACAGCAGAGTGGAATCCAATTCCTTTTCCTTTTTGTCAGCAAACTAAGCACATTGGCACATTTATTATGGTTGCGAAATCAGTCAAGAAGAAGCCCAATAAATATTCTTCCCTGGATTTAAACCGTCTCTGCATGGGGGTCAAATTACAGGCTCCGATTTATGATGGCGGCAGGGAAAATAATATTTTGCTTCTGGCCAGTGGCAAGACAATTACAAAAGGAACCATTGAGAATTTAAAAAAACGTGGCATCAGCAGTGTACGAGTTCACGAACGAGACCTGGCAAATTTAACAAACGCTGATAGTGCAACGGAACAATCTCCAAGAGCTGGAAATACCAGAGTAGAAAATAATCGCAAAGATAGTCAATTAAAGCCTGTGGCTTCTGCCGCACAAAAACATGATGCAGATAAAGAACGGACCGATTCCCCCTGGCAAATCCAAACCAGTTCTTTTTTGCATCAAATCAAGCCTGTGCAGGCAACCAGTTACTCACCCGGGATGAAAACGGAATACAAAAAACAATTTGAGGGATTAACAAAAGCAACAGATAGCCTTTACAGTCAATTGCTACTCTCAGCAAATGTCAGCATGCCTCAGATTACTGATATTACAAATATATCGTTCTCTCAAATGGTACAAGACATGGACCTTTTTGTGCTGGAAGGAATTGCTCCGATCGATGATGGTAATTTCTGCAGGCACGGTATTCAGATGTCGAGTCTGGCGATGGCAATCGGCACACAACTTGGACTGAGCCGCGAAAATCTGGTTCATCTCTCGATTGGTTGTCTGCTACATGATACTGGTATGAGCCGGATTAATTACAAGGCAGTCTGGGGTAATGAGCCGCTTAATCCCATCGATTATATGGAGTTGAAAAAACATCCTATCATTACCTATGACCTGTTAAACAAAGTTCACGAAATCCCGATGGTTTCGAAAATCATCGCTTATCAAATACATGAACGCTGTGACGGATCAGGATACCCTCGCAAGCAAAAGAGTAATCAAATTCACCCACTCTCTAAAATTGCTGCAGTGGCAGATGAATTTATTGACCTGGTTTCAACTCGCCCCGGCAAAATGGGTCTCCATTCCTATCAAGCTGCCGAAAAACTGATCTACGGCGCTTCGCAGGGAAAATTTGACAGTAACTCTGTACGTGCATTACTCCAATCGATCTCGCTTTACCCGCTTGGATCTCTGGTCGAACTTAATAACGGACAACTGGCAACAGTGATTCGGACTAATCGAATGCAATATGATCAGCCCATCGTTGAAGTACAGACACCGGATGGATCGAGCCAATTGAAGAACCTCCTGGATGAAAACATTCATGTTGTCCGCACCGTTTCCGAGGAAGAAACGCAACCTGCTATGTCTCTCAGTTAAGCTGGCTGGGGCGTACGCCTGGGACAAGCTCATTCCACCAAGGCAACTCGCAAATCCATCACATTGGTTTGTGTGGCTCCCGTTTTCAACAGGCCACCAACTTGCGCGAGACAAGGGTAAGAATTGTGGTCTCGCAAATAAATATCCGGTTCAATTTTGAGTTCATGCGCGCGTTGCAGAATTGTCGAATCCAGCATACCACCGGCTGCATCTGTGGGACCATCTTCTCCATCTGTTCCTCCAGACAGAATACAGATTTTTGAAATCTCCTCATTCCAAAGACGCTGCATAGCGGCCAGAACGACTTCCTGATTTCGGCCTCCTTTGCCTGGATTTTGAGTCGAAGACAAATCCACCACGGGTTCACCTCCACTCAGGATACAGGCCGGTCTGGAAACAGGACCTGCACCATCACGAATTTTCAGACAAAGTTCAGCCAGTTCAACTCCTGTTTCGACAGCGGTTCCTTCATTTTCGGATCCCAGGGAATAGATTTCGTAGCCGCAATCCCGTGCTGTTTGTTTTGCTGCTTCGAGAGCAGTAGCATTACTGCCGATGATATGATTCATCACATTTGCTTTATTGGAACTCACAAGTTTGGTGGCGTGTTTTTGATCATCTTTTAATATCTGCCAAATACTGTCTGGAACCTGTTGAGGTTCTTTAATAAGACGCCGCAATATTTCCACTGCTTCATCCGAGGTGGAAGTATCAGCAACTGTGGGTCCGGAAGCAATAATCTCCAGCGGATCGCCGACCACATCAGAAATAATTAACACGATCAACGTCCCGCAGGTAGCAGCCTCAGCAAGCCGTCCCCCTTTGACCTGGGAGATTTGTTTACGAACGCAGTTCAATTCCTGAATAGTGGCCCCTGAAGACATCAGTAGTCGTGTGATGGATTTCTTGTCATCCAGCGTCACCGGAGGCAAGGGAGCTGGTAATAATGCACTCCCTCCTCCTGAGATCAGTACCAGAGCAATATCTTCCGGATTCAGGCTGGAGATTTTCCGTAGAATTTGACGAGAACCGAACACGCCCTCAGCCGTCGGTTCATTCAGACTTGCAGGGCGGGCGGGATGCAGATGTATCAGCGAAAGCGGACGAATGCAATCAGCGGGTACATTTACCCAGCCGGTGGTTCGCTTTTCGAGGGCAGAACCTTTCAGTGCTGCTTCGACCCCTGCAGCCATTCCACTACCTGCTTTACCGGCTCCGACAACGAGCAAATTTTCCTGGCCTTTTAAACTGAAAGAGTGACCACAAACAGTAAGTGCTTTGTCTGAAATCTGAATCGCATTGCAAACGAGGGATTCTGAATCGACTGCTTGCACTCCTGCATTCCAGATCTGCAACGCCTGTTGGGAAATTAAGGGCAACTCTGCCATACCTACCTCGCAAGAAGAAAAAGCGTGCGTACGAGAAACAGGAAACTTATCAGGGATCTACCTGAACTGGAGGAGCTTCTTCGACAGTTGTATTTAAAGCACGCGCTAACTCTTTTGCAAGGACACGTCCTTCGACTTCGGTCGGGGGCACTTTCTCTTTCAATAATTTCTCCCGGTAGAGCTGATCTTTCTGATCATACCAGAGCGGATCGACTTTAGCCTGGGAAATGGAATCCACTTTCCAGACACCCGTCCGACTTTTTATGAGATGAATATCCGGCTTGATGGCATATCCATTTTTCTGGATTTGAATACTGACCTGTGCTGTATCCCCGGTGAGCTGAACGTCAAGAAACCGGTAATCGATACGTGCGCGACTGTCTTGAGAATCTTGTTTAAGATTTTTTGCCAGATCAGCTTTTTCGGGTGTCAGTAGAGAACGAATCTGTGATCCATCGCCTGATTGCAGAGCTTTCACAAAATCAAGCGAGATTTGCTTGACCTGATAACGTTCATATAACCTCTGTGCTCCCAGAACGATGAACACAAGTCCGAGCGCAACTAGTGCGCCGATTAAGAACTTTTGAGACAGAGGCCGAGTGACCATCAGGCGCCCGGGCGAAGGTGACTATAGGCTGTTAGAATCGCGTATAAGTCCGTGGGAATTTTTACTTCGTCATCTGAAAAATCAGATATCCATGTGCGACGATAGTAAGCTGCTTCTGCCAAAGCGTCTGCAATTTCTCCAAACCGAACATTGACCATTTGGTCATTCTGCTCGAGCGATTTTTCTTCACCTGTAAAAATTCGAAGCCGATGTTTCATAAAGGATCCTTCCCTATATCGATCTCGTAGTTTTTTTGACCAGCTGAATCCACAGCCAGACAGAGATAATTCCCTGCAAACAAAAAAATTCTAGATAAGACTGAACAAGTTGAAAGCCGGAATCGATCCGGCATTACCTTAATTATCGGCTTAAGCGATTTGGCTTCTTGACTGAAAAGTTCAGATTTTTTTAATTTTAGCGGGCGTAAGATCTTCTCAGTTTACCCAATTTCAAATTACGTGTGTAAAATTTACCAGTCGATCGGCTATTTCCGCGCATTGAAGTCGGTGAGAGAATTTTCAAACAGCAAACTTTGCCGGGAAGAATTTGCTTTGAAATCGACCTGTTTCAGGAAACGCCAGATTCAAAGCCCAGTAAAGCAGGCAGCTCGTGCATGAAACGAAACGTTTTCGCTCCCAAAGCTTCCAGTTCTTCTGGTGAACTGTGGTCGGCGTATCCCAGGACCGGAATTCCCGCAGCAACAGCCGCCTGCACTCCCAGATGACTGTCTTCGACTACCACACATTCTTCCGGATGAACACCCATCTGTGCAGCGGCATAGAGGTAGAGATCGGGTTCCGGTTTCCAGACACCCAGGGTATAGGCAGAATAAATACGCCCTTCGAAGAAGTGCATTAAATCAGTAATCTTCAGAGTCTGTGCCATCTTTTCTTCAGGTCCATTCGAGGCGACACACTTGGAAACGGGAATCGAGGCTAAAGCCTCACGGACTCCCAGAATAGCCTGTAACTCGGATTGAAATACGTCTGACATCTGAGCCCTTACCTGAGTGGCAAAATCATCGGGTAATTTTTTACCCATCTGGTCTTCCACAACGGCGAGACAGTCTGCCAGCTTTCCTCCTTTGAACTGTTGTACCGCCTGTTCAGGCGACAGCGGGAATCCGACTTCGGTAATCATTTCCGCCAGAACACGGTTTCCCAATGTTTCACTGTCAACCAGCACTCCATCACAATCAAAAATGACCGCTTTACAATTCATCATATCGCTCAATAAATTCTCTTTTTCAGAATTTTCTCAGGATCTTATTCGGGCAATTCGATATAGATCCCATCCTCTTCCACAAATACGGGAAACGTGGGATGACACAATCTCTCATTCAGACAATGTTTTCCGGAGGTCACATCAAATTGCCAGCCATGCCAGGGACAGGTCACTACGGTACCATTTAAACTTCCCTCACCCAACGGCCCCCCCGCATGAGGACAGACTCCGTCCATCGCATAATAGTTTTGATCTACATGGAAGAGAGCAATAACCCGATCTTCAGCGACAAACTCTCCCGATGAGCCTTCCGGTACTTCTGTCACATCCGCGATTCGTACTTTCGTTCCCATTGGTCCCCCTTGTCTAGTTAAAAAAGGTCATGCGCAAGTCACCTCTGAATTGAAGATGGTCACCTGTCAGCCCATTGTACCTTTACATGTACGGCATCTCTGACTCAGGTTGTAGTTGACTGCCACGAATGATTCAATTCAGGCTGCTTTTTTTTCCTGAATCGACTCTGTCTGACGCTGCTTTTTCACACGCACACGCGGCTCGCTTTTCCAGCGACGATGAACCCAGAAATACTGTTCAGGCGACTTTCGAACGGCATTTTCCAACGCGGTCGTATACTGCTGTGTAATTTCACCAACCGGGTCTTTCGAAGTACATTTTGTAGAATCAATCAGTTGCTCACAGCCCAATTCGAATTTCACCCATTGGTTATGTTCGAAGTTATCAGGTAGTCTGCGTGCGTAACCTACACAAATATATGCCCGGTATTCCAATGCCAATAAAGCAATCGATTTGAAAGTGGATGCAGGCTTACCAAAAAAGTCGACAAACAGTCCTCGCTTTCCAGCATCCTGATCACCAAGTAATGCCAAATGACCACGCCTTTCGATTGTGGCGATCATGTCATCGTAGCCCCCTTTTTTGGCCATCGCCCGATGTCCCGTATGTTGACGGAACTTTTCAAACCATTTATTCAGGTAGGGATTATCCAGTTCGCGGGCAACGACTCCCATCGGAAAGCCAAACAGACCAAATACAGAGACCGCAATTTCCCAATTACCATAATGTCCACTCAGCAGAATGACGGGGCGTCCGGAACACAAAGCGGTAATTAATTCTGGTGGATAATCAAAATCCAGCACATCAAAGATATTTCCGCGATGTAACTTGCGCGGTAACTGGATAATTTCCACTATCATTCGAAACAGATGCACCCACATCTGATAAATGGTTCGTTCAATTTCTTTTTCCGAGAGTTGTCCACCATGGGCTATCTGTAAATTTTCAGATGCCACGCGATAGCGGGTCATCTTGCGAGGCAGACAATAATGAATGAAGAATGCCAGACCTTTGGCTAATGAAACTGATTCTCTGATTGGCAAAGATCGCACAATACAGACCAACGTACGGAAAATCAGATATTCCAGTCGATACCTGGCCATTCGCCAATTGAACATGAAATCGCTTCCTCCAGCTTCCCTGCTGTACTTACCATGCTCAGTCCGTAATTCAGACTAAAAAGCCATAAAAGTGTCTCCAGAATCGCGAAATTCGTCAACCCCCAATTAATTCCACCTCACTGATCGCACTACCACATCAAAAACGGACAAAATCAACAGGATCAATAAATATCGCTCGGATTTGTAGGTACTTGCGTATATATTTATAGAGAGCATCTTAATCCATTAACTCGCTCATTCAGATGTCTTTTTGCAGCTTCACTCAGAACTCAATTCTATGTCTCACAAACCGAATCAATTGATCGTGATGCGATTCCTGCTTACAGCGGGGGCGGTGTGTGTATTGAATTTAACAATGATTGAAAAAAATGCGTATGCCACCTGCGGTGACTATCTCTCTCATACAGGACAACAGCGTGAAGCTTTCTCGGATTCAATGATTCCACCAGATCAAAATCGAACTCCACAACAGTTGCCCTGCTCTGGTCCCCGATGTCAAAAGCATGAGCCTGATCCGTCGCCAGAGTCCCCAATGATTGTCATCACGTCTTTAAAACCTGCCTGCTCTCTCCTTATGGAAACGCATCACCGTCGAAGACAGATTTCAGATTCAATGAATTCCTGCACTTTGATTCTGTCGGGAGACTATCGACAACGCATCGAGCGGCCACCGCAATTCTCTGGCTCCTGAACGTTCTTATTTTAGCAACGTTGCCTCAGTCGTCTCATGAAACTGTTTATCATACTACCAATCTGATTTTGATTGCGCGTGCGCAATTCGATTAGTAGATGATAATACCGGTTTTGCATGCAGCCATTTTTTTGCAGGATCTATCACCGTTATGATCTCTTCTGATTCTTCTGTAGTGGAATCTCAACCAAGACACACTGTCCGTCGTGCAGTCGGTCCGAAATTGCGCAAGGTTTTATATCTTGTTTTGTTTCTGGTCGCCTTACTGGGCGCCAATTCCATCTATCTTGTCAGCATTACCGTTTATGACAGGTTAAGTGGGGACACGCTGGAAAACTGGTTTTATCAATATATGTTTCTGGGGCATCTGATCCTGGGACTGTTACTACTGGCTCCGTTTATCCTGTTTGGCATCATTCATATTTCTAACACCAAGAATCGGCTCAACCGCCGCGCAGTACGTGTTGGATATGCGCTGTTTATTATTTCCTGCCTCCTGTTGATTTCCGGAGTTCTATTATTGCGTATCGGTTCCTTCGACCTGAAAAATCCGACGGCTCGTTCCATTACTTACTGGTGCCACGTTCTCTCTCCTCTCATTGCTGTCTGGCTTTACTGTCTACATCGTCTGGTAGGTCCCAAAATTCGCTGGAAGGTTGGAATTTCTTATCTGGCTTTGATTACGGTGATGGTCGTGGGGATGCTCATGTTTCATTCCGCTGACCCTCGCAATTGGAATGTGGTTGGCCCTGCCTCCGGTGAGAAATATTTTTCGCCTTCATTAGCCCGCACTGCGACTGGTGATTTTATTCCCGCAAAATCATTAATGATGGACGCCTACTGCCAGAAATGTCATCCCGACACTCACGCTGACTGGAAAAACAGCGTGCATCATTTTAGCTCTTTTAATAACCCTGCTTATCTGGCGTCGGTCAGAGAAACACGCAAAGTTTCTTTCGAACGCGATGGAAATCTACAGGCATCCCGTTTTTGTGCTGGTTGTCACGATCCTGTCCCTTTCTTCAGTGGCGCATTTGATGATCCTGGTTTTGATGACATCAACCACGCAACCGCCCAGGCGGGAATCACTTGCACTTCCTGCCACGCCATTACGCATGTCAACAGTGTGCGAGGCAATAGTGATTACACGATTGAAGAACCCATTCATTATCCATTTGCTTACAGTGATAACCCGTTTTTGCAATGGGTGAATAATCAGCTGGTAAAAGCCAAACCTGCTTTTCACAAAAAAACGTTTTTAAAAGATTTACATAAATCAACAGAATTTTGTGGTTCCTGTCATAAAGTGCATTTACCTGAAGAACTCAATCAGTACAAGTTTCTTCGCGCACAAAATCATTACGACTCATTTTTACTGAGTGGAGTTTCGGGGCACGGAGCGCGCAGCTTCTATTACCCGCCTCATGCTGAAAAAAATTGCAACAAATGTCATCTGCCTGCAAAAACTTCGGATGATTTTGGCGCCAAGTACTTTGACAATGCCAAAGAGCTTAGTGTCCACAATCATTTATTCCCGTCAGCGAACACCGGCATAGCAGCGCTACGTAATGACCAGAAGACGGTTGACGCTCATCAGGAATTTCTGAAGGACAATCTCCGCGTCGATTTCTTTGGAATCAGAGAAGCAGGCAGCATTGATGGTAAATTAGTCGCGCCCTTACGACCTGAGGTCCCTGTATTGAAACCGGGAAATAAATATCTGTTGGAAACTGTGCTTCGTACATTAAAGGTCGGCCATCATTTCACACAGGGGACAGCCGACTCAAATGAAATCTGGTTAGATGTTACGGTTAAAAGTGGCGACCGAATCATCGGCCGAAGTGGAGCTCGGGAAAATGATGGTACCGTGGACCCGTGGTCACATTTCATCAATGCCTTTGTGATTGATCGAAACGGTAATCGCATCGCACGTCGCAACGCACAAGATATATTTGTAGCCCTCTATAACAATCAGATTCCCCCGGGTGCAGGACAAACCATTCATTACGAGTTGGTCCTGCCTCAAGATTTGAAGGCCCCTGTAACCGTTGAAGCGAAACTGCAATACCGAAAGTTCGATACACATTATATGAAGTTTGTCGCGTCTTCGCTGGAAGCCAGAGGACAGGAACTCTCCGGGAAGAAAAAGGGTTCCCCCTATATCAACACATTACCGATTACAACAATCGCTACCGATACAATTACGTTTCCCGTCGAAGGCGTCACTGCAAAAGTCACCAACAAAAAGATAGAAATCCCAGTCTGGGAACGCTGGAACGATTATGGCATCGGACTGTTCCTGAAAGGCAAGTCGGAATTGCGACAGGCTGCGGAAGCATTTCAGCACGTCGATCAACTGGGTCGTTACGATGGTTCCTTAAATCTGGCACGTGTGTACTTCCGCGAAGGACGACTATTGGATGCCGTTGATGTTCTGAAAAAAGCGGCTGCATTTACAGATCCCCCAGCCCCTGCCTGGACTCTCGCCTGGCTGAGCGGCAAAGTGAATCAGCAATTGGGGCATCTGGATGAGGCAGAACGAAATTTCCGTAGTGTTCTGGAAGATCAAACGGAAGAACGCATTAGCCGCGGATTTGACTTCAGCAAAGATTACGTCGTGATTAATGATCTGGGACAAAATCTGTTTGATCAAGCCAAACGGTATCGCACGAAAGAAAATCGAGAGCAGCGAAACCAGATTTTAAAGCAGGCAGTTGAACAATTTCAAAAGACGTTAGCCTTAGACCCGGAAAATGTGACGGGCCACTACAACCTTTCATTAATTTATGACCAGTTGGAACAAGCCGAACTCGCACAACAACATCGCAAACTGCATCAAAAGTATAAAATTGATGACACGGCGAGAGGTTTATCCGAGCGAAAAGCCCGCGAAAAATATCCGGCAGCCAATCATGCAGCTGAACATCCTGTGATTTATTCACTCAACAGAACTATCAAACCATAGATAGAGTCGCGATTCCTCTCTGAATGGGAGCAGGAAATTCGAATCAAACATAACAAGGACCATCACATGGCCAATCAGAATCATGACGAACTCGATTCAGAACTGCACAATCTGGAAGAGGAATCTGAGCAAAATGATGAATCCATCGGTCGTGCCTTCTGGTATTCCTTGGCCGTCATGGTGGTTTTTACAATGGTTGGTGGAACCATCTATGTAATCACACAGCTCAACCAGCCTGCTGAAATTGTCAAGGAAACTCCACTAAGTCTGCCGAAACAGCGTGTGGTAGAAGAAATCGCTCTTCCCAAGATCCTCTTTACTGATATCACAAAAGCGGCTGGCATTGATTTTGTTCACAATAACGGTGCTGCGGGAGAAAAGTTACTTCCCGAAACGATGGGGGGAGGAACTGCATTCTTCGATTACGATAATGACGGTGACCAGGACCTGCTGCTGGTTGGCGCGCAGGACTGGCCCTGGAGTCAGCCACAGAAAACAGAGCGTGCTTCCTCTCTGGCTTTATACCAGAATGATGGATCAGGCAAATTCAAAGATGTCACACTCGAGATGGGTCTTCATGTTTCACTCTACGGTATGGGAGTTGCCTGTGGTGACTATGATAACGATGGTCGCGTTGATCTGTTTATATCTGCATTGGGTACCAACCGCTTGTTCAAAAATGAAGGTGATCGATTTATCGATGTCACTACACAAGCGGGAATGGGTGGCTTCGAAAATCTTTGGAGTACCAGTTGTGGCTGGTTTGACTATGACCGCGATGGGGACCTGGACCTGTTAGTCTGTAACTATGTGGAATGGTCGCGCGAATTTGACCGTGCACAGAACTTTACTCTGAAAGGTGGCATCCGCGCTTACGGTCGCCCACAAAACTTTAATGGCGTGCCTCCCCTGCTCTACCAGAACCAGGGCAATGGCCGCTTTACCGAAATCTCTGAGCAAGCCGGGCTAAAAATTCTTACATCCGCGACGGGAGTTCCACTGGCAAAATCACTGGGCTTGAATTTCTACGATTTTGATCAAGATGGATTTCTTGACATCTTTATCACCAACGACACAGTACAGAACTTTCTATTTCACAATCAAAAAAATGGAACATTCACAGAAGTGGCGGCTATTTCTGGAGTCGCATTTGACATGGACGGCAATGCACGGGGTGCAATGGGCATTGATATTGCCCCCTTCCGCAACAATGGAACATTAGGCATCGCCATTGGCAACTTTGCCAATGAAATGACAGCCCTCTATACCTCACCCGGCAAAGAGATGCAATTTATTGACGAAGCCGTTTCGAACGGACTAGGTCCACAAACTCGACTGGCTCTCACATTTGGAGTATTCTTTTTTGATGCCGACCTCGATGGTCGTCTTGATCTGTTCTCCGCAAATGGTCATCTTGAAGAAGAGATCAACATCGTTCAGGAACGGCAGCACTACAGACAATCGCCTCAACTGTTCTGGAACTGTGGTTCGCAATATGCGACTGAATTTTTGTCCTTAGGAGAATCAGAGGTTGGTTCCGATTTTACCAGACCGCTGGTCGGCCGCGGGGCCAGCTTCGGTGATATTGATCGTGATGGTGATCTGGATCTGTTGATAATGACAACCGGAAATAAACCCAGACTCTTACGAAACGATCAGGAGACGGGGCATCATTGGGTTCGCTTCCAACTCACCAGTAATCCCAATCACAGTGATAAAGGGCTTTTCCCTGTTTCCAGCCCGCAAGCATTGGGTGCTCAAATTCAGATCGAAACGCAAGCTGGCATTCAAAATCGGCTGGTCATGCCTACCCGCAGCTATCTGTCACAAACTGAGCTGCCAGTTACCTTTGGACTAGGGAACGAAAGTATCATTAAAGCAGTTTCTATTACCTGGCCTTCAGGAACAGTCTCGACCTGGGATCAACTCAATTCCAACCGTTTATATCAAATTTCAGAGCAAAACGGGCTTGTTGAAAAATAGAAACATCCTGTTTTAACAATGTTACTATTTCTAGTGAGTTAATAGATTTAAACAAGAAATCCTTGACAAACTCACATAAATCGGCTTTGATGTATAGTCTTCTGTGTGTAAGGTGAGACAGGATGATTTTCAGATTATCCTTGAATTACTGAGGGCACATTTGGCATAATACGCTCTTAGGTGATTTTAATAGATTCCTTCCCCAACTGGATTAATGTGATACAATTAGAAACATTACCAGAATCATCTAAAACTAAACTCTGAAGTTACCAGTGAGTTTCAGAGCCATCCGTTGAGTTAATCGACGATATTCCAACCCAAGAAAAAGTATTGCTCTAAGCAAATAGCAAGTGTTAAACCTCTGGCCTATGAGAGCCACCAACCAAACACAATTATCCCCACGACCGAAAATGGAGATTTCATTATGAGCTTGAATCAATCGCGTCGCGATTTTCTACATGTTGGCTTTGCAGGCGGAATTGGACTGACGTTGCCTCAGTTCCTTCAGATGAAGAGCGCACAGGCAGAACTCAAACATTATGAGAGCAAAGAAGGTACTGCGAAGTCAGTCATCTTTATCTATCTGCCAGGTGGGGCCGCACATCAGGAAACATGGGATCCTAAACCTTATGCTCCGGTTGAGTACAGAGGCCCCATGAATTCGATCGACACGAATATCTCGGGAGTTCGCCTGAATGAAAAGCTGGTCAAGACGGCACAGATTATGGACAAGCTGACCATCTGCCGTTCAATGTCACACGGTGAAGCAGCTCACGAACGGGGAACACATAATATGTTCACCGGATATCGACCAAGTCCCGCACTGAAGTTCCCCAGTATGGGAAGTGTGGTCACACATGAATTCGGACCCAAGAACAGCATGCCACAATATGTATGCATCCCTAATCAACCAAACGAATTTGCCGGTACGGGATATCTTAGTTCTTCATTTGCCCCGTTCAGCGTAGGATCAGACCCTGCTTCCAACGGCTTCAAAGTTCGTGACCTGAATCTACCTGGCGGTGTTGACACCAAACGATTCACCCGTCGCCGTTCTCTTCTGGGAGCAGTCAACGATCACTTTGTCTCCAAAGAAAAATCAGATTCGCTGGACGCTGTTGATACGTTCTATAAACAAGCCTATGACATGGTCTCTTCGAAAGCATCTCAGGAAGCATTCGACCTGAATAAAGAAGATGCCAAGGTTCGGGACGCTTATGGTCGAAATCAGGCCGGTGCTCGTATGCTGCTTTCACGAAGACTCGTTGAAGCAGGTGCCCGCTTTATCACAATGACCTATGGTGGTTGGGATATGCACGACCGGATTCAGACCGGAATCACAAATAATGTGCCTGCATTTGACCAGGCATTCTCAACTTTAATTACAGATCTGAGCCAGCGTGGACTTTTAAAGAGCACATTGGTCTGTATCTGCAGTGAATTCGGACGTACTCCGAAAATCAATGCCACTGCAGGTCGTGATCACTGGCCGAAAGTTTTCAGTGTTGTCATGGCTGGTGGTGGTGTGAAAGGTGGAAACATCTACGGTGCTTCCGATGCCATTGCGAGTGAGCCTGAAGATAACCCACTTAATGTCATGGACTGGGCAACTACAATTTACCATTGCCTGGGAATCGTATCTGATAAAGAATTGATGGCACCTGGTGACCGTCCAATTGAAATTGTTAATGGTGGAAAAGTCGTCAAGGATCTTCTTGTTTGATCCACGAAAAATATATTTATTGATATTGATTTGTTAACACGCGAGATCTTCTCACGTGTTAACATTTCGATTCAAGCAAAATAAAAAATACTGATACTCGAACATCTACTTTCCAAGGGGGGGAACCGTGATGCTGCGGAAGTACAGCTCTGTCTGCACCGGAATTATTGCAATCGCTTTCAGCTTATTGCTCGTGGACTACGTCGAAGCGGCAAGCCCGACTTTAAGTTCTGTTCGGCCACGAGGTGGACAACGCGGAACGGAAGTCGCTCTTACGTTCTATGGCGCCCGATTATCAGATGCTGTGGAAATCTTTTCGTATAAGAAAGGATTTGAATTCAAAGAAATCAAAGGCAATCCTAAAAACGTCAATGTCTGTACCGCCATTGTAAAGATTTTGCCAGACTGTGCACTTGGAGAACATACCTTCCAGGTTCGAACGAAAAGTGGCGTCTCCGATTATAAGACGTTCTGGGTCGGACAATTTCCAGAAGTCGCAGAAAAAGAACCTAATAGCGAATTTGAAACACCACAGCCGATTACACTCAACCAGACAGTCACTGGCGTTGTTACGAATGAAGACGTTGACCATTTCGTGGTCACAGCGAAAAAAGGTCAACGCATCTCAGCTGAAATTGAAGGCGTTCGTTTAGCAACAACCATCTTTGACCCCTATGTTGCGATTCTTGACGAAAAACGTTTCGAACTAAAAGCAATCGACGATCTTCCCCTATTGAGAAATGATACCGCTGTTTCTGTGATTGCTCCTGCAGATGGAAAATATACCATTCTCGTGCGTGACAGTTCATACGGTGGAAATGGTGCGGCCTTTTATCGCCTGCATGTCGGAACCTATCCTCGTCCCACAGCCATTTATCCTGCAGGAGGCCAGTTAGGTTCAAAACAAAAAGTAACCTTTAAAGGAAATACGGTCGCGAATCTTGCTCAGGAATTTCAGCTTCCTGCGAAACCTGATGATGAATTCCGACTCTTTGCTGCTGATGCAGGAGGAAGTGCTCCTTCAGGTAATGTATTCCGCTTGTTTCCCCATGGAAACTCATTCGAAAAAGAACCCAACAACGAATTCAAACTAGCCTCAGCTGCCGCACTTCCTAACGCATTTAACGGCATCATTGAAACAGCCGGCGATATTGACTATTTCAAATTTCAAGGAAAGAAAGGCCAGACTCTGGAAATCGAATGTTACGCACGTCGCATTCGCTCTTCGCTTGATCCAGTCATGGCCCTTTATAATGCGAAATTCGGAAGACTTGCCGCAAACGATGATTCCCGCGGCCCTGACAGTTACTTTCGTTACAAATTTCCTGCAGATGGCGACTATTATCTATCGATCACAGACCATCTCGCCCGAGGTGGAGCCGATTTTGTCTACCGCGTCGAAATGTTGCCTGTTTCTGCTTCATTGGACCTGGGTATTCCACGAAATGCTCGTTACTCGCAGGAACGACAACGCATTGTCGTTGCCCGTGGAAACCGCTTTGCTGCGGTGATCAGCGTCGTACGGAAAAATTTCGGTGGAGAAATCGTTCTTGATTCTCAGAATATTCCTAAAGGAATTAAAATGGTCGCCGAACCAATGGCCGCCAATTTAACAACAATGCCAGTTGTTTTTGAAGCAGCCGCTGATGCACCAGTATCAGGCACACTGATCGAACTCAAAGGACGGCACGCCGACCCGAAGCTAAAAATTGATGGTGTGTTCAAAAACCGAGCTGATCTGGTACGAGTTCGTAATAATCAGTTGCTCTGGATGAAAGACGTTGCTCAAATTCCAGTCGCTGTCGTGGATGAACTCCCCTTCAAATTAGATATCGTGGAACCTAAAGCGCCTCTGACACGCAATGGCTCTATGCAACTGAAGGTTGTTGTCACACGAAAAAAAGGATTTGATAAAGCAATCACTCTGCAGTTCCCCTTCCGCCCACCAGGAGTGGGGGCTTCCAGTAGAGTCACGATCCCCAAAGGAAAAAACGAAGTTTTTTATCCCTTGAATGCCAATGCCAATGCACAAATTAAAAAGTGGAAAGTATTTGTGATTGGTTCTGCTGATGTAGGTGGTCCTGCCTGGGTTTCTTCACAGCTAGCACCATTAGAAATCACCGACTCGTTTGTTGATCTTGCATTATCGCGTACGGCAGTCGAGCAAGGAAAAGAAACAGAAATCATCTGCAAAGTCAGCATGAAGAACCCGTTTGAAGGGAATGCAAAAATCAAACTGGTTGGATTGCCTCCCAAAGTCACAACAACTGACGTCTCCTTTAACAAAGAGAGTAAGGAGCTTGTATTTAAGGTCAAAACTGACCCCACTTCACCACAGGGACGGCACAAGAGCCTGTTTTGTCAGGTGGAAATCCCCATGAATGGTGAGACTGTTGTGCACACAACTGGTCGAACAGAACTTCGTATCGATAAGCCAGTCCCACCCAAGAAGGATGCGCCTGCCAAACCTAAGCCTGCCGCTGTCGTGAAAAAAGCGGTACCTAAAAAAGCAGCTCCTCCTAAACGTCTAACACGCCTTGAACAACTACGTCTGGATGCCAAGAAACGTCTGGAATCTGGTTCGAAATAATATTGAAAAGTAGTTCGCTCTATTTCTGATTAATTGAATTCAAACTTTAAATCACTTTCATCAACTCAAATTCTGTTGACGAAAAAAGGTCTCTGATTATGTGGCGTCACCAAACATTACTTAGCAGCTTAGTCACACTGACTTTCTTATTCAGTGGATTCTCTCTCAGCTTGGCAGCAGATAAGGCCAAACCTGCACCGGCCAAACCTGCACCGGCCAAACCTGCACCGGCCAAACCTGCACC
>Ga0055584_100000658_pt1 | contig 32784 bp, 26 predicted proteins | sample OSDHelmetaG_FD_58716 | JGI IMG/M metagenome (GOLD analysis project Ga0055584, IMG submission 58716) | Pelagic marine sediment microbial communities from the LTER site Helgoland, North Sea, for post-phytoplankton bloom and carbon turnover... | ecosystem: Environmental > Aquatic > Marine >... | reverse complement strand
GCTTGTCCTTCGCCAACAAAAATGCAGGCGGTCTTGGCGTCTTTACGGCGTAGCAGATTCTCGGCAAAGTTGAGCCGCGCCTGTGGAAACCAACGTGCGCCTGGCATCGCGTCGCACGCCAGCACGGTATCGCTACCGCGCTCGCCGATGACCTCACCAAAGGCCCAAACACTGTCCCAGAACTGCTCACGAGACGCGCATGACCACGCATGCAACTCCCAATAGTCAAGATGTTCGACGCCGTGCCTGGCGGCCACAAATTGCTTGAAGCGGGTCAAATTCGCCGCGCCAATAAGCCCAGCACTGGGTTGCCAAAGTATTTCGGCCATCGGTTTCCTCAACTGCATTTGCTCATATCAGGCACGGCCTGATGTCGGATTGTTGCGGTGATTGTAATCGAACTGGGCCGTTGGTTACGGTCCTATGCACGAAGCGTTGGTGGCCTTAGCCCGCGCCACTGTAAAGCGAGACATAAGCGTGGCGCACACCAGTGGGGACAACAGCAGAACTTCCGTAACATGTGGGTGAACTAATTATCACCAACACCTCGCGAGGAGACAGTCGCGTGTCCACAATAAGTCCCTACGCCCAAGGATTGGGCAAAAACAGCGCCAATTTTACCGCGCTTACGCCGCTTACGTTTATCGAGCGTGCGGCCCATGTGTACCCCGATCAGATTGCACTTATTCACGGAGATTTGCGCCGAACCTGGGCGCAGGTGTACACACGCTGCCGCCAGTTTGCGAGCGCGCTGCGCAGCCGCGGTATCGGCTCTGGCGACACAGTCGCGGTATTTGCGCCCAACGTACCCGCTATGTTTGAAGCGAGTTTTGCCGTACCCATGAGCGGCGCCGTGCTCAACACCATCAACACTCGTCTCGACGCCGATACCGTTCGATTTATCCTAGAACACGGTGAAGCGAAAGTACTGCTCACCGATCGCGAGCTCAGCCCGGTCGCCCGTGCAGCGCTTAGTGCGTGCACAAATCCACCCTTAGTTATCGATATCGATGACGCACTTGCCACTAGCGGCGAGCTATTCGGCGAGTTCGAGTACGAGGAGTTTGTGCGCCGGGGTGATGAAAATTTTTCGTGGCCGTGGCCTGCTGATGAATGGGACGCTATCTCGCTCAACTACACCTCTGGCACCACCGGCAATCCGAAAGGCGTGGTTTACCATCACCGTGGCGCCTATTTAAACGCGATGAGCAACATCATCGGCTGGGATCTTGGCCATCACCCGGTGTACTTGTGGACCCTGCCGATGTTTCATTGCAATGGCTGGTGTTTCCCGTGGACGCTGGCTGCCGTCGGCGGTACTAGCGTATGCGCACGCAGCGTTGATGCTGGCAGCATCTTTGCTGCTATCGAACAACATCGCGTCACGCATTTTTGTGGCGCACCGATCGTTCTCAACATCATATTGAATGCAGATCCATCACAACGCCGCGCGTTCGACCACACGGTAAATGTGATGACTGCAGCCGCGCCACCACCCGCAGCAGTGCTCGCACGCATGCAGGCAAATGGCTTCAAGATGACCCACGTGTACGGCCTTACAGAGACCTATGGACCAGCGGTAATGTGCGCTTGGAAACCAGCTTGGGATGAGTTACCAGCCGCGCAACAAGCCCAGCTTAAGTCGCGCCAAGGCGTGCGCTACCACGTGCTCGAAGGTTTAACAGTCATGGACCCGGACAGCATGACGCCAGTGCCAGCTGACGGGCAGGCCATGGGCGAGGTCATGTTCCGCGGCAACATTGTTATGAAAGGCTACCTGAAGAACCCATCAGCCACGGCGCAAGCCTTTGCTGGCGGCTGGTTCCATTCCGGCGACCTCGGCGTACTGCATGCCGATGGCTACATCCAGCTTAAAGACCGTTCTAAGGACATCATCATTTCCGGCGGCGAAAACATCTCATCAATCGAGATCGAAGATGTGCTCTACAGTCATGCAGACGTGCTCGAAGCCGCGGTGGTGGCGAAAGCAGATGAGCGGTGGGGCGAAACGCCATGCGCGTTCGTGCTGCTGCGCGCGGGTGCGGATAATTCTGAACAAGCAATAATCGATTGGTGCAAACAACACATGGCGCACTTTAAAGCACCGACCAAGGTCATTTTCGGTGAATTGCCTAAGACTTCGACAGGCAAAATTCAGAAGTTCAAACTTCGCGATCGCTTAGCCTAGAGCGCATAAATGCGCGCATGTGGAACTGCGACTGGGCCTGACCATAGCGGTACTGCGGCGCAGCCGGACAAGCGCTACGCGCAACACAACCGGCGCTGACACAGACCTTACCCGCCGTGCCAGCAATGTGCTCGCTACAGCGCGCCGCCGCAAACTCGTCGTACGCAAATGCATCTACCGGACAAGCTGATAAACACGGCTTGGCGATACACTTGCCGCACGCCGACTTAAGGTCGTCGCGTGCATCAATGAGCACCGTCTCGGCGTTGGATCCGCTCAGGCTTTCATCTAGAACATCAGGCAATAGAATCGCGCCGCGATATGCATGCCATAGTCCTGCGTCTTTATGGATTAACAACTTGAGCGGCGAGACCCGCACAGCGGCAGCTTCAGCTTGCACAGCCCAAGCCTGAAACGGCCAAAATGGCGGGCCGTTCGATGGGAAACACGCACGCGCCCCCTGTGCGCTAGCAAGCTCAGTGATGACTTCTTCACTCCATGCGTCCAGCGGCTGCGCAACACTGCGATGGTGCTGATGCCAACGCTCAAAATGATTCCAGAATGCGCCACCTAAATGACCCACCAACACCACCGTGCGCACAGTAAATCCGGCGAATTGGTGCAATCGCGCTGATGGTCCTGGGCTGCATTCACCGCGCGTGCACAAGCCGTGCACAGCTAGCGCTGCGTCGAATGCCGCAAGTGTAGTTAAGCGCTCATTAATCAGAATTTATGCTCTACCGTGACACTGGCCCGGCCATGCGCATCGTAACTGCGCTCCAACAAGAATCCGCTGCCGTCGTAACGAAACCCAACCAGTGTGGTTGCGCGCGTGCCGTAACCGGGGCTGCGAATAAACGCCGGTGACAGCACCCGCTGATACTCCGGCGAGACGCCAGTATTTGGAAGCAAATCCTGCGCTGGAATTTCGCTATCCGCCATCACACCAAACAACTCAGCATGCGCTGGCAACTCACCGCTGGCGAAAAGTTGCGCCAAACGTCGTTTGCCGCTGGTGACCTTTGGCCAGGGTGTATCGAGCAGGTGATTGCTAAGCCCATACAAGCCCGGATCTAAAGACTTAAATGTGCGATCGCGATTGGAGCAATAACCGAGCGAATCACCATCATCTACTAGTAAATTAAAACCGTTGTAGCGGGCCGAATCGCGCTGCATGGTGCTTAGGTACTCATCTGTCGGACAAGCCGTGCGCAAGAAGTCCGCCACCAAGGCACCGCGACTCGGTGGGTTGGCTTGAACTGCTGAGGCTTCGCGGAAGTTGGTAAGCGCAGAAAACCTGCCGGCCCGGGTCACACCAAGCCAGGTACCACCCGCTTCCAGATCACGACCCGCAATAATGCCATGCGCGTCATCCCAGGGTGCCGCGCTCGCACTCGCTCGAGAGTGAAACTCATCGCGATTAGCCACGATCACCAAGCGGTAACCCGGCAGATACTTATACGCAGCAAATACTAAACACATGCGACATCAGTTCCACAGCTACATGTTGCGCCGATACTTACCACCCACCTCAAACAAGGTGTCGGTGATTTGCCCCAAGGAACAGCAGCCAACAGCGTCCATCAGCACAGCAAAGACATTACCGTCGGCAATAACCGTGTCACGCAAACGCTTCAACATCGCGGTAGAGTCGTTCGCATGGCGCGATTGAAAGTCCTGCAAACGACTAAGCTGGCTTTCTTTTTCGGCAGTGGTAGAACGTGCCAACTCAAGGGTCGATTGCTGGTTCACCGGATTTGGGTTTAGATAGGTATTGACGCCGATAATGGGTAGCGTGCCGTCGTGCTTTTTACCTTCGTAATACATCGACTCATCCTGGATACGGCCACGCTGGTAACCGGTCTCCATTGCCCCGAGCACCCCGCCGCGCTCAGAAATGCGCTCGAATTCCTGTAACACCGCCTCTTCAACCAAGTCAGTCAGTTCATCGAGAATGAAGCTGCCTTGATTCGGATTTTCATTCTTGGCCAATCCCCATTCCCGATTAATGATGAGCTGAATGGCGAGCGCGCGACGTACCGACTCCGTAGTTGGTGTCGTGATCGCCTCGTCATAGGCGTTGGTATGTAAGCTGTTGCAATTGTCATAGGTTGCAATCAGTGCCTGCAGGGTCGTACGAATATCGTTGAAGTCAATTTCTTGTGCGTGCAGCGACCTACCGGACGTTTGGATGTGATATTTGAGCTTTTGGCTGCGATCGTTAGCACCGTAACGTTCGCGCATTGCGGTCGCCCAGATGCGGCGCGCCACGCGGCCCATCACGGTGTACTCGGGATCCATACCATTTGAGAAAAAGAACGAAAAGTTCGGCGCAAAATCGTCGACGCTCATGCCACGTGCAAGATAGCTTTCAACATAAGTAAAGCCGTTCGACAAGGTCAGCGCGATTTGTGTGATCGGGTTCGCACCAGCCTCGGCAATGTGATAGCCGGAGATAGACACTGAGTAGAAGTTTCGCACTGCGTGCTCAACAAAATACTCTTGAATATCGCCCATTACCTTGAGGCTAAATTCGGTCGAAAAAATGCAGGTATTTTGCCCTTGGTCTTCCTTCAGAATATCCGCCTGCACCGTGCCACGAACATTTGCCAGCGCCTTAGCGCGCGCATCGTGAACTTCAGTTGCATTCGGTGCGCGGCCCTCGCGCGCTTCGAACTGCTGCAACTGCTGCGCAATGGCGGTGTTTAGAAACATAGCCAAAATGGTGGGTGCTGGGCCATTAATGGTCATCGATACAGAGGTGAGCGGGTCACATAAATCGAAACCCTCATAAAGCGCCTTCATGTCATCAAGCGTGGCGATAGAAACGCCAGAATTACCCACTTTTCCGTATATATCAGGGCGAATTGCCGGGTCAAAGCCGTACAGCGTGACTGAGTCAAACGCGGTTGACAGTCGCTTCGCCTCGGCATGTTCAGACAACAGGTGGAAGCGGCGATTGGTACGCATGGCGTCGCCTTCACCGGCAAACATCCGCGACGGATCCTCACCTTCGCGTTTGAACGGAAACACGCCGGCGGTATAAGGGAAATAACCCGGTAAGTTTTCCCGCATCAGCCAGCGCAATAGATCCGAGTGGCTGGTGTAGTTCGGCAACGCAACTTTAGTGATGCGGGTACCACACAAGCTCTCCACGCTGAGCGCGGTACGCAATTCTCGATCACGAATTTTGACGACGAACTCGTCCGCCCGATACCGCGCGGCAAGTTCAGGCCATGCCTTCAACACCTTCAGTGCACGCGGGTCCATGCGCTCTTCACGAGTGTCTGCGAGTGCGCTTAAGGCATCACTCATGGCAGCGTCAGTGAGTGCAGCGGAACTGCGCAGGCTCTGCACTTCGCCCGCGAGCGTCGCTTGTTGATCAACATGCGCGTGATAGCCGCGCACAGTGTCGGCAATCTCTGCTAGATAGCGAACACGCCGAGCCGGCACGATTGGGCTTGCCTTACTCGACTGGCGCACATCGGAGCGCGGCAACACGCCACCACTGAGATCGATAAGCCCACGCTCGCCAAATGCGTCTACTAAACCGTGGTACAGCGCGGTTATGCCATCGTCGTTGAAGCGCGCCGCAGCGGTGCCAAAGACCGGCATCTGTTCTGGAGTTTTGTCGAACACCTCGCGGTTGCGCAACACCTGTTTACGTACATCACGTAAAGCATCTTCGGCACCTTTGCGATCAAACTTATTGATTGCTACCAAGTCAGCAAAATCCAGCATGTCGATTTTTTCTAGCTGCGAGGCGGCGCCAAACTCTGGCGTCATGACATACATCGACAAATCCACTAGCGGTGCAATCGCGGAATCGCCTTGGCCGATACCGGAAGTCTCGACGATGACCAGATCGAAACCACTGGTGCGTACCAATTCAACCACGGCGGACAAACACTCCGGCACCTCAGACGAAGCGCTACGCGTCGCTAGGGAACGCACATAGATCTGCGGGTGGTCGATAGCATTCATGCGAATACGATCACCGAGCAGCGCGCCACCGGTCTTGCGTCGAGAGGGATCAACTGCCAACACCGCGATACTCAGCCGGTCTTCGTGATCAAGACGTAAGCGCCGGACTAATTCGTCGGTCAACGAGCTCTTACCTGCTCCACCGGTACCGGTAATGCCTAACACGGGTGCGCGCGCACCGGCTGGATGCCGAGCAATCTTGCCGGCACTCGGCTGTGCACCCACTTCAAGTGCGGTAATGGCTTGCGCCAAGGCACCATGGTCGCCACTGGCCAGCGCCGCAGCGTCATAGCTGGACGCATCTCGTCGCGTCAACTCACAGCGCTTGATCATGTCTTCGATCATGCCGCGTAAGCCGAGCTTCTGACCGTCTTCCGGCGAGTAGATCCGTTCAACGCCGTATTCGTGCAGGGTCTTGATTTCCGCAGGAATAATCACCCCGCCGCCGCCGCCAAACACGCGCACATGGCCGGCGCCGCGCTCTCGCAACATGTCGACCATGTACTGAAAATACTCAACATGACCACCCTGATAAGAGCTCACAGCAATACCGTCGGCATCCTCTTGCACAGCCGCCGCAACAACTTCAGCAACTGAGCGGTTGTGGCCGAGATGAATAACCTCAGCACCGAGTGACTGCAAGATTCTGCGCATGATATTTATCGATGCATCATGGCCGTCAAACAAACTCGCTGCGGTTACGAATCGCGGCGGCACTGACGCCGCTGCTGCGGATGACCCTGGAGCTCGGCTAGCTGCTTCTGACATGACTACATCTCGCTGCAATAATTATGTGGCACGCGCTGGCGCCAGATGCAGCCACATGCGGGCGCATCAACGGTAGATTGCGCCAATGATAACGCGCTGAACATAGGTGACGTTTACGTAAACGTCAATACGAGAGCCACTTTACGTTTACGTAATGGGAAGCTAGGCTTCCTAAGCATTGGTACGCCGAAGTGTTGCAGCCCCCTAAGTGACTACCATCTCCTACAGTATCGGCGATTTGGCGCGAGAATTTGACGTCACACCGCGCACCATTCGCTTCTATGAGGATCGTGGCCTGCTGAGCCCGCGACGAAAGGGACAAAACCGCGTCTATACCGCGCGCGACCGCACCCGTCTGAAGCTAATCCTGCGCGGCAAGCGGCTGGGTTTCTCGATCCAGGAAATCAGCGAGATTCTGGATCTCTATGACGCACCCGATGGCGCGCAAGGGCAATTGCAATTCTTTGTCGAAAAAATACGCGCCCGACGACTTGAGTTACAAGCCCAAGCCCGCGATCTGGCAGATGCCCTGGCAGAACTGGATGACGTAGAACAACGTTGTGAAGACCTCCTCGCCAGCTCCACCGGCGTTACCGCTGGCTAATCCGGGCAACGAGGAGCCCCGGGAATACCGCTCAGTTGACGTTTACGTAAACGTCATATAGCGTCAGCCAACCGCGTCGCCTTGACCGCCGCATGGCTGCGCCGATCACGCTTGAAATATGGAGTCCGCTCATGCTTTCGAACCAGCCGAACATTTTCGATTTCGGCCTCGGTGAAGAGGTCGATATGCTGCGCGACACAGTTGCGCGCTTCACTGCGGCCGAGATCACGCCGCTCGCAGCGCAAACCGACCGCGACAACGACTTCCCGATGCATCTATGGCGCCAAATGGGGGATCTGGGCATCCTCGGCATTACCGTTGAGGAGGAATACGGTGGCGCCGGCATGGGTTACCTGCACCACTGCATCGCAGTCGAGGAGCTGAGCCGTGGCTCCGCAGCCATTGGCCTTAGCTATGGCGCGCACTCGAACCTGTGCGTAAATCAGATTCGACGTAACGGCAACGAGCAGCAAAAGCGCCAATATTTGCCCAAGCTCATTAGCGGTGAGCACGTCGGAGCGCTGGCAATGAGCGAACCGAGCGCAGGCTCGGACGTGGTCAGCATGCGATTAGATGCGCGCAAAGACGGCGATCGCTACATCCTCAACGGCAACAAGATGTGGATCACTAATGGACCAGACGCGGATGTCTTGGTGGTCTATGCCAAGACCGATAAAGCCGCTGGGCCGCGCGGTATAAGCGCGTTTTTGATAGAGAAAACCTTCAAAGGATTCTCGACCGCACCAAAACTCGACAAGCTGGGCATGCGCGGTTCCAACACTTGTGAACTCATATTCGAAGATTGTGAAGTGCCAGGCGAAAATCTCATCGGCGCGGAGAACGAAGGTGTACGGGTGCTCATGAGTGGCCTCGACTACGAGCGCGCGGTATTAGCCGCAGGCCCCTTGGGCATCATGCAGGCATGTATGGATGTGGTGATGCCGTATGTGCACGAACGTAAACAATTTGACCAGCCGATTGGCGAATTCCAACTGATGCAAGGCAAGCTTGCAGACATGTATACGACTATGAACGCGGCGCGCAGCTACGTGTACGCGGTCAACCAAGCCTGCGACCGCGGTCAAACGACTCGCAAAGACGCCGCCGGCGCGATCTTATTTGCCGCAGAAAAAGCCACCTGGATGTCGCTCGAAGCGATCCAGACCTTGGGTGGTAACGGCTATATCAACGATTACCCAACCGGACGCTTGCTGCGCGATGCAAAACTCTACGAGATCGGCGCCGGCACTTCAGAAATCAGGCGTATGTTAATAGGCCGCGAGCTGTTTCAAGAAAGCGCCTAGGCCACGAACGGCGAAGTGAACTGTCGATGCAGCTGAGCGGTGGTGCCTGGCAGCCGCCAATACAGCCATCACCGCAATAATCGGTGCGCGCATCGCGTCGAGAGAGCACGACCATCAGCATGAGGATGAAACATGCAAGACCCAATAGTAATTGTAGGTAGCGCACGTACTCCAATGGGCGGGTTCCAAGGCGATTTAGCCCCCCAAAGCGCGGCTAAACTGGGCGCTTCTGCCATTCGCGGCGCACTTGCCACTGCCGCGCTTGATGCTGCGCAAATCCAGGAAGTAATCATGGGTTGCGTGCTTTCCGCCGGCCAAGGCCAGGCGCCAGCACGGCAAGCCTCGATTGGCGCAGGTATCCCGCTCGCCACTGACTGCACCACAATCAACAAAATGTGTGGCTCAGGTATGAAAGCAACCATGCTTGCACACGACCTGATCACCGCTGGCAGCGCGCAAGTGATGGTTGCGGGCGGCATGGAGAGCATGAGTAATGCACCCTATCTGCTCGACAAGGCTCGCAATGGCTTGCGCATGGGGCACGGACAAGTGCTCGACCACATGTTCTTAGACGGGCTTGAAGATGCCTACGACAAGGGCCGCTTGATGGGTACCTTCGCCGAAGATACCGCGCAACACTACCAATTCACGCGCGAGGAACAAGACGCGTTCGCGATTCGCTCGCTACGCCGCGCCCAACGCGCGACCGAAGACGGAAGTTTTGCCGCTGAGATCACACCAGTCACGGTCGATGCTCGCCGTTCAAGCTACGAAGTATCGCAAGACGAGCAACCCGGCAAAGCAGATCTCGACAAGATCCCAAAGTTAAAGCCGGCATTTCGTAGCGATGGTACGGTCACAGCCGCCAATTCAAGCTCGATCTCTGATGGCGCGGCGGCACTCGTATTAATGCGCGAGTCACAGGCAATTAAACGTGGATTGACGCCGCGCGCCCGCATTGTCGGACACTCGGCGCACGCGCACGAGCCAGCTTGGTTCACGACCGCGCCGGTACATGCGATCAAAACTTTATATGAGCGAGTCGGCTGGAGCCGTGATGATGTCGATTTGTTTGAGATCAACGAAGCCTTTGCAGTAGTAACAATGGCAGCCATACGCGAACTGCACCTGGACGAAGAGCGGGTCAATGTTAACGGCGGCGCGTGTGCGCTTGGGCATCCGATCGGAGCATCCGGCGCACGTATACTTGTCACCTTACTCGCAGCCTTAGAGCGACACGACTTAAAACGCGGCGTCGCTGCACTGTGCATCGGCGGCGGTGAAGCAACCGCGATGGCTATAGAAAGAATTTAGCGCGCATGCAACTGAACGAAGAGCAGGTCCTTATTCGCGAGACCGCGCGCGAGTTTGCCAGCGCTGAATTGGCACCCCATTCGGCTACTTGGGACCGGGCGTGCACGTTCCCTAAAGACGCCGTGCAACAGATGGGTGAACTCGGCTGGCTCGGCATGATTGCGCCGGAACGCTGGGGTGGTGCTGGCGCCGATCAGGTCTCCCATGCCTTAGCGCTTGAGGAGATCGCCGCCGCCGACGGCGCCTGCTCTACAATTATGTCAGTGCACAATTCAGTCGGCTGCATGCCGATCGCGGCCTTTGGCGATGATGCACAGAAAGAAAAATTCTTGCGCCCATTGGCGACCGGTAAAAAGCTTGGCGCATTTGCATTAACCGAACCTCAAGCGGGCAGCGACGCGAGCGCGCTGCGCACGCGCGCGCGATGGAACGGCCAGACCTACGAATTAAACGGCGTCAAGCAGTTCATCACCTCAGGCAAACATGCGGATATCGTAGTGACGTTTGCGGTTACCGACCCGGATGCAGGCAAACGTGGCATTAGCGCATTCATCGTACCCACCGACGCGCCCGGTTACATAGTCTCGAGGGTCGAAAGAAAGCTCGGCCAGCGCGCCTCAGATACCGCACAGATCACCTTTGATAGTTTGCACCTGGATGCGTCACACCGACTCGGCGAAGAAGGACAAGGCTATCGAATTGCGCTAAGCAACCTTGAAGGGGGGCGTATAGGCATCGCGGCACAAAGTGTCGGCATGGCACGCGCGGCGTTTAGCGCGGCCCTTGCCTATGCGAAGGAACGCGAGACCTTTGGCCGAGCCATTGCTCAGCACCAAGCGGTCGGATTCCGGCTCGCGGATATGCTCACGCAGATCGAGGCGGCCCGATTGCTGACATTAAATGCAGCCCGACTTCGCGATGCCGGCGAACCTTGCTTACAAGAGGCCTCGATGGCAAAACTGTTTGCATCAGAGATGGCCGAGACGGTTTGCTCAGCCGCGTTACAGATCCACGGCGGTTACGGCTACTTGGAAGATTTTCCGGTCGAACAGATTTACCGGGACGTGCGAGTAACGCAAATTTACGAAGGTGCGAGCGACATACAGCGTATGCTCATTGCGCGCTCGATCATCAACTGACCGGCCTGACCGCATATCACGACGTAACAGCCAAGGATTACGCGATGCCTGCAGCGATAGACTTCTACTTCGATTTCTCGTCGCCCTACGCCTATTTGAGCAGCTTTCGTATCGACGAACTTGCTGCTCGGTTCGGGCGCACCGTGACCTGGCGTCCGTATATGATGGGCGCCGCGCTGAAACTAAGCGGGCGCCCAATCAGTATGAATGGCAGCATGGATGGCACGATCGCGGCAGACTATTTGCGTAAAGATGTTGAGCGCGGTGCACGCCTCGATAAACGCCCGTTCAAATGGCCACCAAAATTTCCGGTCAACGGTGTTCATGCCGGGCGACTCTATTACTACCTGATGACGCACGATGCCGAACAGGCTAAGCCTTTTGCACGAGATATATTCGCGAGTTGTTTCGGCCTTGGCCTAGATATCAGCGACGCACAGACCGTTATCGACGTTGCGGCTAAGCATCACATCACAGCGGCGCAAGCGCAGTTATTGCTCAACGATGCTGACATCAAGGAGCAACTGCGCGCGGCCACCGATGCGGCTCTAGCGCTGGGCGTGTTCGGCTCTCCATTTTTTATAATCGATGGTGAGTCTTTCTGGGGCAATGACCGTTTATGGCAAGTAAAACGCTGGCTTGATTGGGGTGGTTGGTGAGCAACATTCAGAGCAAAATCGATACCGCCGCAGCGGAGTTTGTGGCTAATCACGAAGCCATGACTGCAGTAGTCAGCGATCTGCGAGAACGCGTAGACAGCGTGATTGAAGGCGGCGGCGAGCGCGCCCGCGCAAAACATTTGGCGCGCGGCAAGTTACTGCCACGCGAGCGCGTGCGTACCTTGCTCGATCCGGGCACACCGTTTCTAGAGCTTTCGCAACTGGCCGCGTTCGGTGAATACGGCGGCGATGTTCCATCGGCCGGAGTCATCACCGGAATCGGCCGAGTCAGTGGGCGCGAATGCGTCATCGTCGCCAATGATGCAACCGTCAAAGGTGGTACCTACTATCCCTTGACGGTGAAAAAACACTTACGCGCACAAGAAATTGCAGCGCAAAATAACTTGCCGTGCCTGTACATGGTTGACTCGGGCGGCGCATTTTTGCCACTGCAAGACGAAGTTTTTCCAGACCGCAATCACTTCGGCCAGATTTTTTACAATCAAGCCAACATGTCCGCCGCCGGAATTGCGCAGATAGCGGCCGTGATGGGCTCGTGTACCGCAGGTGGCGCGTACGTTCCAGCGATGTGTGACGAGAGCATCATCGTCGCCAACCAAGGCACAATTTTCCTAGGCGGTCCGCCATTGGTAAAAGCTGCTACCGGCGAGGTTGTATCAGCGGAAGACTTGGGCGGCGCGGACGTGCATTCGCGCACCTCTGGTGTGACCGATCACTACGCCCAAAGCGACACACATGCGATAAAAATCATGCGCGATCTAGTGGCACGCCTGAACCTGAAAAAGTCGCCCGCGCTAGCGCTAAAACCAAGCCTTGCACCGGCCTACTCAGAAAACGAAATTTACGGCGTAGTGTCAGCCGATTCGCGCAAACCCTATGATGTGCGCGAAGTTATTGCGCGCATTGTCGATGGCAGTAATTTTGACGAGTTTAAACAACTCTACGGAACAACATTAATTTGCGGCTTCGCGCATATCTATGGAATGCCAGTAGGCATCATCGCGAACAACGGCATTTTGTTTAGTGAGTCAGCACTCAAGGGTGCACATTTCATTGAACTTTGCTGCCAACGAAAAATTCCGCTGCTGTTCTTGCAAAATATTACCGGCTTCATGGTTGGACAAAAATATGAGGCCGGTGGCATTGCCAAAGATGGCGCCAAGCTCGTCACCGCGGTCGCGACCGCGCGCGTGCCAAAACTAACTGTCATTATCGGCGGCAGTTTTGGTGCTGGAAACTACGGCATGTGTGGCCGCGCCTACAATCCGCGTTTTCTGTTCATGTGGCCAAATGCGCGCATTTCAGTGATGGGTGGAGAGCAAGCGGCAAACGTACTCGCACAAGTGCGTCGTGATGGGCTGGAGCTGCGTGGGGAGACCTGGAGTGAGGCCGCCGAAGCCGAGTTTAAAGCGCCAATTCGTGAAAAGTACGAAGCCCAAGGGCACCCGTACTATGCCACTGCGCGCTTGTGGGACGACGGCATTATCGATCCGGCAGATACCCGCCGGGTGTTGGGCTTGTCGCTCGCCACGACCTTGAACGCCCCAATCGAAGACACGCGCTTCGGCGTGTTTCGAATGTAAGGCGCAAGTCATGATCAATACACTATTAATCGCCAACCGCGGAGAAATCGCCTACCGCATCATGCGCAGTGCCAAAGCACTCGGCATACGCACAGTTGCGGTTTATTCATCGCAAGACAGCGACGCGCTGCACGTGCGCAGCGCCGATACCGCAGTCGCAATCGGTGCCGCCAGTGCAGCCGAAAGCTATCTGCGCGGTGATCGCATCATCGCCGCTGCCAAAGCGGCAGGGGCGGAGGCAATACACCCTGGCTACGGATTTTTGGCCGAGAACGCAGAATTTGCCGAGCAATGTGCCGCGGCTGGCCTGGTGTTTGTCGGCCCTCCTGCAAGCGCCATCCGCGCAATGGGCTCAAAGAGTGAAGCAAAGGCACTGATGCACGCCGCTGGCGTGCCGGTAGTACCGGGTTATCACGGCGCGGCGCAAGATGATGCAACACTCACCAGCCAAGCACTGGCCGTCGGCTTCCCGTTGCTGGTAAAAGCATCTGCGGGTGGCGGTGGCAAAGGCATGCGCGTCGTGCATGCCGCAGAGGAATTCCAGGCCGCCGTTGACAGTGCTAGACGCGAGGCATTGTCGGCGTTTGGCGATGCGCAAGTTCTGCTCGAACGTTTCATCGCGGCTGGCCGGCACGTCGAGATCCAGGTGTTCTTTGATAGCCACGGAAACGGCGTGCACTTGTTTGAGCGCGATTGCTCGGTACAGCGACGCTATCAGAAAGTAATCGAAGAAGCGCCAGCGCCGAAGCTTAGCCAAGACATGCGTGACGCGATGTATGCGGCAGCCCTGAATGCCGGGCGCGCAGTTGCCTACGAAGGCGCCGGCACGGTCGAGCTTATAGTCGGCACCGATGAGTTCTTCTTCATGGAGATGAACACACGCTTGCAGGTCGAACACCCTGTCACCGAGGCCATCACTGGCATTGACTTGGTTGAATGGCAGTTGCTGGTTGCGGCCGGCGAGGCCTTGCCCTTAGCTCAGGAGCAAATTCGCCACAGCGGCCATGCGGTCGAAGTACGCCTGTATGCGGAAGATCCGGCACGTGGCTTCTTACCAGCCACCGGTACGTTAAAGGCGTTACGCATGCCGCCCACCGGCGCCGGTATACGAATCGACACTGGCGTTAGCGCGGGTGACGAGATCTCGATTTTCTATGATCCAATGATAGCGAAAATTATCGCTCATGCTGACACTCGCGAAACCGCGATTCGACGCCTGCAAACAGCATTGGCGAATACACAAATCGCCGGGCTCACTACCAATGCCGAATTTTTGCAGCGGCTGCTGAGCCATCCGGAGGTACTCGCTGGCGGCGTCGATACCGGTGTGCTGAGTAGAGACGGAGAAGCCCTCGCGCACGCGGAGGTTTCACCTGCGGGCTTCATAGACGCGGCCGCGATTTGGTTAGCCTTGCGCGCGAATGCCTGTGCCGAGCAAGCACTGGCATCTGCGGAAGTTGACAGTCCATGGAACGCTAGTGATGGCTGGCGCATGAATCACGACTACCTAGAGCCGCTCACGCTCAGCACGCGCGAAGGCGATAGCGTGACTGTGCTGGCGCACAGTAGCCGTGGCGCAACTGCATTGGAAGCCGACGGCCAGCTTATCGACTATCGCTGCGAGCAACGCGATGAAACGACTTGGGTAGTAACGACGCACGGCATTTCGCGTCAAATTGGTGTGCACCTCGACCAGCAAACACTAACCTTGTTCGATACTGGTACAACACAAGTTTACGAAGTCGCAGATCCACTTTCAGACGCCACTGACACGGGTGTCAGTGCTGGGTCTTTGCGCGCGCCGATGCCAGGGAAAATTATCGAAACATATGTAGGTGTTGGTGATAGCGTCACTGCCGGACAAGCCTTGCTACTAATGGAAGCGATGAAAATGGAGCATCCCATTATCGCGCCAACCGACGGTACGGTTACGGAGCTACGCTTTAGCGCCGGCATGCAAGTCGAAGAAGGTACCGAGCTAGTAGTACTCGACGCGACCGTGCCCGAAGATTAGACACGCACGGAGATTTATCCAGCTCGGTCCTGCGCCGAAGCTATACAGCATAGCCACTGTGTCCATTTATCCAAACACCACAGTGACGCCGGCAACTGCACTAGATGCGCGCTTGAGGCCGAGCAACTTCGGCTGGCAAGTCCGACACGCGCCGCATCTCTGCGTCATCGAAACTAGCGTTTCCAGATAAGTGCGCCAAAGCCATCTCGGTACTATCAACCCCCCAATACAACTCATCATTGACGAAGATGGTCGGCACGCCAAAAACGCCTGCGGCAATAGCGTCATCCGTCGTTTTGCGGACCGCCAATTTAACCGCATCATGTGCCAAGCTCACGCCCGGATCATCAACGCCCAAACTACGCGCGAGCGCCACGAACGCAGCGCCATTGCTTGGCGTGTTGCCCTCACCCCATAGGTAGTTGAAAATTGCGCCCACCGCCTGTTTGGAGCACTGACACGCATGCGCGAGCCGCAGCAATGGTAGCGGCGGAAATGGATGCGCCGGCGGGATTTTGAATTTGATACCGTGGTGACGTGCATACCAGGTTACTTGGCGATAAGTGAAGCGCCGCTTTAACGGGATCTCCGCCGGGCCTTTGTGCTCCCACGCCTGCAACAATCCCGCGAATAGTAGCGGATGCAAGACCACATCAGCATGCGCTTCAAACTCATCTAAGCGTAAAAACTGAAAATACGCATAAGGGGAAATAAAATCGAAATACCAATGCAGTTGCTTAGACATTGCTGACCCAAATGTCGAAATACTTAACCTGCATAGTATCTAATTGTGAGCGCTAGCGAGCAGCATCACAGTGCCCCCAATGACCTGCGCGCAAGTGATTGGCATGCGCGTGTGTGGACACTGGCATGGCCAACCATATTGTCGAATATTTCTGCGCCGGTTGTGGCCGCGGTGGATACCGCGATGGTCGGGCACCTCGGAGAACCGCGCTTCATCGGCGCAGTAGCTATTGGCGCGGTCATATTTACCTTTGTGCAGTGGGGTTTTAGCTTTCTGCGAATGGGCACGACAGGCCTCGCGGCGCAAGCTCTCGGTGGCGGACACCGCGTCGAAGTCAATGCGACCGCTATTCGTGCGCTGATAGTCGCCGTTATTGTTGGTTTCGCACTCGTAATGGCGCAAAACCCTATCGCCACCCTCGCCTTCTACTTCATGCAAGGCAGCGCCGCAGTCGAAGCGGGTGCACAAAGTTACTTTGCCATCCGGATCTGGGGCGCTCCGGCGGTCCTCATCAACATGGCAGTGCTCGGCATGTTGTTCGCGTTGCAGCGCATGCGCGCGGCGCTGGTGACACAGCTGGTGCTGAACGTCGTCAACGTGATCCTCGACGTGGTATTTGTGGTCGGTTTCGATCTGGGTGTGGTCGGTGTGGCGTGGGCCTCGGTGATCGCAGAGACTGTTGCTGCGGGCCTTGGCCTGTACTTTTTATGGCAAGCACTGGTGCAGTTGGGCGGTGCATGGCACGGCTTGGATCTGTTCAACGCGGCGCGCTTGCGCGGCCTGCTAGTCACCAACGCCAACATCTTTTTACGCACCCTCGCGGTGCAGATCACATTCTTCTACTTTGCCTCAGCAGGCGCACGCCAAGGCGACATTGTGCTCGCCGCAAATGCGCTTTTGTTGCATCTATTCCAGATTATGTCTTATGGCCTGGATGGCTTTGCGTTCGCTGTAGAAGCTTTAGTCGGCAATGCTTACGGTGCACGTAATGCTGGCGCGCTACGTGCCATCACCCGGTCCGCAGCCATGTGGTCAGCGCTTACCGCAATCGCAATGAGCCTCAGCTATTGGATCTTAGGCGAATCACTGTTACGCCTAATGACGGATGTCGAGATCGTTATCACAACCGCAAAAGTTTATTTACCGTGGCTCATTTGTGCGCCCCTCATTTGCGTTTGGTGTTATCTATTTGATGGCGTGTTTTTTGGTACTACACATACTCGCGAAGCACGCAACAGCATTGTACTGGCAGCCGCTGCTTATTTTCCGCTGGTGTGGCTGCTCACACCCAGTTGGTCAAATCACGGACTATGGTTTGCAGTGTTAGTTTTCATGGCCGTTCGCGGGATCGCACTATGGCTATGGTTCCCGCGGGTTCTAAGCGCAGCGACACCTGAGTCAAGCACACGTGCCGCATCGGACTGACAACGCTAGCTTCGAACTCTAACGTAGCTACCTGGCGCTGCTTCAATCACCGCCAGTTCGCCGTCGCCGGGCATGCGTGCCGCGACTTTTTTGCCGCCGTTATAACGATTCACCCACTTGCGCCAATCATCCCACCACGAGCCTTCTGAGTAGTCTGCGCCCTGCAACCAATCATCGGCTTCAGCGGGCAAATCCGCGCCGGTCCAATAACCGTATTTGTTTGCCGCAGGTGGATTAACCACACCGGCGATGTGCCCAGACGCTCCCAGTACAAACTTTGTATTACCACTATAGAGTTGCGTCGCCGCATATGTGGAGCGCCACGGCGCAATATGGTCTTCTTTGGTCGACAATATGTAGACCGGCGTACGCACATCGCGCAGGTCCACTGGTTCGCCGAGCATGTCGATGCCACCAGGCTGAGCCAATTTGTTTTCTTGATACATTTTGCGCAGGTAAAAGCTGTGCATAACGCCTGGCATACGTGTTGAGTCAGAGTTCCAATACAGCAAATCGAATGGGAACGGTTCTTTCCCGAGCAAGTAGTTGTTGACTACAAAGCTCCAAATCAAATCGTTGGCGCGCAGCATATTGAACGCTTCGGCCATCGAGCTACCTTCCATGTAACCATGCTCTGACATCTGCGCTTCAAGCGTTTGCAACTGCTCTTCATCCACAAACACACCGAGTTCGCCAGGATTGGTAAAGTCGGTCATGGTCGTGAAGAAAGTCGCGGCCTTAATACGCTGGTCACCAGTTTTTGCCATGTACGCAAGCGTGGCAGCCAATAGCGTGCCGCCTAGGCAATAGCCGATCGCTTTGACGTTGGATTCGCCTGTCGCGCGCTCGATTGCATCAAGTGCCGCGAGCAGGCCTTCTACCATGTAGTCATCAAAGCTCTTGTTGGCCAAGCGCTCATCTGGATTGACCCAAGACACCACAAACACCGTGTGGCCCTGATCAACCGCCCATTTGATGAATGAGTTTTTCTCGCGTAGGTCCAAAATATAGTATTTGTTGATCCATGGCGGAACGATCAACAAGGGTCGCTTGTACACCTGCTCAGTGCTTGGATTGAACTGCAGGAGTTGCATCAAGTCATTCTGAAACACCACTGAGCCTGGCGTGGCAGCAACATTCACGCCAAGCTCAAACTGCTCTGAATCAGTCATCTTAATGCGCAGTTTGCCTTTGCCGCGCTCAAGGTCATCCAACACGTTGCTGAGCCCGCGCACCAAATTCTCGCCACCGCTTGCGAGCGTTTCGCGCACAACTGTTGGGTTGGTCACAGCAAAGTTCGTCGGCGCCATCGCGTCTACAAACTGACGCGCGTAAAAATCAACCTTGTCGGCAGTCTTCGCATCTAAGCCGTCAGCGTCGCGCACGCTCTCAAGGACGAAGTTCGAAGCCAACAGATAGGCTTGTTTGATGTGATCGAAAAACGGGTTCTCACTCCATTCGGCGTCCTTGAAGCGGCGATCGTTCGATGCTGGTTGCGCCACTGGCGCGACGCTTTGGCCCATCATTTGCTGCGCCGTTGCTTGCCAAAGCTCGACGTAACTACTCATAAAGCGTGTTTGCTGCTCAATAAGCTTTTCCGGCGCCTTGGCCATTTCTGTTGCCAAGTCTGCAAACGAGCGCGCCACGCCCATCGGGTCGGGTGTTAACGTTGCGTTCGGCGCGTGCGCCTGACGCTCCAAGAAATCTTGTACCAGGCGCTGACTTTGCTCAGCGATCTTTTGCCAGTGCGCGGCCATCGCTTGTGCATCAGGGGTTGCAGCTTCAGGCTTGTTCGCGTCAGACATGACGATTGTTCCATTTTAGATAGAAATGCGCAGATAAAAATGTTGCGGTGCAGCAATTTCACCCATGATAGAACTAAGACGTTGACTAGACAAGGTAGTTTTGCGCACGATCTAGATCAATACTACGAAATTTCGACGGAGGGTAGACGTGAGCACACATGCGAACGCAGTCGATCCAGCACTCGAGCCATTAGTCTCAGATTCGTTCGACGCTGGCGTGAGGTACTTGACGCTTAACCGACCGGCGCAATTTAATCCGCTTAGCGAGGAGATGTTGGCGACGCTCATCGCTAAGCTTAATGATTGCGAGCAAGACCCAAAGGTTCGTGTTGTCGTACTCGGGGCCAATGGTCGGGCGTTTTGCGCAGGCCACGATTTGCGCCAAATGCGTGCCAATCACGATCAAGACTATTACCAGCGTCTGTTCGAAACCTGCACGCAGCTGATGCGTGGCATTGTCGGACTATCCAAACCGGTGATAGCGCGGGTGCAAGGCTTAGCCACGGCGGCTGGCTGCCAGCTGGTAGCAACGTGTGATCTGGCGGTCAGCTTGCGCTCAGCGCGCTTCGCGGTCTCCGGTGTCAATCTGGGTTTGTTCTGCTCCACACCGAGCGTCGCATTGAGTCGTAATGTTGCCCGCAAGCGCGCCTTTGAAATGTTAATCACGGGCGAATTTATCGATGCCGACACAGCTCGGGACTACGGCCTGATTAACCGCATCGCTGACGATGAAGCCGGGCTGGATGCAGCGGTGGCGCAATTGACCGACGCCATTTTGAGTAAACCAGCGGTGGCAGTAGAAACTGGCAAACGCATGTTTTACCGCCAGATAGAAAACGATCTCGAATCGGCTTATGCATACGCAGGCGAGGTAATGGCTTGCAACATGATGGCGCCCGACACGGTTGAAGGCGTCGATGCATTCTTGGAGAAGCGCCCGCCGCGCTGGTGAAGATTCTGAACCCCACACAAGCTGCTACCGATGCCATCGGTCAGGCGCATGCGCCGCACATCGGCGTGCCGCGCATCGTGAGCTTGGTCCCGAGTCTGACTGAACTCGTTTTTGCACTCGGCTTGGGCGAACACTTAGTTGGTAGGACCGGCTTTTGCATTCATCCAGCGCAAGCGGTGCGCAAAGTCGCCAAAGTCGGCGGTACCAAAGATATCAAACTTGCGCGCATCCTTGCCTTGCGGCCAACTCACGTGCTGGTGAATGTTGATGAAAATCGGCGTGAGGACGCTGACTCGTTGCGGGCGGCTGGTATCAACCTGGTTGTCACCCACCCGCTGGGACCCACAGACAATCTCGTTCTTTATGATTTGCTCGGCACAATATTTGGCGTGCACGAAGCAGCCCAGCAAATGTCAGCCGAGCTAGATCGAGCTATCACCAGCGCCAATAGCGCGTACCTAGACGCAGCGGCGCTGCAAGTGTTGTATTTGATCTGGAAAAAACCGTGGATGAGTATCTCGGCCGATACCTACATCGCACGTATGCTCGCGCTGGGCGGATTACATGCTATCGCCATCGGTTCTGAAGCGCGTTATCCTGAAGTGGCAAACGACGCACCAGCATGGCGCCAAATTGACGCCATATTGTTGTCCAGCGAACCTTATCCATTTCGTGAAAAGCACCAAAGCGCGCTGCGCGAACATGTATCAGCGCGCGTAATGCTAGTCGATGGCGAGTTACTGTCGTGGTATGGCGCGCGTGCGATAGCTGGCGTTGAATATGTGACCAAACTAAGCCGCCAACTCAGGATCCAAGCGAATCAATGAGCGAATCTATCCAATCGCCGTGCGTGAACATTTGCGTCATTGATGCAGGTGGCTCGCAGTGTATCGGTTGTTACCGAACGCTAGACGAAATTGCACGCTGGGGAACCATGCCGACGACGGAACGTGAGCGGATCATGGCGCAACTCGATGATCGCATAGAAGCTGCATTTAACGCTTAGCGCGCAAACTACAGATTGTCGATAACAACCGGCTCAATTGTCCCTGCTGGCTCAAACCCGAAAACACGTGCGTAAAAATACAATTCAGCCTCTAGTGTGCGGCTGATGGTGGCGGCCTGGCGAAAGCCGTGCTGCTCGCCGGCAAACGCCAGGTACGCGACCGGCAAGCCCTTGTTGCGCAGTGCCTTCACCATCATTTCAGCCTGGTTCGGCGGCACCACGCGGTCTTCCAAGCCTTGGAAGAAAATCACCGGACAGCTCAATCGATCGGTGTGATTGATCGGCGAGCGTGCGCGATAACGTGCGCGCATTTTCGGATAGGGGCCAATAAGAGAATCCAGGTAGCGCGACTCAAATTTATGCGTATCCGTCGCCAATGCCTCTAGCTCACTAATCCCGTAGTAACTAGCGCCGGCTTTGAAGGTATCGTGGAACACCAGTGCTGCCAACGCGGTAAAGCCTCCAGCACTACCGCCGCGAATAACGAGACGCTGCGGATCGACGCGCCCCGCGCTCGCGAGATAGCGCGCCGCATTGACGCAGTCTTCGACGTCCGCCACGCCCCAGCGTTGCTTCAATGCATCTCTATACACTCGGCCGAAGCCGGTAGAGCCGCGGTAATTCACGTCAACGACGGCAAATCCGCGCGTTGTCCAATATTGAATACGTGTATTTAGGGCGGCCGACGTTGCACCCGTTGGCCCACCGTGCCCAATGACGATAAGCGGCGGTCGCTCCGCTGCGTCTGCGCGTTGAGTCGCATTGGCCGGCGGGTAAAAAAATGCATGCACGCTGTGCTCGCCGCTCGGAAAGCGAATCGATTCCGGCACCGACAAATAGTCGCGGTCAAATCCGAAAGCCGCGGATTCGCGTAATACAGTTGCGCGCTCACTGACTACGTCGATCATAGTCACGGAACCGGCGATGTCCGCAGCGCCCGCGAGGCAAGCCACCTGATTGCCATTTACAACGACTGAATCAAAATCGGTAAAGGCTAGATTGAGTTCGGACAGCTTAGCCGTTCGCAGGTCCAGCCGGCCAAGCTTCCAACTGCCGTCCTCGGCCCAGCTGCATATGATCGTAGTTGCATCTGCAAAACCATAGGTACGCGTACCAAACTGCCAGTGTGGCTTACCAAAATCAGCCGCACGCGCTAACACCGGTTCAATACCGTCAGCGCCGCAACGGTACAAGTTCCACCACCCGCTGCGATCTGAAATGAAGTACAAAGTGCCATCAGGCGACCACAAGGGCTGTGTCACCGCATCGTTTGCGCCGCCAGCCACATGCACTGGCGCCCCACTGGCGCCTTGTGGGTCGAACTCTATAGTCCACAGATCTGTGCCGTCCCACGGCATGTTGGGGTGATCCCAAGACACGTAAGCGAGACTCGAGCCGTCAGCCTGCAGTCTTGGCGCACAAAAGAAATCATGCCCGCACGCGAGCACCTCAATTTGTCCACTCGCGAGGTCAATACTGACAATTTCATTGACTGGCTCCGCATCAGCGCAACGCTGGTCTTCGCGCACAGCGATTAGCCGGTCACGCACCGCATCGTACTGTGCCTCGGCGTAACACCAGGCGCCTTCAGGCGTCACTGCTTGCGCACTTCCATCCGCATGCAGCGCATAAATGCGTTGGTCAGCATCGTTGCAAAACCACACTTTGGCGCCATGCACGGCCAAGGCGCCACCGCCGTATTCATGCGCACGCGTGCGTGCGCTAAACGGCGCCACCAGCTGATCTTGCGGAGCCTCACCGGCAGTGCTCCGGACCAGCACTTGGCGCCCACCTTCAGCCGGGCGCCCCTCTATCCACCATATTGAATTCCCACTGATCGCAACCTCACCTAAACGAACAGAATCGGCAACGATCACATCCGTTGTTAGTGGCGAACTCCAAGTGCCATAGGGAACAATTTGCATGCGTGTCTCTCAATTCTGACGTTCAAAAAGGCTTGCTAAGCATCATGGTGCCGCGCCTTACCACACCGTTACGCAATAAGTTAGGGCATATATCTATCGCTGCGCTGCATCGTGCGCAGTGGGCGACGCGCTTGGCTCATCGCCGGTGGTGGCAGCCACCGCATCGAGTTCTACGTTAGGCAACATGTGTGCGGGCGCAGGCGCTTCGGCCGTTTCCAGAGCCAGCTCGCGCAAGCTGCGAGACGCACCAGTCGAACTTAGGGCATCGTCCAGTTGCGCCATGATCTTTCGGGTAACTGCATCATCGGGGATCGCCGCGACGGTGCGCGCCGCATCACGGTGCGGAGCGCGCACAGCGAGCCAGATGTCCAGTACTGAGATGGTCTGCAAATCGCGTCCCGGCACGAACGCGTCACCAGCATCCGCAACAGACGTCACTAAGCCACCCGCTTGCAGTTGCGCCATCAACTCGCGCACAGATTCAAGTGGAACCTGTAGGCTCGCCGACAAGCTCGATAGGGTCCACGGTTCTTCACCCGAAATGAACCGCACCGCAAGTAATCTCATGGCCTGGATCGCGACCCGCTCTGATACCCGGGCGCCCAAGCGCAGCGCGTGCGTATTCAGACCCAGGTAGTGCGGATTTTGCACATAGAAGGCGACGGCTGCCCCGGTGAGCACCACAACCCAGCCAACATAAACCCAAACCATGAATACCATCAGGATCGCGAGGCTGGAGTAAATCGCCGTCCATTTACTCGTGGACCCAACGATGAACGCAGCAAACGCCCAGCCTACCGACGCCCACAACAAACCAGCCACAACCCCACCGGCCAAGGCAGCACCAAGTTTGACTTTGGTGTTCGGGATGTATGCATACACGAACGAAAAAGCCGCAATGACCAATAGATACGGCAGCATTGCTACGAAATAACGCAGCAACGCACCCAAGGGCTCGACAGCCATCAACTGTTGCACCGCGGTGCTGCTAAGCAACGATGCGAATATGCCCATCGCCGAGAACACCAGCACAGGCCCGACTAGCACAACACTGAGATAGCGTGAAAAGCGGTCAACCAAGCCGCGCGTGCTGTGAATCCGCCAGGCATGATTAACCGCGCTCTCGATCTTTTGCATCAACGAGACCACGGTGTAAATCAGCAGCGCCAGTCCCAACGACCCAAGTGCGCCAACTTTCATATTCTCTACAAAACCAACAATTTGCCCGGTGATGTGTTCGCCTTGTGCGCCGAGCGGTGCGAGTACGTTCAGCAACGCCCCCTCAAGCTGGTTATGGACACCGAAGGCCTTGAGCACTGAAAAACTAACTGCAAGTAACGGCACCAGCGACAGCAGCGTGGTGTAAACCAGACCCATCGCGCGCAACGAAAGCTGCCCTTCACGGGCTTCACGCAAAACAGTACGCAACAATCGCACGACAAAATAAAACCGCCCCCGTCTGGGGCCCATCGCGGCAACGTTAGCTGAGCCGACCGCACCGAGCAGCGCGGTGCGGAGATTTTCCCACCAAGTTTCAAACATGAGGTAAAAGGTAGCAGACGATGGCGCGCTACGTTGTCAATATTCGCGATGCAGATCCGAAGTCTAGCACTGGCGCGGCGCGCACGACTTGCGTCATGCACAGCGACACCGGCACTTCAGGATGATTGTTTCTCGGATATTGCTTGGCGGCAACGGAACTAGGAGAATTTTTGTATGACATGTTCCGCAAATGTTTCCAAGCTACGCTCAAGGTCTGGCATGAACGGCGTCAGCGGCAAGGCAATACGATGCACACCGCGCGCTTCAAGCGCGCGTGCGGCGCCAACGCCGTCACCATCAAAATCAGGCGCGAGCTCGGGGCAACCCATGGTGATCTCGAGTGCGCTCGGATCGCGGCCATGCTCTAACGCGGTTGCGCGCGCGCTCTCAATGAGCGGCCATACGTCTGCCTGTGAACCAGTGGCGGGAAAATAACCGTCCCCCAGTCGACCGGCCCGGCGTGCCGCAAACTCGGTATGACCACCAATTAGGATCGGCACCGCACCAGCTGTTGGCTTGGGATTACAACTCACCCCGGCAAAATTCACGAACTCGCCTGCATAGCTCGTATCATCTTCACGCCAAAGTGCGCGCATCGCGCCAATGTACTCATCAGTGCGCTTACCGCGGCGCTGGAACGGCACCCCTAGCGCGCTGAATTCCTCTTCCAACCAGCCCACCCCAATGCCCAAACTCAAACGCCCGCCACTCATGTGATCAAGCGTTGCAACCTCTTTGGCTAACACCACAGGGTTACGCTGGGGCAACACCAGCACGCCAGTGATAAAACGCAAGGTCGAGGTAGCACCAGCTACATAGGCTTGCCAGATCAGCGGATCAGGGAAATTGACGCCGCGCCCGCCAGGCAAGCGACCAGTCGCGGAGTACGGGTACTCAGAGGCGTATTCGGTCGGCAGTACAACGTGCTCGGGGCAGATTAACGATTCAAATCCTAACTGTTCCGCGAGTTGCGCGAGGCGCTTAGCGCCGGGTGCGTCAGGGAATGTCACATTGGCAAAATGCAGCGCAAATTTCATTGCTTTAACACCTCATCAAAAGGCCTAGCCGATCCTTAAGGAGCGCGGCCTACTTGCGCACCAAGTTCGCTCCCATCACGCGCCGACACAAGTAGCTTAGGTAAAGGCTCGCGCCAGCCACATGCCCGCCCAGCAGGCCGCGATACAGGTCACAACACTAACGACGGCATTGGCGCCCGCGAGCAACACCCGACCACTCTCTAGCAGCGCAACACTCTCTAGTGAGAACGTCGAGAACGTAGTTAGTGCACCTAGAAAACCAGTCATCAGGCCAGCACGCATTTGTGTCGAAACGTCACCAGCGCGTTCAAGCATGGTCACGAACAGCACGCCCATGACCAGAGAACCGGCCACATTCACTGCCAGCGTACCCCACGGAAATGCACGCCCTGCCAACGCATACACCGCGTTCGACAACCAGAATCGTGCGAGCGCGCCAAGCGCCCCGCCGAGCGCGATAGCGCAGGCTTGACCTAACACCAACTCAGACAGATTAGCGTGCGTGGCGGATACATAGTTGCTAGCTAGCTAGAACGCGTCTGCGTCGAGCGCCATCAGTAACTCCGGTCCTGAGCGTACCGCCGCTGCTAGCGACACCGTCTGCGGTAACAAGCGCTGCATGAAATAGCGCGCCAAAGTAATTTTGCGCGCATAGAAGCCAGTATTGTCACCATCGAGTTTGTCTAACGATACTGCTGCCATGCCTGCCCACATGTGGGCAATACTGGTGAGCCCCATCAGCTTCAAAAAGTCAGTCGCGGCGGCACCGACCGCAGCGGGGTCTTTGGCGCCGGCATCGAGTAACCACTCGAAACTCTGCTCCAGCGTATCAACCGCCGCCTCCAGTGGCGCCACGAACTCAGTCATATTGCTCGAATCGCGCTGTGCATCTGCAAACGAGCGCAGTTCGGCCAAATAATCACGCATCACCTGACCGCCATCCATCGGCAATTTTCGCCCAACCAAATCCATCGCCTGCACACCGTTAGTGCCTTCGTAAATCTGCGCGATGCGTACATCACGAACGTATTGCTCCATGCCCCACTCGCGGATGTAACCGTGTCCGCCAAGCACCTGCTGGCAATTGACCGCGGACTCATGCCCCATATCTGACAAGAACGCCTTTATGATTGGCGTCATCAAAGCCACGCGCTTGTCTGCCGCTTCGCGCACCGCCGTATTAGGATGCCGATCAGCTTTATCGATGGATAGGGAAACCCCTATATACAGCGCGCGTGCGCCTTCAATTTGCGCCCGCGCAGTCATCAGCATGCGGCGTACATCTGGATGCACGATAATTGGATCAGCAGGCCCATCGGTATTGACCGGCCCGCTTGGGGAACGTCCTTGCAAGCGCTCCTTAGCGTAAGCAGCAGCATTCTGATAAGCCGTCTCAGCGACCGCTAGACCCTGCATGCCGACCCACAGACGCTCGTGATTCATCATCGCGAACATCGCGCGCACGCCGCGATTTTCCTCGCCTACCAGCCACCCAGTCGAGCCATCAAAATTCATCACACAAGCCGGCGCGCCTTTGATGCCCATCTTCTTTTCGATGGATCCGCAGTTGGTATTGTTGTAGTCGCCCGGGTCGTTATTGGTATCCGGTAAGAACTTCGGCACTAAAAACAAACTGACGCCCTTGATGCCATTCGGCCCGCCAGGAATCTTCGCTAGGACCAGATGGACGATGTTCTCGGTAAGGTCTTGGTCACCGCCGGTGATAAATATTTTTTGGCCGCTTATCTTGTAGCTACCATCGGCTTGCGACTCAGCACGCGAGCGCATCAAGCCCAGATCCGTGCCGCAATGCGCTTCAGTCAAGCACATCGTTCCGGCCCACTGGCCACTCACCATTTTTGGCAAATAGCGCTGTTTGAGTTCGTCGTTAGCAAAACCATTCAATGCCCTGTAGGCACCGTGCGTTAGCCCAGGAATGAGCGACAAGGCCATGTTCGAGGAGACCACCATCTCCTCAACCACAAACTTCATGGTCTCAGGTAGACCCTGCCCCCCGAACTCTGGGTCACAAGACAAGGACGTCCAACCACCTTCGGTTAGAGCCTTGTAAGCTTCGGCGTAGCCCGCCGGCAACGTGACCGCGCCATCATTCCATTGCGCACCAATCTCATCGCCGCTTTGATTCGTCGCAAACAACACGTTTTCACAGACTTTGCCTGCTTCCCCCAATACAGCATCAATCAAATCGACGCTGGCTTCCTCGAAGCCGGGCAGCTCGGCAAATTGACCTGTCGCGTCGTGGAGTTCGTGTAATACGAAACGCAAATCATCAACTGGGGCGGTATAGGTTGCCATGATATCTCTTCGAACCTTCGGTAATGTCTTTTGGCCGTTGCACTACGCGGCGCCGTTCACGTGCGGTAACTGCGCAGTGTGGCGCGCTACATGTTCGGATAGTTAGGGCCACCGCCGCCTTCGGGAGCGACCCAGTGAATGTTTTGTGATGGGTCTTTAATGTCGCAGGTTTTGCAGTGCACGCAGTTCTGCGCATTGATTTGCAGCCGCGACTCGCCATCTTCTTCCAAATATTCATACACCCCGGCTGGGCAAAAGCGCTGTTCCGGACCCGCGTAGCGGCCAAGGTTCACGCGCACCGGGACCGAGGCATCTTTAAGCGTCAGATGTGCAGGCTGGTTTTCTTCATGGTTCGTTGCTGAGAAAGAGAGGTTCGTCAGCCGGTCGAAGGTCAACACGCCATCAGCTTTTGGGTACTTTATTATCGGCATCTGATCCGCAGGCATCAGCGTTTCGTGATCCACATGCGCGTGTTTCAGTGTCCAAGGCGCGCGACCGGAAAAAAGTATTTGGTCAATGCCGGTATATAAGGTTCCGCCGAACAAGCCCCATTTAAAGGAAGGTCGCACGTTGCGCGCCTCAAGCAACTCTTCATAGACCCAGGAGTTACGGAAACTGTCCGGATACGCGTCGAGTTCGCGCCCGCCTTGATCGCCGTTCACTATCGCGTCGAATGCTGCCTCAGCGGCTAACATGCCGGATTTCATTGCCGTGTGAGAGCCTTTGATCTTCGGCATGTTCAAAGTTCCAGCTTCGCAGCCAATCAGTGCGCCGCCTGGAAATACCATCTTCGGTAGCGATTGCACGCCGCCTTCGTTCAAAGCCCGTGCGCCATAAGAAATTCGCTTGCCACCTTCGAAGAACTTACGAATGGTCGGATGAGTTTTGAAGCGTTGGAACTCTTCATACGGCGACAGATGCGGGTTGCGGTAATCGAGCCCAACGACAAAGCCAACCGATACCTGGTTATTCTCGAGATGATAGAGAAATGAGCCACCGTAGGTATCACGCGTCAGTGGCCATCCGGCCGAGTGCACGATCAAGCCTTCTTGGTGTAATGCTGGGTCAATTTCCCAGAGCTCTTTGATGCCGATGCCATAAGTCTGCGGCTGCGAGTCAGCGCGCAAATCGAAGCGCTGCATCAGTTCTTTGCCCAAGTGACCACGGCAACCTTCGGCGAAGAACGTGTATTTGGCGTGCAATTCCATGCCCGGCTGATGCATATCCGTGGCTTCGCCATCCTTGCCGATGCCCATGTCGCCGGTAGCGATGCCCTTGACCGAACCGTCTTCGTTGTAAAGCACCTCGGATGCGGCGAAGCCCGGAAAAATATCGACCCCAGCGGCCTCGGCTTTTTCACCCAACCAGCGACACAGATTACCGAGACTAACGATGTAGTTACCCTGGTTGTGCATCGGCGGCGGCAGCATAAAATGCGGCACCGAAATGCTTTTATTCTCGGTCAGGAAGTAAAACCGCTCCTCACCGACCGGCGTGTTCACCGGCGCCCCTTCATTCGCCCAGTTCGGGTGCAATTCGTCCAGCGCACGCGGCTCTAGCACCGCGCCAGATAGTATGTGAGCGCCAACTTCAGAACCTTTCTCGACGATGCAAACGGAAATCTCCTGGCCGGTCTCGTCAGCCAGCTGGCGTAAGCGAGTCGCGGCGGCCAGGCCAGACGGGCCAGCGCCCACGATCACAACGTCGAATTCCATAGACTCGCGTTCCACCAGTTACACCTCATCGTTTGCTTAAGTGCAGCGTCACGGCCCTGGCGTGGACTCGCGCGACTGCATCTGGTTAATGGCACCACCTGAGCTGGAACCGTAAGATTTGGTACCGTTCAGGGGCTGCGGGAGTTCCGCGCTGCGCTTAAGTTTAGCGTCAATCTATGCCGCGTTTGCGCGGCGCGAAGTTGACGTTTACGTAAACGGCAGTATAGTTTCGTCGCGGCGGCGATAATTCGCCCGTAGCGACACGCATTATCGCGCATTCGCGCCGCCGATTGCGCGAACAACGCGCCCCGAATATTCTAACGGGCTAATTCAGAGAATGAACGGCCGTATTGTGCATATTGCGCGATGGCTCAGTTTGCCTCTCCACGTATTATTACTCCACGAGATCGAGTCGACATGAAAGTACTGGTCACGGTCAAGCGGGTTGTAGATTACAACGTCAAAATCCGCATCAAGTCCGATAACACAGGCGTTGAGACCGCTAACGTCAAGATGTCAATGAATCCGTTTGACGAAATTGGCGTCGAGGAAGCACTCCGGCTCCGCGAAGCCGGCATCGCCAGCGAAGTTATAGTGTGTTCCATAGGTCCACAGCAAGCGCAGGAGACCATCCGCACCGCACTCGCGATGGGCGCAGACCGTGGCATCCATGTAAAGGTGGACGAGGACGTGCAACCGCTCGGTCTCGCCAAGCTGCTAAAAGCTGTGGTTGAGCGCGATGAGCCCGGTATCGTCGTTCTCGGCAAGCAAGCGATCGATATGGACAATGGCCAGACCGGCCAGATGTTGGCAGCACTGTTGGGCTGGTCACAAGGCACATTCGCATCGGACGTCACGATTGACGGCTCGACCATGACTTGCGTGCGCGAAGTTGATGCAGGACTCGAAACCATAGAGCTGCAGCTTCCGGCCGTGATTACCACGGATCTACGCCTGAACGAGCCTCGCTACGCCTCGTTGCCAAACATCATGAAAGCGAAGAAAAAACCCATTGACGCGCTTACGCCTGAAGATCTGGGCGTTGATGTAACACCTCGCTTGGAGATTTTGAAAGTTGAGAATCCTCCGACCCGAAAAGCGGGCGCGTTTGTTGAATCCGCCGCTGAACTGGTATCCAAACTCAAAAACGAAGCGAAGGTGATCTGAGCATGAGTGTGCTAGTCATTGCAGAACATGAAGATGGAAGCATCGTCGGAGCCACGTTTGCCACGGTCGCAGCCGCGCTGACCATCGACGCAGATGTGCAGATGTTGGTTGCGGGTCACGACTGCGCTACAGTCGCCGATGCAGCAGCCAAGATTGCTGGCGTGACCAAGGTGCGCGTGGTCGATAATGCGACTTATGCACACCCGATCGCGGAGTCCATGGCGGATTTAATCGTATCTCTCGCCAGCGGCTATACACACGTGCTGGCCAACCACACAACAGTTGGGCGTAACATTTTGCCGCGCGCAGCCGCGCTGCTCGATGTTGCACCGATCGCAGACATTCAACTGGTGATCGATGCGGACACTTTCGAGCGTCCTATCTACGCTGGCAACGCAATTGCGACAGTTAAATCGAGCGATGCGATTAAGCTCCTCACAGTGCGCGGAACTGCCTTCGAAGGGGCTGCACCAGAGGGTGGCTCAGCGACGGTAGAACCCGCAGATGCTGGCGCGGAAACAAGCTTGGCAAAATTTGTGAGCCAAGAGTTAAGCAAATCAGAGCGCCCAGAACTGACCTCAGCACGCGTAGTCGTATCTGGTGGACGCGGCATGGGCAGCGGCGAGAACTTCGCCATTCTCGAGCCGATCGCTGACAAGCTAAACGCTGCTATTGGTGCTTCACGCGCGGCAGTGGATGCTGGGTTCGTACCGAATGAGTATCAAGTTGGTCAAACCGGTAAGGTTGTTGCGCCAGATCTGTATATAGCCATCGGCATCTCTGGTGCGATCCAGCATCTCGCCGGCATGAAAGACAGTAAAGTGATTGTCGCGGTGAACAAAGACGAAGAAGCACCTATTTTTCAGGTTGCCGATTTTGGCTTGGTCGCCGATCTGTTCAAAGCAGTGCCAGAGATTGACGAAGAATTGGGCAAACAGCTCTAATCACGCGCCAGTCTCGACATCATGTGAACCAAAAAGGCCTGCTTCTGCAGGCTTTTTTGCGTTTGGCTAATACAGAATCAAAATGCACTATCGCTGCGGTTGGCAAACACAAAACCGAGTGTGATTGTGTGAATTCAACGGCCTGAGACTTACACAAGCATACCGGCACGCTCGTGGCTCCCGAATCCCAGCAAACCTATCCTCGGCGAGCCGAACTTAATCTTCGCGACGATTTATTTCGCGGCATCGAGGCGCCGCATGCTTCCGCGCCAATCCAGCAGCCGTCGGTCCGCCGTGAGCAGCGTCGCTGCCCATTCGCGCGCTGTTGCGACGATGATTCGATCCGCCGGATCGGAATTTCGACCAGCCCGGCATCTAGCAGCCGTTGGCGCCACGGGTCCAGAGCTTCATCAACTTCGAGCCGTTCCTTGTCGACAAGCATCGCTATCTCCCAGAAACTGATGGCGCTGATTGCCAGGGTGTCGTTGGCGAGCGCAGTATCAACTTCGTGCCGCGCCTGCGCCCCGAGACGTGGGTTGTTTTCGACCGCCCACACCAGAACGTGTGTGTCGACCAGCATCACTCGACCAGAGCCTCCCAGTTAAGGTCCAAGGGCTCGGTCAGGTC
>Ga0055584_100000657_pt1 | contig 32787 bp, 26 predicted proteins | sample OSDHelmetaG_FD_58716 | JGI IMG/M metagenome (GOLD analysis project Ga0055584, IMG submission 58716) | Pelagic marine sediment microbial communities from the LTER site Helgoland, North Sea, for post-phytoplankton bloom and carbon turnover... | ecosystem: Environmental > Aquatic > Marine >... | reverse complement strand
CGATATTCATCGCGATCTGAAATCCCAACAGGAACGTCACTCCAGTGTGGAACAACTTGCCGCCCAGTTGATCGGGCAAAAAGCTCCTGAGCTCAATCTGAGATTGCTCAATGATGAAGTACTGGACCCAGAAACATACAAAGGAAAAGTTCTCGTCCTTCATTTCTGGAAGTACCAGGATGATCCTCTTCAGGAGCCGTATGGCCAAGTGGGATACCTCGACTATTTGAACGGGAAGCGAGGGAAGCTGGGAGTGAAATTTCTCGGCGTTGCCGTGAATTCCGAGTTTACCGATCCCAAAGCGAGTCGGGGCATGGTTCTGGCTGTCAAAAAGTTGGTCTCGTTTATGAATATCGGATACGACATCGTTCGCGACAACGGCTCGCTCCTCAAGAAATTTGGTGATCCGCGACAAAACGGTGCTTCACTCCCTTTGTGGGTAGTGATTGGTGCCGATGGGCTTATTAAGCATTACAAAGTCGGTTTTTATGATGTGAACCCTCGCGAAGGGTTGAAAGAACTCGACGCGGTGATCATCAAAGAAATCAAGGCAAAGCGAGCTGCGAGTTCCGAGTAAGATAAAACTGGCGCGTTGTGCTGAATCTCGTAGCGGTTAAGATGCAGATAGCAGACCTTCCGCCAGGCCGGCTTGTGTCTGTTATCAATTTTCAATCTGAATCACAGACGACGGAGCGTTGTATGAGTACCACGGTCGGACCACGTATCCGACAGCTTGAAGCCACCGTGATCAACAAGATCGCGGCTGGTGAAGTGATCGAGCGCCCCGCTTCTGTCGTCAAAGAGTTATTGGAAAACTCAGCGGATGCTCTCTCGACCCGCATCGAAGTGGACTTAATTGATGGTGGCGCGGAACTGATTCGCGTGGTTGATGACGGTGAAGGAATTCACCCCGATGATTTCCAACTCGCAGTGTCGTCACATGCAACCAGTAAGATCGTATCCGATAACGATCTTTTTTCTGTGCACACCATGGGGTTTCGCGGCGAAGCCCTCGCTTCGATTGCCTCGGTCAGTAAATTTCGTATTCGCAGTCGGCAACAAGACTCCGACTCGGCCTATGAATTGAAAGTGGATGGCGGACTGCTTGGGAAAGTGATGCCGGCTGCAGGCCCTTACGGAACCTCCATCGAAGTTCGTCAACTTTTTCATAACACTCCGGTCCGACGTAAATTTCTCAAAACAAAAGCAACCGAATTTGCTCACGCCAGCGAATACTTTACTCGTGTCGCCTTAGCACGTCCCAATCTGCATATGGTGCTGAGGCACCAAAACAAGGTCTCTTACGAATTGTCGGCAACCGATAACCTGGTTGAGCGATTGCGGATGTTTTATGGAAATGATTTGACCTCTCAATTGATTCGGGTTGAGAGAGAAATGGGAGGCATGAGGTTATGGGGATATGTGGCTCATCCCTCTCACAACAAAGCGAATCGCAAAGGGCAATATCTGTTTCTCAACGGCCGTTGGATTCAAGACCGGACCGTTCAGGCAGCGATTTCAGAGGCGTATCGCGGGTTGATGATGGTGGGCCGTCAGCCGGTTGTGTTTCTGTTTCTTGAAATGCCCAGCGATCAGGTCGATGTGAATGTGCATCCCAGTAAATGGGAAGTGCGTTTTCAGGATTCGCAGCAAATCTACCGTTTGGTTCTGTCAGCCATTCGCGACACATTTCTCGGTATGGACTTGAACGGCTCGATGTCTGGCCCCGCTGGCAAACCGTCCGCTCCTCTCGAAGAAACTCCCGAACAAACACAACTCAAGTTGGAACTCACCAACTGGGCGAAATCTCAAATCGAGCAGGTGGAGTCAGAGTTCGTTGATATTCAACCTCAAGCAGTTCCTCCCGCAGAAATTCCTCCCGCCGATTCTGCTTCCTCGGAGGAAAGTATTTCGCCATTTTCTCAGCATGCAGAGTCCAGCGAGAATGTAACAGGAACTTCTCAAAGCTCTCCCCTCCCCTCTTCACCCCCTCAAGCGTATTTGGGAGGTGAGATTCGAGCGATGCAGGTGATGGAATGTTATTTGTTAGTCGATGATCCAAGCGGAGTCATGATCATTGATCAACATGCCCTGCACGAACGGATTATGTATGAATATCTGAGGCCTCGCGTTCTTGACGGAACGGTTGAATCGCAACAGCTTTTGATGCCTTTGACGATTGAGCTTACCAGTAGCGAAGCCACTGTTCTGCTCGATCATCAGGATTTATTGTCGGAGTTTGGCTACGGCGTAGAAGAATTTGGGGGAAATACCATCCTTCTAAACCGATATCCGGTCATGTTGCAAAAGGCCGACCATGCCAAGGTCTTACGCGATCTGGTGATTGAACTCGATACACCGGGGCGGAAGCCGAGCCGACGTGATTTGATCGACTCATTGCTTCACATGATGTCTTGTAAAGCCGCAGTCAAAGCGGGACATCGCCTCTCGCCGGAAGAAATCGAAAGTTTGCTTGCGAAGCGTCATTTGGTGGACGATGCCCACCATTGTCCGCATGGTCGCCCAACGGCAATGGTGCTGACTCAAGAGCAGCTCGACAAGCAATTCGGGCGACTCGGCGCGTAATTTCCTCTGTGAGGATGCAGACAGGTCCGTTCAGCCGTACAATGGTGGCTCTAATTTTGTAAGACCCTGGCTCCACTTTGTAAAAAACCTATGATCTGTGTCAGTATCGGCCGTACACGCCACAAAATGATGATTCTCGAACAGCGTGCTCTCGCTGAACACGGGGCTGAATTGGTCGAGTTACGTCTCGACTACCTTTCCCGAATCCCGGATCTGAATCGTTTGATCCACGAACGCCCCACTCCAGTCGTCGTGACCTGCCGACGAAAAGAAGACCGCGGACGTTGGCGATGGGATGAAGACGCGAGACAGAAGCTGCTGCGGACAGCCATCGTTTCCGAAGTAGACTACATCGACTTGGAAGACGATATTGCTGGTTCGATTCCTCGCTTCGGGAAGACCAAGAGGATTGTCAGTCATCATAATTTTGATGAAACTCCCGATGATTTGGAGGCCCGTCATGCGCAAATGGCGGAACTCGATCCCGATATCATCAAAATCGTGACAATGGCAAACTCACCTTCAGATTGCGTTCGCATGTTGAAGCTGGTGGCTGAGTCTGAGGTGCCCACACTCGGTTTCTGCATGGGAGAATTCGGACTGCCGAGTCGTCTACTCTGTGGGAAGTATGGAGCCCCCTTCACTTATGCAACCTTTGATAGTGAGCGAGTCATGGCACCCGGACAGTTGCCTTTCTCTCAGATGAAAGATTTGTATCGTTACGATCATATTTCCAAGAGTACCGAAGTCTATGCCGTCCTGGGTGATCCCATCGGCCATTCCCTCAGTCCTCTCTTACATAATCGAGCATTCCAGCATCACGACATCGATGCTGTCTATTTGCCCATCCGCATTCCGAGAGATTCGTTCGATGAATCACTGAATGCGTTAGACTGGTTGGGAATTCGTGGGTACTCAGTCACGATCCCACATAAGAACGCGGCACGCGAGTATGCTGACCAACAAGATGATTCTGTCTCAAAAATTGGAGCCGCTAATACTCTCTACAAATCAGCCGATGGCTTGTGGCATGCGACTAACACCGACTGTGAAGCGGCCATTCAAAGTATTCAGCAAGGTCTTGGTGACGGCGTCAGTTTGAAAGGTAAGAATACGATTGTATTAGGGGCAGGTGGCGCAGCGCGTGCCATCGTTTATGGACTCCTCGAAGCGGGAGCGTTTGTCACCATTGCCAATCGCACAAATTCCAAAGCCGAGCAACTCGCCGGCGAACTCGGATGTCAATTCATTCGTTGGGAACATCGGGGCAAAGACTTTCGAGATATTCTCGTCAATTGCACGCCGGTCGGGATGTATCCCGAGATGGATGAAACTCCTTTTCCGCAAAACTGGCTCGGCGAACATACTCTGGTCTTTGATACGATTTATAATCCCGAAAACACTTTGCTCCTTAAAGAAGCACGCGAACGAGGATGCAAAACGGTTTCCGGAATCGAGATGTTTGTTCGACAAGCAGCGAGTCAGTTCCAACGATTCACTGGACAGACTCCTGATCTTGAGCAATTGAGAAGCACAGTCCGCAAGACGATCTCCCCCGTGAATTACGAAAGCTAGAGCGTTGTTATGATTGTGACGCTGATCGGTTATCGTGGTTCGGGAAAAAGTTCTGTCGGGCGCCTGTTGGCAGCACGATTGGAATGGACTTTCGTCGATGCTGATGTCGAACTGGAATCGCGGGCAGGAAAAACAATTCGACAGATTTTTGCCGACGATGGGGAGAATGTCTTTCGGGATTTGGAAGAAGGCATTATCGCTGATCTTGCTGCTCGGAACCAGTTAATTCTCGCGGCAGGTGGAGGCGCGGTCTTGCGAGTAAGTACTCAGGATCGGCTTCGGGCCGCTGGGCCTGTCGTTTGGCTGACAGCTTCTGCTGAAACACTCTATCAGCGGATTCATACTGACGAGACGACCGGAGAGCGTCGTCCTGATCTCACTGAGAAAGGTGGACTCTCTGAAGTACAAACATTGCTGGCCGAACGCGAGCCTGTCTATCGACAATCGGCTTCGATCATCATTGATACAGAAGAGAAAACGATGGCAGAAATTGTTGATGCCATCTGGGGTGAACTGCAAAATCAGGAGGGTTGGACACGATGACTCCCTTCGATTTGCCACTGTGGATTGTGTTGCTCTTTCTATTTTTGTTCGGGTGTTGCATCGGCAGTTTTTTGAATGTTTGCGTCTATCGGTTTCCTCAACACGATTCACTCTTCGATCAGTTGAAGGGGATTAACTCTCCCCCCTCTTGTTGCCCAAAGTGCCGACAGCGAATCTCACCCCGAGATAATGTTCCGATACTCGGTTGGTTGATGCTGAAGGGGAAATGTCGAACTTGCGGGATGTCGATTTCTTCGCGATATCCCGTGATCGAATTTTTCAATGGCTTGCTATGTGTCGTGCTCTACATGATGGAAGTTCCATCTGGATATCTGGCGACGATCGAAGAGAGCTTTCTCTATACGCCCCTCGGTCCACAAATTGCCGAGGGATGGTCTCCCGAGTTACACGTCAATCTGCGATATCTCTACCATCTGGTTCTCATCGAAGCGTTACTGGTGGCGTCGCTCATCGATTGGGATTTGAAAATTATTCCTGACGGATCAACAATGCCGGCGATGTTCGTCGGCTTATTGGGGGCTGCGACGGTCGGGCATCTTTACCTGGTGCCTGTGTGGTTTCAAGATCCGTCATTGTCACGAATTTTCACCAGTTTATTGCCGGAATCCTGGCAGTGGCTCCATTCTGACTTCACGGTCCCCGTCTGGACGGCCACTTATCCCCATCTTCATGGCTTGGCAGTCAGTGTGGTTGGCTTTCTGGTGGGAGGCGGGATGATCTGGGGAGTCCGTTTGATTGGGAAATGGGTTCTCCGTCGTGAGGCGATGGGATTTGGTGATGTGATTTTGATGGCAATGATTGGTAGTTTTCTGGGCTGGCAACCCGTTGTTATGATTTTCTTCCTCGCTCCCTTGTGTGCGCTTTGTGGAGTGGTGATCTCATTGGTTTCGATCAAACAACGAGAGATCCCTTACGGCCCCTACATCAGCTTGGCGGCATTGCTGGTGGTCATGTTCTTCCGCGAACTATGGCCGTTTTGGGAGCGAATATTTTCGATGGGGCTCATGGTTCCCATGATTGGAATCATAGGGGCGATTTTGTTGGCGGTTTCTCTCTATGGAATTCAACTGGTCAAACTTTGTCTGGGCATTCCATTATATGAGCCTGATCACTATGAAGAGTGGACCTCAGCCGATCAGTTGGGGTATCTGTATTCCGAAAATCATGACCGACGACAAGGACAATGGCGACAAACGTCATCCAACTGGACCGGCATCGATTCGGGACAAGGAACCCTTCACGCCGAACAATGGCAACACTCCCCTTCCCCAGATTGGAAAACAACTCGCCAACGGCACACGCCACCTGAGGGGCTCGGGTAAGAACCTGAATAAACTTTTCAGTGTCCTACCAAAACGAAATAGAGATTGGCAAATCAAACAGAAAGCAGATTTTGCAAGATGATTACGATTATTGATTATGGCATGGGAAACCTGCGTAGCGTGCAAAAGGCCTGTGAGAAACTTGGTTTCGAGGCTGTGGTCAGTTCCAACTCTGACGAGATTGCTGCTGCCGAAAAACTGATTCTTCCAGGAGTGGGAGCATTCCGAGACGCAATTGCACATTTGCAGGACTCCGGCTTTGTGGAACCGATCAAGGATCATATCAATGCCGACAAACCACTCCTCGGCATCTGCCTGGGATTGCAGCTTTTATTCGACCGTAGCTACGAAGATGGTGAATACGAGGGTTTGGGGATTATTCCCGGTCAGGTCGTCAGATTTCCCTCTCAACCCGGCCTGAAAGTCCCTCATATGGGGTGGAATAAGCTTCAGGTCAAGCAAGAAACACCGTTGCTAAATGGGATTCCCGCCGACGCTCACTTCTATTTTGTCCACAGCTATTATGTTGTCCCCGAGGACGATTCGGTGCTTGCCGCCACCAGCGAACATGGTGTGGAATTCTGTGCGATGATTCGTCGAGGCAATTTGTTGGCCACGCAATTCCATCCCGAAAAAAGTCAGCGTGTCGGCCTGAAACTTCTCGACAACTTTGGCAAGCTGTAAACTGCTTGATGGCGCGATTCGATCAAGTCGTTCCACTATTCTCTCACCTTCACGTTTTAATCAGAAATTAAGTTCATGCAAATCTTGCCTGCCATCGATCTTCGCGGAGGACAATGTGTCCGATTGCGTCAAGGCGACTATCAACAGGAGACTGTTTTCAGCGATGACCCGGTTGCAATGGCCAACGAGTGGCAATCGCAAGGCGCACACATTCTTCATCTTGTCGATCTTGATGGTGCGAAAGCAGGACGCCCTGTCAATCATGAAGTGGTCGGCAAGATTGTGAAGGAACTCAGCATCCCCTGTCAGTTGGGGGGAGGAATTCGGAACGAAGATTCTATTCGTTTATTGTTGGAAGAGGTGGGAGTGACTCGCGTTATTGTCGGGACTGCGGCACTCAAAAATCCAGACTGGTTTCGTGAGATGGTGGGAAAGTATCCCGGACAACTTTGTTTGGGGCTCGATGCCAAAGATTCCATGGTGGCGACTGAAGGTTGGCTGGATGTTTCGGAAACCTCTGCCATCGAATTGGCGCGCCAATATGTCGATCTTGATCTGCCGGCAGTCATCTATACCAACATCGCCAACGACGGAATGATGCAAGGTGTTGATGAGCAGACAATACAAGACATGGCGGCACTTGCCGAGCTTGGACTTAAAGTGATTGCCTCGGGTGGTGTGACAACGCTCGATGATATTCGTCGTCTCAAAGAGGTTCATCAGATGACCCCGAACCTCACTGGAGTGATCACCGGACGAGCCATTTATGAGGGAGCATTTCGCGTGAGCGAGGCGGTTGAAATTGCGGAAGCATAGAAAGTTGGCTTCAAAGAATCTGAGAGAAACAGGCCGCAGAACTGAACGTGTGGATCCTTGCCAATTGAGAGAACTCTTAAGCCGTCTGTCAATTGTAATTCGCCAAGAATTATCCGACTTAAGAATCTCTTGACGAATGTGCCAAATCCGGTTTGCGTTTCGTGATCGTGTTTGCTTAGATACAGACATCGATCAATGACTCAGACGTTTTGAACAGTCATTATCTTGTCGATAGAACCTCCTCTGGAGTTATCCATGAATTCATCAGAGCCCTGCTTTGAGAACGATAGAGCAGCGAATTTCTGCTCACGAAGAATCAGAAAAGCCTTCCGTCTTCCATCGGGCCAGCTTCCTTCCGCATCTCTCGGAACAACACCGGTCTTCTTTGCCGCAGATGTCGCTATCGCCAATAACTCCAGTTAAAGCGTTGAGACAGAATGAGTTGCGGGACTACGGTTTTGTGCGTTTGGACTGATCCAAGCGATCTCTGATTTTATCACTTTCTACACGGAACGATACAGGAATGATTGATTCGACCTGTCGTGAAGTTTTTAATACATCTTGTTTGATGTTTTTTGCGAAGAATTTCTTTGAGGCTGATGACCGAGTGAAAAACAGTTGTTGAAACTCGATTGGTGAGTGCTGTTGTCCTTCGGTCTTCCCTCCGTCTAAGAAAAAAGCTAAACCTTCGCCATGAACGATTTACCCCGTCTTTCCATTTCGCAAGTTACCACGTTCCATTGGTCACTTCCCGACTTGGTCGCTCACTGTAAAGACTTTGGTTATGAAGCCATCAGTCTATGGATGCCACGCCTGATTGAATTTGGCGAGGAACGCGCTGTCGACCTGATTCAAGAATCGGGGCTCGCAGTTTCCAGCGTTGGACCCGCAGGTGGTTTCACGGGAGCCAACGGTCATACTCTGCGTGACTCAGTCATGGACACTGCCGATGCTCTGGAACTTGCCGGACGAGTGGGAGCGAAAACTCTCACTGTTTACGCAGGACCACGTGCCGGCCATACGCGCAACCACTCTCGCCGATTGGTCAAATCAGCGTTGTTGAGATTGGCTGATACTGCCGCAGAGATGCGAGTTCAGTTAGCCCTGAAACCGATGCACTCTGTGTACGGTCGGAATTGGTCTTTCTTACATTCGCTACAAGAGACTTTCGACCTGATCGAAGAATGTGATCACCCGTGGTTAAAACTTGCATTTGGAACATTTCAAGTGGGCGATCAGTATGAAAGCCTGGTACGAGAGCCAGCCTTGGTCTCACGAATCGCCAGCGTTCAAATGAGTGATCGTCTCGGTCTTCCACAAAACGAATGGGATCAGCACCTGCCGGGTGAGGGGGATTTACCGCTCTCTGCGATCATGCAGGCCTTAATCGATGCAGAATACGATGGATATTTTGAATTGGATGTCTGGTCGCGAGAAGTCTGGAATCGGAATTACGCCGATATGCTGCAAACGTGTCGAGAAGAATTGGCTCGCACGGTTGCTGTCTGGCGCTGATTCTTGTGGGCGAGTGTGGTAGCTTGATTCCTGCCGCGACTATTTTCCGGCAATGACTGACTTTCTCCCTCCGATCTGACCCACCGCCATGTCTCATGAGACATTCACACTCGATGAACTTGCCCAACACTTGGGACGGGATCGCCGTGAACTTGAAAAGCTGATTCAGCGCGGCCGGATTCCTGGTCGCAAAGTCGGTGACGACTGGGTCTTTTCACAGGCCGAGATTACGCAGTGGCTCGAACAGGAGATGCGAGAGTTTTCTGATCCTGAACTGGCACATCTCGAAACGAAACAGCAATCTCAAGAATTGGATGCTGAGTGCCCCGTAAGTCAGGTGATCACACTTGAAACGATGGAAATCCCACTGCAAGCTCGGACCAAACGGTCTGTGTTAGAGTCGCTCGTCGAAGTCGCGGGCCGATCATGGCAGGTCTGGGAGCCGGCTACTGTTTTGAAAGCAGTACAAGATCGAGAAGAGGTGATGTCCACCGCGTTCGAGAGAGGGGTTGCCATCCCTCACCCACGAAACCCACTTCCCGATGCGATTGGCCAACCCATTATTGCTTACGGCCGGACTTTCAATCCCATCCCATTCGGAGGATACAAAGGCGGGATGACTGACCTTTTCTTTCTGGTTCTCAGTCGCGATGCGACCACCCACTTACATCTTCTGGCTCGCTTGGGGCAGATGATTCGCCTGCCCGACTTTCTCAGTCAGCTTCGTGATGCAGACGATCCGCACACTTCTCTCAAAGTGATTCAGAAAGCGGATGAAGAAATCAGCCAGAGAGGTTCGCAAAGCTGAATCGTTGCGATGAAATTACGAGATAAGGCCCAGGGTGGCAATCTAACAGGTCCCCTCAATCGCCAGCCCTGAGCCTCAATATCGTTTTCTGATCTTCTGTCTGTCGGAACGGAAATTGAGTTTAGTGAGAAATCGTTTGGACAAATTGCGACCAGTCCAAATTCATTTCTTCTTCAGAGTGATTTTGCGACAGTGATTCTCTCCTCTTGGACGTAGGCATCTGAACTTTATTTTCGCGAGCCAGCTTCACCAGTGCTTGTTCGATTTTCATCAATTCCTGATCTTCCTCATAGATCGCCGGTTCTGAGTGTGCTCTGTGAACCTTAGTCATCCGAGGTAACGTATGATGGCTGGGGCGACGAGAAGTTTTCTGAGACGCCAATCGCTCGACGACTAAAGAAATGAGTGGCGTTGCCAGCAATACCAAAGCGATCATCAAAGAGTGGGAACCCAGATATTCGGTGTAGAATTCGCCCAATGAGAGAATCACTCCTGAACTGGGGTCTGTATTGTAGCTCTGGTATGCAAACAGAAACATGACGTGAAACAGAACAAATTGAGAACCGAGCCACATGATGGCTGCATTTTTGGAAGGTAAAGATTCGTCGTGTGTGTTCATCCATGCGGGGGAGATTCGCGAAGGGGTATAGCTACTCATGGTGATTCCCAGGAATGTAAGGAGAGATCGTTTCTCTGAATAGGGGATTTGCCTCCTGCGGGTCTGTTTTGTTCGCCTTCCTGGCTCTGCAATAAATAACGAGCAGGTCTTTCAGAAAATGAAAAAATTCCACCAATTTTGATCGCGAATCCATATTTGAAGCGAAATTCGAGCCATCCCAGCAACCGCTTTTCTGCCTTCCCTGAATTGGTTACGATGTTTTTTGACTCAAATATTCCATTTCAGCTTCTCGTTTCGCTCATTCCTGAGAATCAATCATCGTGACCCCACAAACTCCTCGGCCAGACTCCGCACAGCCACAGGTCGCGCATTACGATCTTGGGGAGATTCCCCACCGCGAGGAGAGGCTGCCTGATTCGGAGTCCTCTTTTTTGTCCGAGGAGGAGCACGAACCTTGTCCCACGCCTCTCGAATGGCACGACATTCTTTCTCGTTTCATTCAGGAAGCCGATCATTGGTATTTGGAAACGCCTGCCGGGCAAATATTGGGACGAACGTGGGGTAGCGGGCCCACCTTGTATTTCCAGAATGGCCTCTCTGGAACTCACGAACTGTATGCCTTGATCACTTGGTTGTTGCGAGACAATTATCGCTGCGTCTTGTTTGATTACCTGGATTCTCCCATCGCCTCTCACGAGACGTTGGCCGATCTGTTACCAGAAGTTGCCAAACTGCACGAGGACTCCGGCCCCGTGACATTGGTGACTCGAGATTTTGGATTACAAGTTGCCCACTACTGTTCCCTGCGACATCCTGGATTTCTTGGATCGCTCATCTGTCAGACTCCTCATCTGCAATTACCTCTTACAAAATCCGAATTGCGACTAGCGAGACTCGGGAAGAAGATTCCCGGAAAACTGAAACGAGTGCCCGGTCGGCAAATGATCCAGCAACGCATTCATCGCGTCTGGTTTCCTCCTTATGATCCATCCCGATTCGATTTCTATCTCGACAATACCGGTGAGCAATCCACATCCGCTCTTTCACAACGGTTCCTGCTCAATGGCTCTCCCCTGCCCGCTTGGCCTGTCGAGTCGATTCCCGAAAAAATGTTAATTATCCGAGCAGAGGGGGAAACTCCAGCACAAACCAAGTCTGCCGAAGAACTCAGTATTGCCGCGCCACAAGCAATAACGGAGTGGCTACACACAAGCGGTCAACTTGCCTTTCTGACTCATCCCCACCGACTGGTCAAGTTGATCAACAATTTTCTCGTGCCAGAAGATTTGGACCAAACATCCTGACTTCGCAATTGACGCCTTGCAAATGACGCCTTCAACATTCAGGACACTCTTATAAATCATGTCGAACTCATCCAATCTTCCCGAACCGATGGATGTTATCGCCGTTGGCGCGCACCCCGATGATGTGGAAATTGCCATTGGGGGCACGTTGGCGAAACTCGTTAAGCAAGGCTATCGCGTGGGGTTGGTCGATCTCACTAACGGGGAACCGACTCCCGGTAGCAGCGGTCCTGAACAACGAGCCGAAGAAGCAAGCAATGCGGCCAAGGTGCTGGGGCTACATCTTCGTGAAACCTTGACTCTGCCAAATCGTTGGCTCTTCGATAGTGTGGACGCTCGGATTGCGTTAGCACGCGTCTTTAGACGTCATCGGCCCAAAATTGTCATGGGGATTGCGGACAAAACACCGATGGCCAGTCCCGATCATTGGCAGGCCATGCAAATTACAGATGCCGCAATTTTTTATTCCCGTTTGACTAAATGGGATGAAGAGTTCGATCACCTTCCACCTCACCGCGTCTCCAAGCATGTCTGGTATCCGCTTGGATTTCAAACCCTGCAGATTCCTGATGGCGGTAGCCAGATTGTGACCGACATCTCAGACACTCTCGAACAGAAACTGGAATCAATCCGCTGCTATCAGTCTCAATTTCCCCCAGAAAAAGAACGAGTTTTCACCATGGTAGAAAGCCACAATCGGATGTTGGGCTACAGTGCTGGTTTCGAAGCAGGCGAATTACTTATTACGGCGACAACTTTGGGAATTACGGATCTGGTACAGACGCTCACAAAGTAGTTTTTTCTGAGATCCTCTCTCTATTTGAAGAATTCGTAGATTTTTTACTCGATCTGAGATCAGATGTTTGCGATTCGAGCAAGCGTGAGGCAAGATAGACGCTGTAGCGATTAACGTAACTTAAAGCGATTACTATGGTTCAATTAACAAGCGGCTTCCTGAGTGTGACGGGGTATGTTCGCGAAAATAACGAAGACCGATTCCACGCCGATGAACAATCTCGTTTTTTCATCGTGGCGGATGGTATGGGTGGACAATCCGCAGGTGAAAAGGCCAGCGCATTAGCTGTCAGCGTTATCCCCGCGCAACTCGAAGAACGTCTCGACTCACTGGTCGGCGATGAGGACAAAATCGTCGAGTTGATTGATGCTGCGGTTGCAGAGGCGAATAACGAAATAATGGCCTTGGGAGAAATTGACCCTGCCCTGAATAAAATGGGAACCACAGTCGTCTTTCTCATTAAGTCAGAGAAGCAGCTGATCATTGGTGGCGTTGGTGACAGTCGCGTTTATCGATTGCATGATGGAGCTATGGAGCAGATTACGACTGACCACTCTCTGACTCAAGCACTTCTGGATGCTGGCACGATTAAGCCAGAAGAAGCAGAGAATCACCGATATCGAAATATGCTTTATCGATATCTTGGCTGCAAAGAAGGAGGAGCCGGAACCAATGCGGAACGTATTGATTTGATTTCCGGTGACCGCTACGTGCTTTGCTCAGATGGCGTTTGTGATGGCCTGAATGATGATGGCATCAAGCAGTTGGCCTTGGAAATTGATAATCCACAAGAGGCTGCAGAGAGCATCGTTCAAGCAGCACTCGATGGCGGGTCAAAGGACAACGTGACGTGTATCGTCTTGCATGCGGTTTGAAAACCGTCGCGTCAAGCACCTTTCATCATCGTAGGGGACGCGGATGAGTTCTCGCAATTTCTGGACGATGTCCCTTCTCGGTTCGATTCTCACTCTGGTTTTCTTTTTTCTGACTTCAGTTCCATTGGGGATTCCCGAGGAGTGGGTCTGGAACAGGATCGACTACTCCGATGCAGGGGCGACCATCGAACTGATTTCAAATTTGACGATGTTCGCATTCGTGGCGATTCCCTGGCTTCTATTTGTTCGCTGGGGAACTCGACAAATTGACTTCGCGGCATCTCGAAAATGGCTGTTGCTTGGCCTGACGCTCTTTTCGTTCTTCTTGGTCTCTTTTCTGCAACGAATCCCCGACCGCGTTTCGATTCCAAAAACCTGGGTCTTGTACTATCCAAACATGTCGGGGTATTTCCATCTCGCTCGTTACGAGATGCAGGATTCTGCGACTTTTCTGAAAACCTATGAAGCACGAATGTCGGAAGGGGACGTGCTCCATATTGGTACTCATCCACCAGGGTTGTTTTTATTGAACGGTTGGTTATGGCGGACCTGTGAGGCCTCCCCTGCCCTATCGGACGCATGCCTTTCAATGATGTCTGCTTCCAGTCGTGAGGAGTTGGATGCATTAGCAGAAACCTTATCTCTGTCGGGCGTTGCCCTGAAAGATTCAGACCGTGTGACCTTATGGCTTTCTCAATGGCTGACAGAATTGTTCGCGGTGGCCGCTATAGTCCCCCTCTTTCTCTTGCTTCGACAACAAGTCTCCACTCAGACATCGTGGTTAATCGCTGCAAGCTGGCCGTTAGTTCCATCCTTGAACCTCTTTCTGCCGAAATCTGATGCGCTGTTTCCGTGTCTCGGGCTGTTCTTCCTGTTCTTTTGGGTTTCCTCTTTATCGCATCGAAGCTGGTTTCGAGCCATCATGGCTGGCTTCATTTTTTGGTGCGGATCGATGTTGTCGCTCGCCATGGTTCCAATGGCATTAATCGCCGGCCTCTATTCGCTGCTGATCTACTCGCCGAAACTCCCGAGTTCCAGTGCAGAATCAGTGAGTCTCAAAACGATCCTGATCACTCTCTTGGTGAGCCTGATCACTTTTCTGTTGCTAACCTTCGCGATGTGGGTTCAGTTTCAGATTGACTTGTTTGCGGTCTGGGTCTGGAACTACAAAAACCACGCCGGCTTCTACGAACAATTCACACGGACGTATTACAAATGGCTGATTGCAAATCCCATTGAAGCATTTTTTGCATTAGGAGCACCATTGTCGGTCGCTGCATTAATGGGAATCAATGCCGTCCTCAAGAGTCCTCGAACTCTCGCAAAATTATCATGGGCGGGAGCCTTGGTCTGGGGAGCAATCTGGCTCAGCGGAAAAAATTCGGGGGAAGCTGCACGATTGTGGCTCCTCTTCTTCCCGATTGCTTTATTCTTTGCAGCTCATTTTATGGACGCGATCCCCACAGAAAATGATGCTCGTCAAAAGTTTGGGGTCAGACTGCTCGTCGTTCAGATGATCGTCTGTACCATGACCGTTGCGGCGATCAGTGGGTTTTCGGTCTGAATTTTTAAGACTGAGTACCCGGTGTTATTGGGCACTCTCTACATCGGGGCGAAGCTTACGAGCTTCACGCAAATAGACGTGGACGATCTCCTGTTGTTTTTTTTCGCTATTGACGTGTAGAAGAATCCGAATGCAGCTTGGCAAACTTCCGGGGACAGAGATTTCACTGGCACACAATAGTGGAACGTGATTCATCCCCAAGCTACGAGCCGCCTCTGCGGGAAATGTCGAACATAAGTCGGTTGTCGTTGTAAAAATTGCCGAAACAATGTCCTCAAAAGAATCGATACTGTTTCGATTCAGGATCTCCTGAAGTAGTTCGCGTGTCGCTTCGAGTATCAGTTCTGGTTGATCCGCTTCGACAGACGTAGCGCCTCGAATCCCTCGTAAGCTCATGATTACAATCCACTTCCAAGTTCTATTTCGCCCCTATCATTTTGAATCATAGGGACTTACGGCTTTCTCATGTATTCTCTGCCAGCAGCAGAATGTCCCAGAATAGCCAATCAAGCCCCACTCGCAAAGCCTCCCGAACAATATCGCGTTTCATCGTCGTTTCCGGCGATCTTTCCAGATCCATCCCCTTGCCTGGATTGACCTTGCAGTGAATTGGCGATTTGGAGTATTTAACTGTAACCCAGTGCGCAAGGAGGTGCATTTTGGGAGTAGTTGAAGATGTTTTGATAATATTCCTCTCTGTTACAAATCAACCGACAAGGATGTCATCTGATGACCAGGACCGCCGCAGACATTGCCGACATGTTGCAGGCTGAGTGTCTGGGCTCTTCAGAGCGTGAGATTACCGGAGTTGTGACTCTTGCCAATCTCAGGCCCCAAACGCTCACATTCTATAAGAACAATAAATCACTCAAGGGCGTTGCCGAGTGTCAGGATGCCACGATTCTGATTGCCGCTTCTTGGGCTGAAGAACTCAAACAACACGATCAGAATTGCACGTGGATTCTCGTAGAGGACCCTCATTCCGCGTTTCTGGAAGTCATTCCTGAGTTTATTGGTGGCCCTGAACGGCCAACTTTCGGGATCTCTTCAGCCGCAATGATCGCAGATTCAGCTTCGATTGGTACGGATACTCAAATACATGCCGGTGCTACTGTCGAAGAGAATGTGACAATTGGTGACCGCTGCGAGATTCACCCTGGGGCCGTGATTGGCCACGGAAGCAGTATTGGTGACGATTGTGTGGTCTATCCAAATGTCGTGATTTACCCCGGCATGGAAATCCATAATCGAGTCACTCTGCATGCCAATTGCGTCATTGGAGCCGATGGTTTTGGATACCTTCAAAAAGAAGGACGCCACGCAAAAATCCCCCATTATGGCAATGTGGTCTTGGAAGACGATGTTGAAGTTGGCGCTTGTGCCACAATCGACCGTGGTTTTCTGGATTCGACACGCATTGGAACTGGCACCAAGATCGATAATCAGGTCATGGTGGCACACAACTGCCAACTCGGACCACATAACATTCTTGTCTCTCAAGTCGGCTTTGCTGGCTCTGTCACAACGGGTGCTTATGTCATCTGTGCTGGTCAAGTCGGAGTGGCCGACCATGTCCATCTGTCAGATGGAGCCGTGGTCGGAGCGAAAGCGGGAGTCCACAAAGATTTGGCTGGCGGAGAAACTTACCTCGGTGCCCCTGCCATTCCTGAATCGGAAGCGATTCGTCAGGTGATGGCAGCTCGTAAACTTCCTGAGATGCGCTCACAACTGAAAAAGATGGAAAAGCAACTGCAAGCCTTGCAGCAACGACTCGATAATGACCAATCACAAAAACCTGCCGCCTGACATCCTTCCTATGTCTCAGGACACTCATCAAAATCCCTGTCGTGTACCCGGAAAACGGATCGGCTTATTAGCCGGAGCCGGACGTTTCCCTATTGTTTTTGCGGAAGCCGCCCGTCGACAAGGACACGAAGTGATTACTTATGGACCAACGGGGATGGTTTCAGAAGAGCTCCGCGAATATAGCGACTATATGTACGTCGGTTCGTTGGGAAGAATCGGCAAGGCCATCAGCATCTTTAAACGCAAGCAGGTGAAGTCGATTGTAATGGCTGGCAAAATTGAGAAGCGGGTTTTACTACACCCATTCAATTGGATTCGGCATCTCCCCGACTGGAGAGCAGTTCACATGATGTGGAAGTATGCTCGCCGCGACCGTAAAGACGACACAATGCTGCTCGCCGTGATCAATGAATTTTCACGCGACGGTTTTCATTTTGAGTCCGCCCTCGAATATTGCCCGGAGCTACTCGTGACACACGGATTTCTCACCAAAAGACACCCTTCTTCCTCGCAGTGGAAAGACATCAATTTCGGCTGGGAACTGGCCAAGGAAATGGGGCGTCTCGACGTTGGCCAATCAATTGTCGTCGCCGAACGGTCGGTTGTTGCCGTCGAAGCGATTGAAGGGACCGATGAATGTATTCGGCGCGCCGGTCAACTTTGCCGGAAAGGCGGTTTTACCGTCGTCAAAGTTGCCAAGCCAAAGCAGGACATGCGTTTCGATGTTCCCACCATCGGATTGCAAACCATTCAGACGATGCACGAAGCGGGTGGACGAGTCTTGGCAATTGAGAGCGGTAAGACGATTGTCCTCGACCAAGATGAAGTTTACGCCTTGGCGAATAAACTGGGAATATCCATCGTCTCATTGAATGCGAACGAATCAGAGCTGCGGATCGCTTCTTAGATGTGATTCGTGTAAGAGTGCCTGAGATGTTAGGCGTGACTTGGCTCGGCTCGGCCAGCTTCAGTCTTCGTCATCCATTACCGGGATATCGGCGACGCTATCTTCATCAAACGCTTCCATCAAAGGCGGTAACGAGGGGATCATTTCAGTTCGATCTCCATGTCCGACCACGTCTTCGTCAGAATCGTCAGCTGGCCCGAGATGAATTTTGAACTTGATGCTGGCAAAGGCCAGTTCGTCTCCGGGAAGTAATGCTCCTCTCGTGACTCTCTGTCCATTCAAGCGGGTTCCATTGGTGCTTCCGAGGTCTCGGACGAATAGCAAACCATCTGTTTTGGAAATCACGCTATGGATTTTGGAGATGCTGTCGCTGGGAATAACCAAATCGCAAACCTCGGGTCTTCGGCCCACTACGGTGATGTCCCCTGTGATCCGAATTGTGTGATCTCCTTTGACAGAGATGAGTTGCGCCAGCATTGATATGCTTTCCTGAACAGGAAGTCGAAGTGGATGCCAAGGGAAGAAAATGCGTAACCTCTTGACATTTCAATTCTTGCTTCCAATTCATCGTGAGTCAAGCGGTTGATTTTATTCCCGAGGACCGATTTGTTCCTGTACACAGAAAAATCGCTATAATCCCCTCTAATCCCGTTCCCTTGACGACAGATGAGCTGGTAGCTAGTCTCTCAACCTCTTAAGTGGTCGCTTTGATGAGATTGACCACATCCTGTTCCGATGGCAGCACAGAAGTCGTAACTCGTTGTCGTTATTGGTGATGAGACGATTGTGCGAGAGTAGACCAGCTTTTCGGAACCTTAGAGTGAGACCATTCGGATCCGCTCCCGATCTGTATTGCCTCCAAATGGAGGGTTCGGGCGGACATTGTTTAGAGACAGCATAAAGGAAAATTCGATGTCGGATAACAAGTATGTCTATTACTTCGGTGGTGGCAAAGCTGACGGCAATACAACCATGAAGGAACTGCTGGGTGGCAAAGGAGCCAACCTGGCCGAAATGAACAATATCGGCCTACCAGTTCCTGCGGGATTTACCGCCACGACAGAAGTTTGTACTTACTATTACGACAACGACCGTACCTATCCGCCAGAGTTGGCTGATCAGGTCAATGCCGCCGTTGCCATGGTTGAAGAAACCATGGGCGCAAAATTCGGTGATGCCGACAATCCCCTGCTTTTCTCTTGCCGTTCTGGTGCTCGTGAATCGATGCCTGGAATGATGGACACAGTGCTCAACATTGGTCTGAACGAGCAAGTGGTTCTGGCATTGGCAAAACAGTCCGGTAATGAACACTTCGCGTGGGACAGTTATCGACGCTTAATCCAGATGTATGGTGATGTGGTTCTCGAACTCAAACCCGAGAAGAAAACGGATCCTGACTTCTTCGAAGATATTCTCGAACGAGAATTGCACTCAGCCGGTGTTGATCACGAAAAAGACCTTTCCGTCGATCAACTCAAGAAAATTGTCGGTGAGTTCAAAGCCGTTATCAAAAAGCATGCCGGCGTCGAGTTCCCCGATGATCCCATGGAACAACTTTGGGGTTGTATTGGTGCGGTCTTCGGAAGTTGGATGAATGACCGGGCAATGGTTTATCGTCGTCAGTATGGCATTCCTCACAGTTGGGGAACCGCCGTCAACGTGCAAGCGATGGTCTTCGGAAACTTGGGCGATACCTGTGCGACGGGCGTCGGACTGACTCGTAACTGCTCTGACGGAACTCCCGGATTCTGTGGCGATTATTTGATTAACGCTCAGGGTGAAGACGTTGTGGCGGGAACACGTAAGCCAGAGCGAGTGGAAGAAACACTCAAAGAAGTGATGCCCGAAGCCTTCGCTCAACTCGATAGCATCGGTAAAACACTCGAACAACACTACAAAGAAGTTCAAGATATTGAGTTCACCGTTCAAGACGGAACCGTTTGGATGTTGCAAACTCGTAACGCTAAACGAACGGGATTTGCCGCGGTGCGAATTGCCGTCGATCTTGTGAACGAAGGACTCATTACTCCTCAGCAAGCTCTCGAAAAGAAACGGATTCCAGCAGACGACTTGAATCAGCTGCTGCAGCCGATCTTCGATCCAGCTGATAAAGAGAAAGCTGAAAAAGAAGAACGATTACTTGCCAAGGGAATCAATGCAGGCCCTGGTGCTGCCACCGGGCAAATCGTTTTTCATGCTTCGGACGCCGAAGAACAATGGAACGCCAATAACGACGTTCAATTGATTCTTGTTCGTAAAGAGACCAGCCCTGAAGACTTGCGTGGTATGAAGGTTGCCAACGGTATTTTGACCGCTTTTGGTGGTGCTTCGTCTCACGCGGCTCTCGTGAGCCGTCAAATGGGCAAGACCTGCGTCTGCGGTTGTGCGGCACTCAACATCAATTACGAAGCCGGTACTGTCACCGTTGGTAGCACTGTCCTCAAAGAGGGTGACTGGATTTCAATCGATGGTTTCTCAGGGGAAGTCTTCGAAGGCAAGATCGAAACTTCACCTTCTGAAGTCATGGAAGTTTTGATGGGCAACAAAAAGCCTGAAGAATCCGGGACATTTGGTCGTTACGCTCAGTTGATGACTTGGGCGGACGAGAATCGTCGCCTCAAAGTTCGTGCGAATGCCGAAGCTGATGACGCCGAAGCAGCCGTCAAACTCGGAGCAGAAGGTGTTGGCCTTTGCCGGACCGAGCATATGTTCTTCGATCATCTCGACGAAATTCGCGAAATGATCTTTGCCACTAAGCCGGAAGATCGGGCCAAGGCTCTCGCGAAACTACTTCCATTCCAACGTGATGACTTCACTCACCTGTTCAAAACAATGGGTGACCGACCTGTCACAGTCCGATTGCTCGATCCGCCGTTGCACGAGTTCCTTTCGGAGCATCACATGCACGACGATCCGACTCTGGGACCAAAATTGGCAGAAGCTTTTGATGTTTCTCCCGACGAAGTTCGTCGACGTGTCGAAGAGCTGGCGGAAGTCAATCCAATGCTCGGTCATCGTGGATGTCGTCTCGGAATTGTCTTTTCTGAAATCACCGCGATGCAGGCACGGGCGATTATGGAAGCCGCTTGTGCTCTGAAAAAGGAAGGCATCGATGTCCATCCTGAGATCATGATTCCACTGGCAGGATTCAAGACCGAGTTTGATAACCAAGCTAAAGTGGTTCGCGAAACGGCTACCAAAGTCCTCGAAGAACAAGGAGTCGAAGTCGCTTACACTGTGGGGACAATGATTGAAATTCCTCGTGCGGCGCTCACCGCCGATGCCATCGCTGAGAACGCTGAGTTCTTCAGCTTTGGTACCAACGACCTGACGCAAACGACTCTCGGCATGAGCCGCGACGATTACAAAGGATTCATTGGCTACTACCTCGAAAACGACATCATTCCGGCTGACCCGTTCCAAACGGTTGACCAGGACGGTGTTGGCAAGCTGATGAAGATTGGTGTCGATGGGGGCCGTGCCACACGTCCTGATCTCAAAATCGGCATCTGTGGCGAACATGGTGGAGACCCGAAATCGGTCTTCTTCTGCCATCAAATTGGCCTCGATTACGTCAGTTGTTCGCCGCGACGTATTCCGATCGCCCGCCTTGCAGCCGCTCAACAGGCTCTCGAAGGGTGATTGCAACTCCAAGCTGAATTGTCTCTCGGGACAGAGTCGTAATTCTCGGCTCTGTCCCGTTTTTTGTGTGAGTCTTTCAATTCACGAAAAATTATCAAATTCTCGGAGAAAATCCTGAAAATGCGGGAAACACGGTCTTCAGAAATCCTTGTTCCCCTTTCCAGAATTCCCTCTCCCCGCTACGATACGAAGGTCTGCTGCGAGTCGGCTATTTTGGACCGTGCAAGATCGAGTGCTTCCGGGTGAGCCAACCTCCCCGGTCCCTTGTCAGAAATTACAAACACGGTCTTCACAGACAGCACCGACGAACGGATTCAATACACAGTTACGGCGAATCGAAACAACGAGACAATCAGAGTTGGATCCCGGTGTGGGGTCAGAAAACTACAGAAATGCTGATCTCTCACTGTTTCGGTAAATCGTTCTCAATATCCTCTGTCAGTCACAAGGGTGGCTGACGAATTTCAAGTTCATAGTAAGTAGAGCCACAGAGTTATGAAGAAACTGGCCCAACATCGAAACATTGGTATCTCGGCCCACATCGACTCAGGGAAAACGACCCTGACAGAACGGATTTTGTTCTACGCTGGTCGTATTCACAAAATTGTCGAAGTTCGCAGCGGCGGTGGAGGTCCAACAATGGACCACATGGAGCTGGAACAGGAACGAGGGATTACAATCACTTCGGCGGCGACCAGCGTCGAATGGAAAAATACCTCAATCAACATTATCGACACTCCGGGCCACGTCGACTTCACCGTGGAAGTGGAACGTTCGCTTCGCGTTCTCGATGGTGCTGTTCTCGTTCTCTGCTCTGTCGGTGGTGTGCAGAGTCAATCATTAACGGTCGACCGTCAGATGAAACGATACGGAATTCCTCGTATCGCATTCATCAACAAAATGGACCGCACCGGTGCGGATCCCGATAGTGTCATTCAGCAAATCAAAGACAAACTGGGAGCGAATGCCGTTCCGCTTCAGATTCCTATTGGAAGCGAAGCCAACTTTAAGGGCGTCGTTGACCTGATCCGTATGCAAGCTGCCTACTTTGATGGCGAGCAGGGAGAAGAGATTCGCTACGAAGAGATTCCTGAAGAGTTAGTTGAAAAAGCCAAAGCAGCTCGCGCCCACATGCTCGAAGAAGTTTCCATGTTCGACGACAAGTTGATGGAAGCGGTTCTCGGGGAAGAAGAAGTGGACGAGAAGCATCTTCGCAAAATCATCCGTCTGGCCACCATTGACCAAGCGATTGTCCCGGTCATGATGGGCTCGGCTTACAAAAATAAAGGCGTTCAGGAGCTTCTCGATGGTGTCGAGTTTTACCTCCCGTCACCTCTCGATCGTGACATGTCAGCCCTCGATGTCAGCTCTCTCGAAGAAGAAGGTGCTGAACCGAAGCGAGTTCCGCTTTCCAAGAACCCCGACGATCCGTTGGTCTGCATGGCCTTCAAAACGGTGGTCGAGCAATTTGGGCAGCTGACTTACACTCGTATCTATCAGGGAACGATCAAAAAGGGTGAAAGTTACGTCAATGCACGTACCGGACAATCTACCCGATTCGGACGCCTGGTTCGTATGCACTCCAATGATCGTGAAGACCTCGATGAAGCAGGCCCAGGCGACATCATTGCTGTGGTCGGTATGGACTGTGCATCGGGAGATACATTCCTGGGTGACGGAATTAATGTCACCTTGGAAAACATCTTCGTTGCCGATCCTGTGATCCGATTATCGATCGAACCATCCAACCGAGACGATGCCGACAAATTGGCCAAAGCCCTCGAACGATTTCGTCGTGAAGACCCCACATTCCACGTCGCATCCGACGAAGAGACCGGTCAAACGATCATCGCCGGCATGGGACAGTTGCACCTCGAAGTGTACATCGAACGTATTCTCCGCGAATACAAGTGCGAATGCAAAATCGGTGAACCTCGCGTCTCCTACCGAGAGCGACCCACCGTGGGTGTCGAATACAGTTACCGCCACAAGAAACAGTCCGGTGGTTCTGGTCAGTTCGCCGATGTTCGTGGAGTGATGGAAGTGATTCCCGAGGAAGAGAATATCGCTTACGAATTTGAGAACGAAATTTCTCAAGGACGTATTCCCAGAGAATACATTCCAGCGGTTGATAAAGGATTCCAACGGGCGATGGTTAAAGGACCTCTCATTGGTTCTGAAGTCGTGGGTGTCCGCATGAAATTGCAGGACGGTAGTTACCACGATGTCGACTCGTCAGAAATGGCGTTCAATATTGCAGGATTTGACTGTTTGCGAAAACTGCTTCGAGAAGAAGCGAAGGTCGCCTTGCAAGAACCGATCATGTTGATGGAAGTCGAAGCCCCGGACGAGTTCCAGGGTTCGGTAACCGGTCACATTTCGTCGAAACGAGGAATCGTGAACTCGTCAGAAGTGAAAGCCGGCACTGTCTATCTGACAGCAGAAGTTCCTTTGGCGGCCATGTTCGATTATGCCAACGAATTGCGTAGTATGACGCAAGGAAAAGGAACGTTCAGCATGGAATTCTGCAAGTACTCGCAAGTACCTAAGAGTCTGCAGGATGAAGTGATCGAAAAACGTCGTCGCGACGATGAAGACAAGTAATCGGATTATCGTGAATTGAATTCTCAACACCCTGTAGAGTGACATACTCTGCAGGGTGTTTTTTTGTGGATCGAAAATTGCAACTCGATCTCGTGGGAGAAAAATCCTATTCTGCTCTACGTGTTTTAGATAGGATTGATGAATGGAAGACTCTTGCGATTCTCAATCTGCTCGCCAAAGCACAAGTACAACAGGGCCATTCTGGGTCGCCGCTCTGCTGCAAATCGTGTCCCCCTTCGTGCTGATTCCCTTCGGTTTGAGTATCTCCAAATTCGCATCTGATTCAGGTAATCAGTTCGGTGGGGAGATAGTTAATAGTGCGATTATCCTCTGGTTGCCTCTGATCGTCCTTTCTTGGGTTGTCTATATTGCAACTCGATCGAGTCGGTGGATGCTCGCTCTCAGCTTGGTCCCTTATGTGCTTGTGATATTGGCCCTATTGGGAATCTGAAATTCAACTGACTTCCGTTAGCTGATTCGATTGAGGAGTTGACGAGCCGGCGGTGCTTGTACTCCACGGCTGTGGTCCTCATGGAATAAATATAAAGTGAATTCCACGTGCCCTGCGTGCTTGCGCACGCGGCTCAAACTTATGTGTCTCCGAATCTCACTGCCCTGCGATCAGCATCTCTTCCCCCAGCTTTTTCTCTGCCGCGAAGATTGGTTCCAGAATCGCTTCGATCTCTTGTTCCTCTTCGCTCGTCAGAACACGTCCGGGAGGTCGAGGTGGACCAAAATCGAGACCAGTTAGTTTGAGGCCGTGCTTCAGCATGCTGATGTTAAAGCTATCCCCTGCCCTGGCCCGATAATGTTCGATGGGAAGAATCAGTTCCTGAAGCTTCATTGCTTCGCCATACATGCCATTCGAAAGCGCGTCGAACATGGCGAGTGTCAATCGAGGACACAAGTTACCGGCACCGGATGTGTATCCAGTGCTGCCTGCCAACATGAAAAACGGTGCAAATCGTTCTGCTGATCCGCACAACCACTGAGTGCCAGTTCGATCGGCAAGAATGGTTTGTCGGAACTGAGCCATATTGTTGACGGCATATTTTACGCCCACCATTCGCGGATCTCGAGCGAGGTTAAGCAACAGATTGTCGGTGGGGATATCTGCTTTCTTATAGATCATGACCGGACAGCGAAGCTCCTTCATCACGTCTCGATAATAGGCGAGAGCCCCTTGATCGCTCAGGTAAGGATGTTCGAACGGCATGATCATCACGCCGTCCGCTCCAGCCGCCATCGACTCGCTGCCGACTTTGATTGCGGAACCGATCTGGCGACCAATGGGAGCGAAAATGGTTGCTTCCGAACCGGCAGCTTCTCTCGTCACCCGAACCAGCTGGACGATTTCTTCGTCCGAAAGACTATGAAATTCGCTCGTCCCGGCAGCCGGCAGGAAGACACGAATGCCGGCATTGGCCAGGTTTTGAATGTGTTCGGCTTGTTTCTGCAGATCGAGCGTTCCTTCAACGGAATACGCCGTTAATGGGACAAGATGGACATCTTGAAGGCGTTTGACATCAATTGCGGCGGGCATAAAAATCTCCTGAATTTGGCATGATTTTGCAGCGTAACCCAGATGGAGTGCAAATTGTACGAAAAATCCTCTGGTGAGAGGTCTTTGCCCGAAAGCCGAATTCGGATAGCCTATGAGAACATTTCCCAAAGTTTCTTGAGAGCAACTTCTTTCCGATGGATCAATCGGATCTTCAAACCATTCATCCAATCACACGCTGGGTACGTTACGCGTGCTTGTTGGAGGTCTGCGCGCGAAAGCCGGGTAATGTTCACCGAGAGAAAGCGTTCTCCGATCTCGATCATCTGGATTTTATTAAGTCAGCAGAAGCCATTGCTCCCCTGTTTGAAGAGACAGCAGAGAATGGAGTTGGGCCGACCATTTTGGAAGCGGTCAAAGCGACTCAAGAAGCGGTGGGTAAGAATACAAATCTCGGCATGATTCTCTTACTGGCACCGCTGACAGCCGTTCCGTTGCATATCCCTGTGTTTGAGGGAATTGGCGATGTGCTGCGAAATCTGACGGTCGATGATAGCAAGTGCGTCTATGAAGCCATCCGTCTCGCCTCTCCCGGAGGACTTGGTGAAGTCAACGAGCAAGACATTCGTTCCTCGCCGAGTCTGTCGTTGGTCGAAGTCATGGAGTTGGCGAAAGACCGTGACAACATTGCCTTACAATACACCAATGATTTCGACGAAATATTACATTATGGCTTAGAACAGCTCGCGCAAGAACTCGGTTTTGTTGACCGCTGGGAAAACTCGATTATCCATTTGCATTTGAAGTTAATGGCGAAACTTCCCGATTCACTCATCGCGAGAAAATGTGGCCGAGAGTTGGCTGACGAAGCCAGCCTGCGCGCGGGGACCGTACTCGAATCGGACTGGCCCGATTACGAAATTTGTTGGGGACTCCTCAGCGAATTTGACGAGTGGTTGCGAGCCGACGGGAACAAACGCAATCCAGGGACAACAGCCGATTTTGTCGTTGCCTGTCTTTTTGCCGGCTTTCGAGAGGGCATCATTACGCCCCCTCCCATGGATTCGTTACCTCTGCAATGATGAGTGTGATCGAATCTGCTATATTCATACCGGCGATTTTATTGGGGAGTTGATATGTCTACAGAATCCTGGAAAGTCCGTGTGACGAAAGACCATCTGGTCTTCAGTGCGGCACACTTCATTACCTTCAATGGCAATATCTGTGAACGGCTGCACGGGCACAATTGGCGAGTTGCCGCGGAAGTGGAAGGACCGTTGGATGAAAATCATTACGTCTTTGATTTCATTGCGCTCCGAGATGGGTTGCAAAAAATCGTCGATGAACTCGATCATCGAGTCTTACTGCCGACAAAACATCCTTCCATCAAAGTCGAGCAACAAGAGGCAGAGATCGAAGCACGATTCGAAGATCGTCGCTGGGTGTTTCCTGTCGAAGATTGCGTCCTGTTGCCCATCGAAAACACGACCGCAGAATTAATTGCACGCTGGATGGCGTACCGTTTTCTTGAGAGTCTCACTCCTGAGCAAAAATCCGCGATGGAGTTCCTCACAATTGAAGTCGAAGAAAACTTCGGCCAATGGGGATCTCTACGAATTAAAGTCGAGTGAGTCGTTCCCTATTATATTTTACTGGGCAGAAGACCGTGACCCCGAAGGTGAGCCGGTGATCGGCATCCCTTGAGGTAAGGGGCGACCGGCAACACGAAGGTTACTTTCGTGAGCGAACTTTTTGAGTTTCTGGTAGGTTTCGAAACTGTCAGGATGAACCCAGAATGTGCAAGTTGTACCGGGTGGTGCCGACCTGATCGCAATCAAATATCGCGATGTCGAACTGGTTGCCTGTGAGACGTTCTCTCGAATGATCGTCTCTTCATCAGGAGTGAGGGCAAACTGCGACAACACGATGCGGATTTGTGAGCTTCCTGTTCGCAATTGGTCAAAATGCGACTGTTGCTCTTTCTCAACGACATATTTCATCACAAATCCATTGAGGGGACCGATCTCGCCTGTGTGGCTGTTGGCTCGAAGTAACCAACTTTGCTTGGTTCTGATGCGGCTTTCCAACTGCTTCAAAAAATCATCCAATGGTACACGAGCCACTGAGTTATTTGAGACGAGAAAATGGATTTCCTGATCTTGCACGAAACTACTGACGGGCGTCATATCATGTCGTAAAACTTCCGCATTCTCGGGAGCAGTCAATTTATTCAGCCGTTGGTATTCAGAATCTGCGTTTTGAAAAAGTGACACCAACTGTTCCGCATCCTGTTGCCGCGATTGGATCGTTTCAATTTTCGCGTCCAACATTATTTTGGCAGTTTCATATCGAGCTTTAGCATCTCTCAATGCATTATTCACCTTGCTGAGTTTGGCCTGTGCGACTGAATACTCTTCTTCGGCATCTGCAATGGCTCGCTGCTGATCGGTGAGGCCTGTTTTCATGGATGCGATATTGGCAGTCAGTTGTTTCTTTTCCTCGACTTGCCGTTTGTAAATGGCAAACAGTTCAGGATCAGGATCTTGTACCACCTCAATGACAACAGGCTCCACAGGTTCAATCGGTTTCGGTTGTGGCGTCGGAGCAGGACTCCATCGTTGAGCATTCGTAGTCCCGACTATTATTTCAGGAGTTTTGTTTTCGGTGGATATCGGAGGGACGCCATCTTCCGTGGCCGTCTCTTGGAAAATGGGTGCCTGGCTGACACGCATACCGGCGACCACAATCAGGATGATCAGGATCCCGACGATGTTGGCGATGATATCGAGGAACGAATCCGAGCTTATCTCGGCATCCCCTTGTTGTTGTGAACGTCGTCGTGACATGTCAGTTTCGGCTCCCTTCCGAAGTTGGTGCCGATCCTATGTATTGCACATCAGACAACAATCCCTGTTTTTCAAAATATGGTTTGAGCCGTTCGTAATTCTTCTGCCCATTTGGATAGACGTAGAATTTGACCATCGGACGCCAGTAGAACTGTTCGGGAGGAGCCGGCCATTCCTTCACCCGACTTCGTAACTCTTCCACGGTCAGATTCATTAACTGCTGAGTTCCAAAGTTTTGAGGTAATGCAATCGCGTCTCGTTCGTCCACTCGCAAGCCTCGATCCGAAATCGCGACTCGCAATGGTCGTTCAAAGGGCATCTTCTTGATCGGCTGTAATCGACTCGCGGTCCCCTGCCCCGGTTTCCCGGGTTGTCCTGTTGCGCTTGATCCACCCTCTCCGTCGCTTCTCGTTGAGTTGTTCTGGCCCGTCGATTGCTGACTCTTTCCGTTCCCTGTCCCATTGGTAAGTTGTTGCTGTGCACGTTCTTTTAAAATTGGCGTGAGAGCATCTGGAGCACTCGGCGGAAGAGAAGAAAGACGTGGGTCGGACGTTGACTGATTCGTCTTTTCTCCCGGCAGTCTCATTGTATTGGAACGATTGTCGGCTGTTTGCGGATCGGTCCCCTGTTCGGGATCTCCGTCTGAATTTGCAGCATCATTGAGTCGGCTATTCGTTTGGGTACGAGTAAAATCTTGCACTTGAGGACTACCAGCCATGGGGATTCCGGGTTTGATCAGTTTCGGCTCAGCAGGTTTGTCACTCTTTGCTTCGGATCCGTTTTGAAATCCACGGTCCGTGTTTCTCGATGTTCCGTCGTTTCGTACGAAAGATTTCATTTCAGTCTCATCGAGCGGGACTTTTACCAATCCCTGAGAAGTCTGAACGAACTTGAAACTTCGTTCCGGTGCACCAGCTTGAGATTCACGTCTTCCATCACCGGTCTGAGGATTTCCATTCGTTGACGATGAACCATTCAAAGTTCCGCCGATACGATCACCGGAGAGTGAACTACCCGAGAGCGTTTTCTCAAGTTCTTGAGGATCGTAGGTCGGGAAAAGGGCTTGTGCCATGCGAGGGGGAGCGCCACGTTTTTGAATTTCTGCATCCACTGCCACCTGAATGACGTTTTGTGCGACAGGATCGATTTGAGGATACGCGAGCTTCTGGTCTTGATCGACCAGTTCATAGCCGAATCGCTGTTTATAACTTTGCAAGAGCTGCCTCGCACCGTAATAGGCGGGGATCCCATCTGGTCGAACAATAATTAACACGTAGGGGCGGTTGATATCGCCCACATTCTGATCCCGTTCCATCCAATGTTTTTCAGCCGCCAGCACTCCAGAAAGTAATGGGTTATCTGAAACAGAAAAACCGACTAAGTCACGTTCGTTCAATTCGATTCCTTCAGGGACAAAACGAATCGTTCCTCTCGTACATTCGATCAGAATTGGCCGCCGGGTGGTTCCGCTTTGTCCCTCGTAGGGGACAACTTTCAATACATCAGGTGTATTTCGTGGGGCGTTCGCCAACTTTTGATTTTCTGCGCGTTTCGATTGCAGATCTTGCGAAAGCTGAAGAGTCTTCTGTTGTAGCTCGTTCAGTTCTTCTATGACTTGCTGATCGCGTTTTTCGAGGTCGAGCATCGCGGAAGAGGCATTCTTGAGGATCGTCTCTCGCCTCGAGATTTCCGCTTGCAGCGCCGCCGTTTTATTGCGAATCAGTTTGATGTCTGTGGATGTTCCCGAGTCTGATTCTTGTAGCCGCATGAGTGAACTACGCAGTTGGCTTAATTCCGCCGTCAGGTCGGGGGGAGCCGGCTTTCCTTCTGTCCTGACATAGATCGGCTTAGGTGCCCGTAATGGAGCGGCGGGTGGTTGAGAGTGTTTCCGAGTGGGTAATGCCGTGGCTTGACCCAGTTCAATCGTCCAATTTGGACACTTTTCCGGAGTGACTTCTTCTCGGTCCTCTTGCTTGGCAACCGCATCGGTCCTCTTCTTCTCGGCAACGCGCAAGGCATCGTCTCGGATTTGCCTTGTGGTGATGACCAGTAGAACGATCAGTGCTCCCATCGCACACAACAACACCGCCAGAAACGGGAAGAGTGATACGGATGTGTTTTGACGAGCACGACGACTCATGGACGGTTCCAGAATTCAATATTTGGAGTGCAGAAAGCGAAAGACGCTCAGGCAACACGGCTCAGCGATTTTGAGGTCAACAGATGGACGGCTGCATTCAAGTTATGCAGCACTTCTTCCAGTTTATTACTGGCTGTGATTGCCGTCAGATTTTCGTTGAGGCGTTCGCTGACCGAAGACAGAGATTCTTCGCGGTCAAGTAGTTGCGTCAGGAGTTTGGTTTGTTTGATCAATTCTGCTTGATTGTCGGACAACTGATGAGATCCCGACCGCAGTTCTGTCTGCCAAGTCTGAAGAGTCTGTTCCAGTGATTGTCGAATGGCTTGGTTCAGCTGACTTTCCTGCGAGTGAAGAGTGTCGACCCATGATTTTCGCATCCCTTCCAGCGCCTGGGACCACATTTGAACCTGTTCGTTCACCATTCTGCGGGTTTGTTTCAAGAGTTCGTCGGCTGCCTCTTTCTCGGCCTGTACCAACGGGCCCGCGGTCTGACTGTTCGAAGCAGTGATTCGATAGGCGACCTCTTCGATCCCCAAGTCTTCCACTTCACTCAGGATCTGTTGCTCCATACGTTCGACGAGAAACGAAGCAAACACCAAGACCAATGAGAGAGTCAAAGCAAGAGCCGTCGTGTCAAAGGAGACCGACAATCCTCCAACAACTTCTGAGAGTGAGGTTTGTAACTCGGTGAGTGAGATGTTGGCAATCGCCATCGTGATTCCGATCACGGTCCCCAGAAACCCGAGGATCGGAACTGCCCAAGTGACAGTCCGCACTAATGCATAGCTACTATGCAGTTTGTCAGCCGCACGGTCTGCCAGATAACGGATGTGCTCTTCGACGGTTTCCTGGCTTTGCCCCGGTCGTAAATAATGGGCAATATCTCGCATGCGTGTGATGAACCAGGAGTGCTGGAACTGAGCCGGGATCGATTTGATTCGTTGTTTCAGTTCTTCCCCGAATTGGGGGTCTGCCTCGTCAATTTTCTCAAAGAGCTCAAATCGCAACGCGGCTTTTTCTGTTCCGACGGCCATTGCCTTAAAGACAAGAACAGCGATCCCCACAAAGAACAAATAAGTCGTGGCGTATTCCAAAGGGTGGCTACAAAAATATCTTTGAGCCATTTCCTGGTAGCGTGGCAAATACGGAATTGCCGCATAGAAGCCAATCGTGAATGCTCCCCCCCATAAAATGGGTGATTGTGAGATCGTCGCGAGTACGGAAGACTCGTGAGAGTAGGTTTTATTTCGATCAGTCATTCGGGACACTCCTTTGATCCGTCCTAAATTGGGGAGTCATCGCACCGGACCCTCATGAGTCGCAATCGGTACGCACCTTCTCCATGGGAGTTGGGCAGACTCCCCTATCAATCAAATCGGCGTTAAAACTGTTAGATTTGATCTTTTCCTCAAAATCCCCCCATCTGTTCGTCGAACGTGGATTGCCTTAGTTGTGTAAGTGCTTCATTGAGAACAGCTTACGACTTGGGTAAGCATATCCCCGGAAAACCGTTAAAGCTGCCCCTCCTCCTTGAAGCCACGGTTTGAAACTTGAAACGGGTAACTCTCGACTGACTGGAGAATTTTCTGACAAATTCGTATCCTTGACGACTCGATTCTACTCGCGTTCAGGGGGAGTTTTCTCTTTACGCGACAATACCTTGCAACAATTTGAACTGCTCACGATTGCTTCCTGCGGACTGATTCCTCTCCATGGCAGATTCTCGAAGTTCACAATCTGGTAATTTTCCTCAGGAACAAGCGGACCGCTTCCGCCAACTGCTTGGATATCTGAACTTCTCGGAAGGAAAGCCGGACAGCAGCTTTCAGGGCCATTTGAGCGAATTGTCGGTGTTCTATACAGATCCATCAGATGGATCGCGGTTGAGGGACCACCTACTGGAATCATTAGCGAGTCTTGAAAAATCTTCCGAAGCATTCTCGAACGCGACACAAGCTCGTCGCGTGATTGAAATCACATTCAACAACCTGTTCCCCGCATATCGAGACTTCCATAAAGATTTGCTGTTTCATGTTCAGGATGTGATGTTCCATCAGCCATTCTTCCTTGCACGCATGTTTGAAGCTGTTCTGTCACAACAAGGGCCTTGGGACGATACCGATCGAATCGTCAAAGGGGCTCTTAACACTCTCAATAATTTTATTGGTTACCGACCGGTCGCTGTTCTTGAGAACGAACAGCAGATGGAACCGTACGAACATGAACGCTACCGACCCGTCCCCATTTATCTCAAGGGAGCCGGTGTTGCTCATGGTCCTTACGAAGAACTGATTGCGGGAACGGTTCAATTCT
>Ga0055584_100000656_pt1 | contig 32795 bp, 28 predicted proteins | sample OSDHelmetaG_FD_58716 | JGI IMG/M metagenome (GOLD analysis project Ga0055584, IMG submission 58716) | Pelagic marine sediment microbial communities from the LTER site Helgoland, North Sea, for post-phytoplankton bloom and carbon turnover... | ecosystem: Environmental > Aquatic > Marine >... | reverse complement strand
ATTTTGCGCGTTCTTCGTCGAGTTTGACGACGTTCGTCAATTGCAACCCCTATCTTGACGCCTCGCAAGGCTCGCGCGAGCATATGAGCCTCGCCGCAGAGCGGTCAAGCAAACCAAAGAGCGACCCGGGGCGATGCAGGAAATACTTCGAACTAACGATGTGGTCCTGATTTCCTGGCTCGAAGCCCTTCTGCGTGGGGAAGGGATCGAACCGATCGTACTTGATGCGCATACCAGCATTCTTGAAGGCAGTATTGGGGCGATCCCCCGCCGTCTCATGGTGGCGAAGGAGGACGGCGCGCGTGCGACATCTATTCTAAAGGCGGCCGGCCTGGAATATGACCCGCGCAACAACTGAGTGAGAATCAGCGGATAACCCGGCCTTGCCGGAGCCTCGTGTGCTTCATAAGTTGGGGCTATGCGTGTTCCGTTCCTCAGCCGCCGTCCGCCGACCGTTGCCGTCGTTCGTATGAGTGGTGTGATCGCCGCCGGAGGGCGAGGACGAGGCACGATCAATTTGTCGGTCTTCTCAAGGGTCTTGGAACGAGCATTTGGTTTGCGAGGCGTTTGCGCTGTTGCGTTGGACATCAATTCTCCAGGCGGCTCGCCGGTTCAGTCCGCATTGATCTATCGTAGGATCCGGTCTCTCGCCGACGAAAAGAAAATTCCGGTCTTTGGCTTTACCCAAGACGTTGCAGCGTCGGGCGGTTACTGGTTGGCTTGTGCCGCGGACGAGATCTTCGCGAACGAGAATTCCATTGTCGGCAGTATCGGGGTGATCTCTAGCGGTTTCGGGCTACAAGGCCTACTTGAGCGGATTGGGGTTGAGCGGCGAGTTCACACCTCCGGTGAGCGCAAAGGATTTCTGGACCCCTTCCTGCCGGAACAAGCCGATGACATTGCCCGGCTGAAAACGCTACAAAATGAAATACACGAATCGTTTAGAGAGTTGGTGCGAGAGCGCCGGCGAGGCCGTTTGAAAGAGGACGAAGAAATCCTGTTTTCGGGAGAGTTCTGGACCGGGCGGCGGGCAAAAGACCTTGGCCTTGTTGATGACCTTGGTGACCTCAGGACTGTGCTTCGCGAGCGATACGGCAAGAAGGTGCGCCTGCGTGTTTTTGGAGTGGAGCAGGGTTGGTTGCGCAGACGGATCGGCATCGGCTCCCAGGTGGGCGGCGGCGACTGGGCCAATGCCCTTGTAGACACCCTGGAGACGCGCGCCATGTGGTCGCGCTATGGTCTCTAAATGTTTGGATTTAGCCTACCGAAACTCCTTTTTACCGCGCTACTCATCGGCGTGGTTTGGTATGGTTTCAAATATCTGAGCCGCGAACATCGCAAAAATGATCCAGCCGTAGACGATACGGTCCGATGCGGCACCTGCGGGGACTTCGTGGTTGAAGAAGGGGCCCAGAATTGTGGAAAACCGGGCTGTCCATATGCGACTCCTTAGACGGTCAGCAAGGTTGACCGAACCTGACCGTCTCGCTACGTTGCCCGCGCATTTCAGCCGCCGGAACCGCATTTCACAATGATGGACGGGCGCCCGCCCTCCTTTCAGGATCTCATTCTCACGCTCCAGGGTTTTTGGGCCCGGCAGGGGTGTGTGATCTTGCAACCATACGATCTTGAGGTCGGCGCTGGGACGTTCCACCCCGCTACGACCTTGCGGGCTCTGGGGCCGGACCCTTGGCGGGCCGCATACGTCCAGCCTTCGCGGCGACCGAAAGACGGTCGTTACGGTGAAAACCCAAACAGGTTGCAGCACTACTACCAATTTCAGGTGATTCTGAAGCCCTCCCCACCGAACTTCCAGCAACTCTATCTTGACAGCCTCTCAGCGATTGGAATCGATTTCGCCAATCATGATGTTCGGTTTGTAGAAGATGATTGGGAGAGTCCGACCCTTGGTGCCTGGGGCCTCGGATGGGAGGTTTGGTGCGACGGGATGGAAGTTAGCCAGTTTACCTATTTTCAACAGGTGGGCGGGATCGAGTGTAACCCTGTATCTGGTGAACTGACCTACGGGTTGGAACGACTCGCGATGTATGTTCAAGGTGTCGAGAATGTCTACGACCTTGATTGGAACGGTGATGGCGTAACATATGGCGACGTTTTCCTGAGATCGGAGCGTGAGTTTTCCGCCTACAATTTCGAGCACGCCAACACGCCGGTGCTGCTGGCTCACTTTGATGACGCTGAACGCGAGTGCATGTCGCTCATCGGAGAGAAACTAGCGCTGCCTGCCTATGACCATTGCATGAAGGCAAGTCACCTTTTCAACCTCCTCGATGCGCGCGGCGTCATCAGCGTGACCGAACGTGCAGCTTATATCGGGCGTGTCCGTACCCTAGCGAGGTTGTGCTGCGAGACATGGTTAGCTGGGTCCGGCGGCGATGGCTGAACTCCTCTTAGAAATCCTCTGCGAAGAGATCCCTTCCCGCATGCAGGCGAAGGGTGCTCAGGGTCTTCGCGATTCCGTGCTCGGGTTCTTGGAGGAGGGTGGCTTTTCTTGGGATCGAGCCGACGCGTTCTGGACGCCACGGCGCCTCACTGTTCTCGTTGATGGTTTGCCCGACCGACAGCCCGATACCAAAGAAGAACGTCGTGGCCCGCGGACTGATGCTCCGGAGAAAGCGATTGCGGGTTTCCTCTCGTCAGTCGGGCTGTCCCGAGACCAAGTCGAGACCCGAGAGACCAAGAAAGGCGATTTTCTGTTTGCTGTGATGGAGAAGAAAGGTCGCGCCACCGCGGACTACTTGGCCTCTGGCATGGCAGCGGCTATCGCGAACGTTGGCTGGCCCAAGTCGATGCGTTGGGGCGCAAACTCAACACGATGGGTTCGCCCCATTCATTCGATCCTTTGCCTTCTGGACGGCGGGCGAGTCCAGTTTGATTTCGGCCCGGTGCAATCGAGCAATCAAACGTCCGGCCACCGGTTCCATTCCCCCTCGATTTTTACGGTCGCGAACTACGCGGACTACCGCGAAAAGCTGCGCGATGGCAGGGTGATGATCAATGCAGGAGAACGTGAGGCATTCATTTCCGCAGGGGATGGCCTCGATGCAGCACAGGAAGGATTGAGGGTTGTCGAAGACCCGGTGTTGCTCGAGGAAGTCGCCGGTCTAGTCGAGTGGCCGGTGGTCCTGACGGGTCGGTTTGATGAAGGGTTCTTGGAGGTTCCCGAGGAAGTCCTTCTAGCGTCGATGAGGGGCCACCAGAAGTATTTCGCACTTCGCCGTGCTGACGGCGCGCTTGCGCCCCGGTTCATCTTCGTTGCCAATCTAGACGCGATCGACGGTGGGAAATCGATTATTGCTGGCAACGAACGTGTCCTTAAGGCCAGGCTGTCGGACGCGAAGTTTTTCTGGGATCAAGATCGGCGGTCAAGCCTTGCCAGCCGCGTTCCAGGACTGCGCGACATCGTGTTTCATACGAAGCTTGGTTCCATCGAAGAAAAAGTCGATCGCATCGAGTCACTTGCGTTGGCGCTTGCCGACCAGATCCCAGGCTCGGACCGAACCCAAGTTCGAGCAGCAGCGCGTTTGTCAAAAGCAGACCTTGTATCCCAAGTCGTCGGCGAGTTTCCGGAACTCCAAGGAACTATGGGTCGTTACTACGCGATTCATGATGGAGAACCGGAAGAAGTTGCCCTGGCCATTGCCGAGCACTACGCCCCAAAAGGGCCCGCCGATATCTGCCCGCGGCGGCCGAATTCGGTCGCCGTCGCGCTGGCAGACAAGATCGACACTCTTGTCGGATTTTTTGCTGTTGGTGAGATTCCGACCGGCTCAAAGGATCCTTTCGCGTTGCGTCGTGCGGCACTTGGTGTCATCCGCCTCATTTTGGAGAATGATCTCTCGCTATCTCTGTCCCAGATTCTCGAGGCTTCCTCGGGTGTTTATGACCGCAGGGTTGGTGATCAGTTTGATCCCGCTGTGCTGATGACCTTTTTCGAGGATCGCTTGAGGGTGTACCTACGAGATCGCGGATTTCGGCATGACCATGTGGCTGCGGTCTTTGCATTGCGGTCCGAGGATGACCTGCTTCGTATTCGATCGCGTGCCGAAGCGCTTCGCGGGTTCCTGTCAACGGATGATGGTGGTGATTTGTTGATGGCGCATAAACGCGCCAGCAATATTGTTCGTATTGAGGTTAAGAAAGACGGGCAGGAATACCCTGGTCCGGCAAGGCTTGATGGCCTCACGGAGGAAGCTGAACTTCAGTTGGCGCGACGGCTTGAGCAAGCGGCGCGCGCGAGTGCAGAAGCGGTTGGGCAGGCGGACTTTGCGCGAGCGATGACCGAACTTTCGTCGCTACGTGGGCCGATTGACGACTTTTTTGAGAAGGTGAAGGTGAATGTCGATGATGGTGAACTTCGTGCAAACCGTCTTCGTCTTTTGTCGCAGATTTGCGACACCCTTAACCAAATTGCGGATTTTTCGCACATCGAGGGGTAGCGCCGGCGTATGACTAAATGGGTTTACAGTTTTGGTGATGGCAGCGCGGAAGGCCGTGCTGAAATGCGTAGTCTTCTTGGCGGCAAGGGCGCGAACCTGGCAGAAATGAGCAATTTGGGCCTTCCGGTACCCCCGGGGTTCACTGTTTCCACTGAGGTTTGCACGGCTTATTACGACAACGATGAAAACTATCCGGCCGATCTTGCCGGCCAAGTCGACGAAGCATTGTTGAGGATTGAAGAGGCGGTTGGTGCCAAGTTCGGAGATTCTCAGCGCCCGCTACTCGTTTCCGTCCGGTCCGGTGCGCGGGCTTCAATGCCGGGCATGATGGACACCGTTTTGAATCTTGGACTCAACGATCAGACAGTGCAGGGCATTGCGAAGATCAGTAGCAACGAGCGATTTGCGTGGGATAGCTACCGTCGGTTTATTCAGATGTATTCTGATGTTGTCCTTGGAGTTGAGCACCACAATTTCGAGGAACTCCTCGATCAGTTGAAGGCCGAGAAAGGCGTTGCCGGGGACACAGACCTAGATGCTGCCGATCTAAAGCGGTTGGTCGGCATGTACGCAGCATTGGTTGAGCGCGAACTCGGCAGGCCATTTCCACAAGATGTTCGTGAGCAACTGTGGGGCGCGATAAGTGCGGTCTTTGGTTCTTGGACAAACCAGCGGGCGGTGACCTATCGCCGCTTGCATAACATCCCGGCGGCCTGGGGCACTGCAGTGAACGTCCAAGCCATGGTCTTCGGCAATATGGGCGACACGTCGGCGACCGGCGTTGCGTTTACTCGGAATCCTTCAACAGGGGACAAGGAGTTCTTTGGCGAGTTCCTTGTCAATGCTCAAGGTGAAGACGTGGTTGCGGGTATCCGTACTCCCCAACACCTGACGAAGGCTGCACGTGACAGCGATGGATCGGAATTGCTCTCAATGGAGGAGATCATGCCGGGGGTCTTCCGACAGCTAGAGGAAATCTACAAGTCGCTAGAGGCTCACTATCGTGACATGCAGGACATTGAGTTCACCGTTCAAGAAGGCAAGTTATGGATGCTGCAGACGCGCAACGGAAAGCGCACGGCCCGTGCCGCACTTAGGATTGCTGTCAATATGGTTGATGAAGAACTCATCAGTGAAGTAGAGGCCGTCAAGCGAATTGACCCGGCATCGCTGGATCAACTGCTACACCCAACCCTGGATCCAAACGCGACAAAAGATGTTCTGGTGCGAGGGTTGCCCGCCTCGCCTGGTGCTGCATGTGGAACGGTGGTCTTCAGCGCGGACGAGGCTGAGACGCTCGCGAATGCGGGTGAAAAGGTGGTGTTGGTTCGAGAGGAGACCAGCCCCGAAGATATCCATGGGATGCATGCAGCCCAAGGTATCCTAACAAGCCGTGGTGGTATGACGAGCCATGCCGCTGTCGTGGCGCGCGGCATGGGAACGCCATGCGTATCGGGCGCAGGTTCGGTGCGGATCGACTACAAAAAGCAGTGCTTCACTGTCATGGACCGGGTCGTCAACAAGGGCGACGTCGTCACAATTGACGGCGCCAAGGGCGAGGTAATGGTGGGTGAAGTTCCCATGATTCAGCCAGAGTTGTCAGGCGACTTTGGACGTCTGATGGTTTGGGCCGACGGTGCACGGCGCATGAAAGTGCGCGCCAATGCCGAAACGCCCAATGACGCGCGGACGGCACGTGAATTTGGCGCGGAAGGTATTGGGCTGTGCCGGACCGAACACATGTTCTTCGACGCTGACCGAATTATTGCCGTGCGAGAGATGATTCTCGCGGATGATGTTGAGGGCCGTCGAACCGCACTCGCGAAGCTTCTGCCGATGCAACGGCAAGATTTTGCGGATCTTTTCCGGATAATGCACGGCCTGCCGGTGACGGTACGACTCCTTGATCCACCGCTCCACGAGTTCTTGCCCCACTCAGAGGCCGAGTTCGAAGAGGTTGCCAAAGCATCGGGCGTTGATCCGGAGAAGCTTCGCCGCCGAGCGGCCGGCCTCAGGGAAGTCAATCCCATGCTTGGGCATCGCGGGTGCCGCTTGGGAGTTTCCTACCCAGAAATATACGAAATGCAGGCGAGGGCGATCTTTGAGGCTGCTCTAGATGCCGAGTCGGAGGCGGGTGACGCAGTTGTTCCTGAAGTCATGGTGCCGCTCGTTGCAACCCAGCGCGAACTTGAGATCATCAAAGCGCGTATTGACGAAGTTGCCATTGCCGTGGCCGGTGAAAGAGGTCGTTCTGTCGAGTATCTGGTAGGTACCATGATCGAGTTGCCGCGGGCGGCGCTCCGCGCCGGTGATATTGCGGAAAGCGCTGAGTTCTTCAGCTTCGGTACGAACGACTTAACCCAAACCGCGCTCGGAATCAGCCGAGACGACTCGGGAAATTTTCTTGAAGATTACAGGACAAACGGAATATTCGAGATCGACCCTTTTGTGTCCATTGACCAAGAGGGGGTTGGCGAGCTGGTCCGAATTGCCAGTGAGCGCGGCCGCGAAAAACGGCCCAACTTGAAATTAGGTATCTGTGGAGAGCACGGTGGAGACCCGGATTCGGTCAATTTCTTTGACCGGGTTGGCCTGGACTATGTGTCGGCCTCGCCCTATCGCGTTCCCATCGCGCGTCTAGCCGCCGCTCAAGCGGCGCTGGCAGACTGATTGGGATCCGTGTTCCTAGTTGGCTTCCCACCCATTACGATTTTCACGCCGTCGGCTTCCTGATCACTAATTGGTTCTAGCGAATACCCCTGAATCAGCTTGATGACCCCAGGGGCGACGATTAGTTCGTTGCTCAGGGCGACCTCGCCCTTCGCAATCTTTCGCAAAGCCGCGGTGGCCTGGTCGATCGCTGGACTTCGCATGATCAGGCGTCCTTTGTGAGCGGCGGCCGATAGTTCACCCGTGTCGATTGCTGCACGGGAAGCGGGCAATCCCAGATTCTCGTTGTGCGCCGATAGTTTGGCGGCGGCCATTACGGCCTTCTTTGGTTCGGGGAACACCGAGACAACAAGCTCGCCTAGACGGCTAGTAACCGAGCCCCCAAAATCTCGGATGATCTCGGTGGTCTCTCTAAGTAGGTCGCTGACCGCCTTAAATGTCGTGGCGTCTCCGCTTTTTCGATATCGGGTCGCGAGACCAGCCAGATCCGTGACTAGGACCGCAGCATTCTTGAGAATGAATGGCTGGTCGGGTTTCGGGATTTCTTCCCCGCCTATGTCGCGATGCGCTTGGAGGAGCAGGGTTCGCCTTGCAGAAAAGCCGCGTTCGCTCGGTTCGATTGGCCCCAGCGTAACGTATCGACCAATACCGTCGTGATTGACCAATTCTATGATACCGGTCGATTGGTCGCTTACGCCCACTGTCAGTGTCCCTTGGCTCAAAGATAGGCGGGGATTCCCTGCGCCAGCAGGTACGGATGTGTTGGCACCGGTGCCCATCACTTGTGCCAAAAATCCTGAACGGCTCGCCGGCCATTTCGTCGCCAACTTGCTCTTGGGCTCGACACCAACGCGGACCGCTATCGCAGGATAGTCGGCTGGGGAATTCCACAAATCGTACGAGCTCCCAAACCCGATAAGGTCCTCATTCGGTACGAATGCGACCTCGACGTTGCGAGCAAGATCGATTTCGATCTGACTCGAGCACTTTGGGCAACGTACGGCGGGCTTTAGCGCTTTCAAGCTATGCACTTCGGAGATCACTCCGCTGCAATTTGAGCAAGCTACGATCCACCGCTTTTTCAGGATTCCGGCCGCAACTGCTGCGAAGAGAATCTCTGCGACCTCATCGGCACTGATATTCCACAAGCTTGCCAGCGTCGTTGGCCGGATTCGCGCCGTATCTTCCTCCTGGGCCTGGGACATCCATCGAGCAAGTCGGGATACCTGGCCGCGGCCATACTCGGACCCGTCTGCCAACATGGCACGATCCGAAAGGGCTCTTTGTGTATGTTTTGGCAAGGCACGTGGTTTCGGGAAGGGGTGGTCGGTGGCGCCTTTTGCCCACAAGGCCAAGGTCCTGCCCGCCTCGCTTATCGCGCGGTCGAGTCGTGGCCTTCCAAACACCATGAGAACGATGGCTGAGACTGAGTTCTGTGGTTCGACCGAGAAGTCGTGGCGAACAGAACATCCGTTTGCCTCACGTTCCAACGTGATGGTCCAAGAGATGTTTGCAATCAATCCCCGGGAATCACGACGGCTAATGGAGAGCCAACGGCCATCGATCCATTGAACGGGTGGTTCACGCCATTGCGGCATCAAGAGGCGTGAGAAGAATCCGCCTCTAGCAATGACGTTTAATGGACCTTTAGCTCCCTGTTCAACGTAGCGCCCGGCCGGGAGTCCCAAGATTTCAGCCAGTCGGCGCGTGTTGTTAAGGACAAGCCAAAGGCGTTCCGGCTTTGCCTCGATATTCCACCGATATTGGCGTCGAAATGAATTTAGCAGTTTCTTTGCCCTGTAGAACGAATGCTGGCGCACCGCCCTCCCTCGCGGTTAGTGCCAGGTACTAGGATCTACTCAGGTGATGTTCAGTTGGATGCGTACGAACTTGACGTCGTATGGTCGGCATTGTGCTGTTAGGGGCGGTCACCCAGTGGCCAAAACCGGGGCTTCAATCCGCTCTATGATTGCTGCCTCGCCGGCGCGCAAAGGCTGGTCGCCGTCGGCTGCATCGATCCGAACGTGCGCTAGTGCGAAATGCCCAGCCGTGGTTAACACCTCGCCAACTGCGTCCGCGCCGGCGCATACATTGGTGCCGGTTTCCGGCGAATCAGTGCCAAACCGAAGTCGGTACAGAGCTTTTTTTACCTTGCCTCGATTGTGCGTTCTGGCGGTGAGCTCTTGGCCGACATAGCACCCTTTTTCATAACTCACGGCATTCATAGAATCGAAGCCGTACTCGAGCGGGAAGGCCTTTTCGACAGGAATATCGCGACTTCCGTCGGGGACACCTAGCGCGATTCTGTGAGCCTCGTAGGCATCAGGATCAACAAATTGGATGTTGAGTTTCTCATGTTGTAGGCGCGAATCTGCCTCGTGGTATAGGCGGTAGCCGAGCGCGACGTGTCTTGGGTCGCGAATAAACACTCCTGTCACCTCGCCCGCGAGAATGGCGGAGTCAGCACCGAAAATGCTGTAGACGGTCATCCCTTCGGAGATGTCTTCAAGGTCCACGGCTGCTCGCAATCGATACATCGTTAGCCGTCGCACCAGGTCCGGAAGTCTGCTTTTCTCGGTATCTAAGCAAAGCGAGTCACCTATCTTGATGACGAGGAAATCATGCAAGAACTTGCCTTGGGGCGTAAGGAGTGCCGCATAAATCGGTGATGATTCATCGACCTGTTCTACATCATTGGTAATGAGGCCCTGCAGGAAGTATTTTGCCTCCCTGCCACTGACCCGAAGTATGCCGCGCTGTTCCATCGGAGCTGCGAGAACGGAATGACGAGATGTAGTGTCCATCCGGTTGACCTAGTGAGTGGAACTGTTCTTGGCAAGACCCAAAGGTGAGACGTATAAGCATCGGATGGTTCCCCACTCTCGCGCTACGCTGCGGTCCATTTGCTTCACGGTGTTCCTTGTCTTGAGTGGGTGCGGTGCAGTTTTTTCATTCGAAGATCCTAAGTCGGTAGATTTTCCTACCTTGACGTTGACCGATGATCCGAACCAGTTCCTCGTTTGCCCGGAAGGGTATTGCCTGCGCGCTGAGCCGCATCTTATCAGCCCAGTTTACGACGCGAGTATTGATGATGTGCGCCAAGCATGGGATTCCGTGGTTGCTGCGGCCCCCCGCACCAAAAGGATGGGGGTCTTCGCAGATGGTTTCCAGGTTGTCGACGTTCAGCGCAGCGCAATTCTTCGATTTCCCGACGTTGTCACGACACAGTTTATTCGAACCGGAGACAACGGTGTCATGCTTGCCGTGTACAGCCGGTCCGTTTACGGCAAGTCGGACTTTGGCGTGAACGAGAAGCGGATCACCGCCTGGCTTCAAGAACTTGCCGTTGCGTTGGAAAAACGGGCGCACCGGTGAAAATCTTGTTCGTTACGTCGAACCGAGTGGGCGACGCCATTCTGTCGACCGGAATCCTCGACCACTTACTTGAACAACACCCGACCGCTCGTGTGACGGTAGCCTGTGGGCCTCCCGCCGCTTCGCTGTTCCAGGCATGCGATCAGGTGGACAACGTCATGTCGCTGCAAAAAATGCGTTACGCGGGTCATTGGGCCCGGCTATGGGCACGCTCCGTCGGCACATTCTGGAACATCATCGTCGACTTGCGTGGTTCGGCGCTCGCTTGGTTGGTGCCACATGCCCACCACTTCATCTATCGGCCGATTGCCGAACCGATTCACCGTGTCGAGTCGCTAAGTAAACTTCTCGGGCTGACTGACCCACCTGCCCCGAAAGTCTGGTTGCGGGAGAACCACATAGCCAGCGCCGGACAGCTTGTGCCGGGGGGGACGGTTCTTGCGCTTGGTCCAACCGCTAACTGGGGTGGTAAACAATGGCCAGCGGAGTCCTTTCTCAACCTCGCCAATCGTTTGACTGCACCGGGTGCATCGCTCGAGGGCGCTCGCGTCGCGGTATTTGGCGCTGAGGGAGAACGACGTATGGCGGAACCGCTTCTGGCGGGATTGCCGCAGGAGGGACTAGTCAATCTCATTGGACGGACGGACCTTCCGCTCGCAGCTGCGTGCCTTGCCAGATGTCGTGTCTTCGTCGGAAATGACTCAGGACTGATGCATCTGGCTGCTGCTACTGGCGTACCGACGCTAGGCCTCTTTGGTCCGAGTCCGGAGCAATACTATCGACCGTGGGGGGACCAGGCAGCGTTTGTTCGAACGCCTGAGTCATTTCAGCAGATTGTAGGCGCAGAGGACTACGATTATCGGAGCCAACAGAGCCGCATGACATCGCTGACGGTTGAAGCAGTTTTGTCGGCTGTAGAAAATCTTGTCGCGCGCTCAAGTAGGAACTGACATGAGCCCCCGCCTTTCAGCGCTCGTTGTCGCGCGTAACGAAGAAGTGCGGTTAGCCGAATGTCTTGGTCGTTTGGAATTTGCGGACGAATGCGTGGTTGTTCTTGATCGTTGTACCGACGGCTCGGCCGCCATAGCCAAACGGTATGCCGATATTGTGGTAGAGGGCGCATGGCCGATCGAAGGTGATCGGCGGAATGCTGGTCTTGACGCTTGTTCAGGTGACTGGATTCTTGAGGTCGATGCAGACGAATCTGTATCGGTTGAGCTTGGGCTGGAAATCAAAAGTCATATTGCGCAGGTCGACTCGGGGTATTTCCTCATTCCATTCCTAAACTATGTCGGTGATCGCTGCGTGCGTTACGGATGGGGGGCTTCTTGGGGCGTCTCCGCAGCACCCCGCTTATCGTCCAAAGGAGCAAAACGTTGGGGTCGGCAACGGATTCACCCCGCGCTCGAACTCCACGGACCGAAGCGATGGCTTTCCAATCCCATCAAACACCAGGTCGACCGTGACATTTCCGACATGATTCGACGTCTCGACAGCTATACCACGGCACGCGCGGCAGACCTCCGCGAGAATGGCAATGTCGGTTCTCTAATAAACAACATCCGGCGCTTCTTCTCCCGCTTTCTCAAATGCTATTTTGGGCGCAAGGGGTATCGGGAGGGCGGCTATGGATTTCTGATCGCCCTTTTTGCTGGCCTCTATCCGCTCCTCGCTCACCTAAAAGCACGCTTGGAATCGGAGTAGTGCTTTCGCTCATGCAAGTCATGGCGGGAGCACCCGTGGGTGGTGCCGAGGCCTTTTTTGAGCGGTTGGTTGTCGGGTTGCAAAAGCGTCCTATCAAACAAAGGGTAGTTCTTCGGAGTTACGATGACCGGGTTCGCCGTCTGCGCAACGCTGGTCTAGAGCCAACGATCCTGAAGTTTGGCGGTTTCTTCGATGTGTCGACTCGCTACAAGCTAGAGCGCCTGGTTGACCAGGATCGCCCACAAATCGTGCTGACATGGATGAACCGGGCGACGGCTGCGTGCCCCATTCCTACGCCGAAACGCCGTTTTGTGTTCGTTGCCCGTCTTGGGGGCTACTACAATCTCAAATACTATCGGCGGTGCGACCATCTTGTCGCCAACACACATGGCATCCGGCGCTACCTGATCGAACAGGGCTGGGCGCCGGACCGCGTTCACTATCTTCCCAATTTCGTTGATGCGCCCCGTGCCTCGCACGAACCAGCACAATCCAGCGAGCAGGGCATGCGGCGCATCTTCGCAGCCGGCCGCCTTCATGAAAACAAAGGTTTCGATGTCCTAATTCGTGCGCTCTCGCTAATCGACGATGCCTATCTCGAAATCGCGGGCGTAGGGCCGTTGGAGAGGAGCCTTCGCGCACTCGCTGAGGAGGTCGGTGTTGCGGATCGGGTCAGATGGCTAGGCTGGGTAGAAACGCCAGTCGACCATTGTCAGGCGGCGGAGGTCTTCGTTTGTGCATCGCGGCATGAACCCTTAGGCAATGTTATCGTTGAAGCATGGGCGGCAGGGTGCCCGGTCGTTGCGACATCTGCGCAAGGCCCGACCGAATTAATCTCTGATGGAGTTGATGGAAGGCTGGTTCCAATCGATGATCACGTAGGTCTTGCCGAGGCCATCAAAGAGGTGTTGTCGCAGCAGTCATTCGCGCAAGCGATAGCCGCTGCTGGCAGGAGACGATTCCTGGAGTCCTTCACCGAAGAAGCTGTTGTCGACCAGTACATGAGATTTTTCGAGGAGATCACGCCCTAGTGTGCGGCATCGCGGGAATGCTGACGATCGATGGCCGTGCACCGCCGCAAGATGTGTTGGCAACGATGAGTCGTGCGCTAATTCACCGAGGTCCCGACGGTGACGGTATGTTCCGTACTGACGGGATTGGCCTAGTCCACCGCCGCCTCGCCATTATCGATTTGGAAACCGGTGCTCAGCCCCTTCAAGACAATGACGGCGCCGTCCTCGTTGCAAATGCCGAGATTTACAATCACGTGGAACTTCGGACCGAACTCTCTGGAGTCTCGTTCAAGACCGGTTCGGATTGCGAGCCAATCCTGCCCCTTTATCGATTGCATGGGCACGATTTCGTTTCGCGTCTTCGCGGCATGTTTGCGATTGCACTCTTTGACCCGGCTAATGGGGAACTAATTCTGGCGCGAGACCCTTTCGGAATAAAACCGCTCTACTATGCGGAAGTCGATCAGGGGTTTGTCTTTGCTTCCGAGCCATCAGTGATTCGGAAATCCGGCATGGTCGGCAAAGAACAGAATCTTGATGCGCGCGATGAACTGCTTCAACTTCAGTTCACGACGGGGCCTTCAACGGTGTTTTCGGAAATTCATCGCGTCCTCCCGGGTGAGACGATTATCGTACGTCAGGGTCGCGTCATCGCTCGCCACCGTCGCGATGCGTTACCAAGCGGCGCACCAAGTATCTTCGATGAGCAACGTGCACTTGGCCTCTTAGATGCGACGCTTGCCGATTCGGTGGCCATTCATCAGCGCGCTGATGTCCCTTACGGGATGTTCCTTTCCGGAGGAGTCGACAGTGCAGCGCTGCTTTCGGTCATGTCGGAATTGAACGAGGAGCCCGTCGTGGCGTACACCGTCGGGTTTAAGGAAGACGTTAACGATGAACGCACCCTTGCGAGTACGCTCGCGCGCAAGGCAGGGGCCCGCCATGTCCCCATCGAGATTGGTGCAGACGAATTTGTGAAAACATTACCGAGGGCCGTTGGAGCGATGGATGATCCTGCGGCGGACTATGCCATCCTCCCAACCTTCCTGCTGGCAGCTGCCGCTAGCAAAGATGTGAAAGTCGTCCTTACTGGTGAAGGCGGAGACGAACTGCTGGCTGGTTACGGTCGATATCGAAGTGCATTGAGGCCGTTTTGGCTCGGCGGTCGTGAAATGCGCACGCGCGGGGTCTTCCATGGACTGGGCGTTTTGCGGTCCGACGTTGCTGGCTGGCGTGACGGGCTCGCGGCTGCCCAAAGCCTCGCGGCCAAGGGCGGTCGGACCAAATTACAGACTGCTCAAGCGGCCGATTGCGAGGACTGGCTACCCCACGATCTGCTAACAAAGGTTGATCGCTGCTTGATGGCGCATGGGTTGGAGGGACGAACTCCTTTCCTTGATCCTCTCGTCGCCGCAGCCGTGTTTCGCTTCGACGACCGCCTGAAGGTGAAGAAGGGGTTTGGCAAGTATGTCTTCCGGCAATGGCTCGAACACCGCTGTCCGGAGGCCGAGGCGTTTTCACGAAAACGAGGCTTTACCGTGCCCGTCGCGCGCTGGATTCATCGGTACCGAGATCGGCTCGGCGCCCTTGTCGCTGACCAGCCTGGCATCAAAGAGGCCTGCGTTACCGATAAGATCCCCAGCCTCTTTGCGACGGAGAAGAAGAGGGCGGGGCAGGCGTCTTGGGTACTGTTGTTCTATGCACTGTGGCATCAGGTTCATATTTGCGGCGTTTCGTCGTCTGGAGATCTTTTTGAGGTGCTCGATGCGCGTTGAAGCCGCCATTGAGGCACGCTGCTGATGTCGACATATGTCCTGGTCCACGGAGCCTGGCACGGTGGGTGGTGTTGGCGAGAGGTGGCTCAGAGGCTCAATGACGCCGGCCACGACGTGTTTACGCCAACGCTTAGTGGATTAGGCGAGCGAAGGCACCTTGCACGGTGGCCCATAGACCTTGCGACTCACGTCTCCGATGTTGAGAACGTGCTCTTATTCGAGGAGCTCAACGATGTTCGCCTCGTTGGCCACTCTTACGGAGGCATCGTTATTTCAGGAGTAGCGGAACGCATCGCTCCACAGATCGGCCACCTAGTCTACCTTGATGCCATTGTACCTGTTCACGGAAAGCGCCATATCGACATGGTTCCACCGCGCCCCGGCGGTTCGTTCGAACAAGTCAAGAAGGCTGGTACAGATTTGGACGCTTTGCCTGTCGGTTCAATGGAATTCCTCGGCGTCAAAGATCCGGAGAAAGTTTCTTGGCTGGAACGCCATCTCACTCCCCATCCGATGGGGACCCTACTCGCTTCGTCGGACCTTCCTCAAGACAAAGCATCAACGCTACCTCGCACGTTCATCTATTGTACTGAACGACAAGGTAAGTCGTTTTCTCCATTTGCCCTGACCGCCAAGAACGATCCGTCGTGGGCCTATCGTGAACTGGCCACCGGCCATGATGCTATGGTGACGGCCCCTGGCGCGTTGACAGAACTGTTGCTAGAGGTGGCGTAGAGTGCCTCTTTCGGTCTAAACCCAGTTGCCCAAAACTGCATTTCGTATGCGGTTGTTCCACCAAAAAATACAAGGAGTACCCGATGTCGACATCGTTCAAGGCGATCATGGCAACAGAGGAAGACGGCAAGACCGTTGCGCGCATGACTGAGATTACGGCTGACGCGTTGCCGTCAGATGGCGTGTTGATCGATGTGGCCTTCTCGGGTTTGAACTACAAAGATGGTTTGGCATTGAACGGCAATCTTGGGAAGGTTATGCGTGCGCTACCCATGGTTCCCGGAATCGATCTGTCAGGCACCGTCCGCGAGTCGAACGATCAACGGTTTTCTTCTGGAGATGAGGTTGTCGTGACGGGATGGGGGTTGAGCGAAACCGAATGGGGCGGTTTTAGCCAGCAAGCTCGCGTCAAAGGTGACTTTCTGGTCAAACTTCCGGCGGGCCTCGATCTAAAGCGAGCCATGGCGATCGGGACCGCAGGGTTCACGGCAATGCTTTGCGTAATGGCCTTGGAAGATCACAAATTGGCCAAGGGTAAACCGGTTTTGGTGACAGGGGCTGCCGGTGGTGTTGGGAGTGTTGCTACCGCGATTCTAGCTGCCAACGGCTATGAGGTAACTGCGTCGACCGGACGGGCCGAGACTCATGGCTATCTTAAGGCACTTGGAGCCACCGAGATTCTTGATCGTGCTGAACTGGCTGAGGCTGGACGCCCCGTCGACAAAGAGCGCTGGAGCGGCGTTGTCGATACGGTCGGTAGTCAAACCCTAGCGACGGCACTTGCGCAGGTGGCGAGGCACGGGTCTGTTGCAGCCTGTGGCCTAGCGGGCGGGAATGATCTCCCAACCACGGTCTTGCCGTTCATCTTGCGTGGTGTGAGTCTTTTGGGAATCGATTCGGTCTATTGCCCCGCAGAACGGCGCAATTGCGCTTGGGAGCGCCTTGCCGCCGAATTGCCTAAGGACAAGTTAGACGCGATGACGGAGGTAATTCCGTTTGATGCGCTGATAGAGCGCTCGAAACTCATCCTCAAAGGAAAGGTCCGCGGGCGCACGGTCGTTGATCTGGGCGCTTAACGAACGCCACCTCGCGCGACAAAACTTGGGTTTCTCAATTCGGGTTTTGCGTATCGAAGCGGTTGCCCGTCAATTGTCGTCAGTGATCCACCCGCAGCATTGAGGATGGCGTGTCCTGCTGCCGTGTCCCATTCCATCGTTGGACCAAAGCGGGGATAGATGTCGGCTTCGCCCGCAGCAATGAGACATAGTTTTAAAGAACTACCCATTTGTTGGATCTCGTTGACGTCACTTTGCCGGAGAAACTCATGTGTTCGTTCGTCGAGATGGGATCGACTGGCGAGGGCAACGATCGACCCTGATGTGACGGTTCGGGCCGTGATCCGACGTGGCGCTGCGTTGCCGAACTGCTGAAAAGTTTTCTCCGTTCCAGAAGAGAAGAACAGGCGCTTCACTGCAGGTGCGTAGATCACGCCAAGTATGGGTTTGCGTTGCTCGATCAATGCGATGTTCACCGTGAATTCGCCATTGCCGGCGATGAATTCCTTGGTGCCATCGAGAGGGTCCACTAACCAGAAAGGCTGATCCGGTTCGTCCAAATCCTTTGCGCCTTCTTCTGAGATCACTGGAATGTGGGGCGTCAGATTGGTGAGGGCTGTGACGATGAGGTCGTTTGCAGCGGTATCGGCGGTAGTGACGGGCGATTGATCGGCTTTTCGGAGGACAGTCGGCGCTGCGATTGCCATGATGGCGTCGCCGGCGCGACGTGCGATATCACATAGATTGTTGATGTGCTGGTCGAGGGATTCGGGCATCACGGCGCGCGAATCTACCACAAGCCATTGGTTTTCAAAGAAAAATGCCTTTGATCAGAGTCTCTTGACTCAAATGGCCATCAGCATAAAATAGAACAAAATAAGAACATAGTAAGAACAAAAGTATTTAGGGTCCGAGTTGGGAGGATCCCATGGGTCAGTGTCTCGTTTTTCCGGCTAACCAGGTGCAGGTCTCAGACCGGGCTGCTGTGTTGAGGACGTTAAGAACTGAGATTGGAGCGGCTGAAACGCTCCGCAGTGTACAGCGCGGCGTGACGCCTTTGGGTTTTGGCGACCCCATTTTGGATTCGGCATTGCCCTGGGGTGGTCTGCCCCAGGGAGCGCTACACGAGATGAACGGGACGGCTGCGGCAATGGGTTTTGCGGCAGCACTGGCTGGTCGACTTGCCGGATCAAAACCGATCTTGTGGTGCCGTTCTGCAAGAAATGAAACTGGCAGCGTTTATGGGCCAGGTCTTATTCCTCTTGGCTTAGATCCTGAGCAGATCGTTTTTGTCGAAACTAAAAAAAAGCAAGATTTGCTCTGGGCAATGGAGGAAGGGCTGCGTAGTGGGCAGCCTGCTCTTGTGATTGGTGAGATTGATGCAGTCAGTCTTGTCGCCAGCAGACGTTTGCAACTGGCCGCAGAGGCGGGTGGCGTCACGGCTTTTCTGCTTAACACGGTTGTCACGAAGCGCATTTGTGAAAAAGCAACGGCAACATCGGCGACGACCGTGGCGTTGACGCGCTGGATCGTGTCCTCCGAAGCAAAAGATAAATCACAGAGAAATACTATGCGCGGACCGCAGTGGCGGGTGGATCTTGCGCATTGTCGGGGAGGGGTCCCGCAGTCTTGGTTGGTGGAGTGGAATCATGAAGCATCAAATACCAATGAAAAAGCATCGCAGGGTTATTTCACTGTGGTTGCCGAACTTTTCGATCGACAGGGCGAACGTCACCCGGGGTTTCGAAAAGCGTCCTGAAAACGCGCCTCAAGTTACGGTTATCAAGGAACAAAGTGCCCTCCGGATTGCTGCGGCTGACCCGATGGCACAATCGTCTGGGATATTTCCGGGGATGCCGCTGACAGATGCTCGGGCATTAGAACCAGCTCTTCAGATTCACGAAGCAAACCATGCTGCCGATCTTGCCTATCTAGCGCGTCTTGCTGATTGGTGTGGCCACTACAGCCCTTGGACAGCTCCTGATGTCACTGGAGAGGCAGGGGAAAATGGCTTTGGTATTTGGCTCGATGTGACCGGCTGCGACCATCTATTCGGTGGTGAAGAAGAGTTGTTGAACAGTGTTGTCTCTCGGCTCAATGATTTTGGTTTTATGGCGCGTGCGGCTGTTGCCGATACACCGGGGACAGCTTGGGCCGCAGTGCATTACGGCTTGGGCCAAGGCGAAACAGTTCTGGTGACCAAGCCGGGGAAGGTGCGCGATATTTTAAGGCGGTTGCCGGCTGCGGCCCTTCGCTTTTCACCGGAAACCTGCTTGGGACTTGATCGTCTAGGGCTACGCTATGCGGGCGATTTGTTTGACCTACCACGTGGTCCTTTGGTAGCGCGCTTTGGTGAGATTTTGATCCGCCGAGTCGATCAGGCATTGGGCCGGCAATCGGAACCGATATCTCCTCAAAACCCTGTTTCTCGGTACCGGGCGCGAATGTCGTTTGCCGAGCCTGTGGGCAAAAGCGAGGACATCGCAGAGGCATGCCGCCATCTTCTCAAGAGCCTAGGCCAGCAATTAGAGCGTGCTGGCCGGGGCGTGCGGCGTCTTGAAGCCATCTGTTATCGGGTTGATGGGTCGCTTTCGCGCATCTCCATCGGCACAAGTAGCGCAACGCGCAATGGGCCCCATCTCTTGCGACTACTCAGTGAGCATTTCGACTCAATCGATGCTGGGTTTGGTATCGAAACAATCGTACTCGGCGCCCTTAGAACGGACCAACTTTTTGCTGATCAGCTCAGCCTCTCTGAGGCGCCTCAACGTGTCTTTAGCCGTTCTCAAACGGCCACAGAAAGCATGGCGGCGCTGGTTGACCGCGTTGCCAATCGTATCGGTCATGGCAGCGTGCATCGTTTGGCGCCGAAGAATAGCTACGTGCCGGAGCGGGCGATGCGGCGTATGCCTTACGTCGAACGCACGGGCGATCAACCAAGTGATCCATTAAAGCGCTGGTTCACCAATCGTCCGCGCCCCTTGTCATTGTTTGACATGCCTCAGCCGATTGAGGTCGTCGCCCCCATTCCTGACGATCCGCCAGTTTTGTTTCGGTGGCGTCGAGTGTTGCACCGGATTGTGGTCTCAGGTGGTCCCGAGCGAATCGGTCCGGAATGGTGGGAGGCCACCAGAACAGGGCCAAAGCGCAAAGAGGATTTGCAGCCGCGCGACTATTACCAAGTTGAAGACGCTGACGGGGATCGATTCTGGCTTTACCGCAGTGGTCTTTACCAGACAGGCAACTCTTCAGCCCCGACACCCAGATGGTACCTGCATGGTCTTTTTTCTTAGGAGGATAGAATGGCGAATGTAACGATTAGAAATATTGACGACGATGTGGTGTTCGCACTCAAAAAACGTGCTCGTCGAAACCATCGTTCTTTAGAAGCAGAACTGCGTGACATTCTAACGGTGGTGTCGCGTAAACCTCAGATGAGGTTTCTTGCTGAACGGGTCGCATCGATGACCCCTCGTCATCCAATCTCGTCTTCGCCACGAGACCCTCGATCCGCCCTATGAATGCAGTGGTTGATTCGAGTGTTGTCGTCAAATGGTTCGTGCGTGAACTAGGGCACGGCCAAGCCTTGGCTCTGCTCGATCATCAAGATGAATTGTTTGCGCCAGATGTCATTGTGCCGGAGGTCATCGATGCGGTCTGGGCTCGAATTGTTGCGGGTGAAATTGGCAACGATCAGGGAAGCGCCATTGTAACGGCCATAACCTCTGGTGTGCCTGCGCTCGTGCCAGTTTCTGATCTGGCCGATGATGCGCTGAAGGTTGCTCTAAAAATGGATCGGTCAGCGTATTTAGCGGTTTACTTCGCATGCGCTGAATCGCTGGACGCCAGTTTCGTCACTGCGAATAAAGATGCCGCGCAACTGGCAAGAGAAAAGTTGGGTGAAGATCGAGTTACGTTACTTTCGGAGCTGTCTTCGTGACCTACGCTGAATTGCAGGTAGCCAGCAATTTTAGCTTTTTGCGCGGTGCTTCTCATGCTGAAGAACTGGTTGGTCAGGCGGTCGAACTGGGAGTGTCAGCGATTGCCGTGACCGACCGGAATTCTGTTGCTGGTGTTGTTCGAGCCCATCGTGCGGCAAAGAACGCCGGCCTCCAACTGGTGGTTGGTGTCCGTCTCGATTTCCAGGATGAAACAAGCGTTCTTTGCTATCCGACGAATCGGGCAGCGTATGGTCGCCTCGCTCGTCTCCTAACGCTGGGTAAGCGGCGCGCACCAAAGGGAGAGTGTTGGATTACTCAAGAGGATTTCTTCGCCTATGCAGAAGGTATGTTGGCAATCGTCCTGCCGTTTTCTTATCTCGATGACCCCGACACACCGTTGGCAGAATCCTCGCTCGCGTTGGATGCGCCCTTTGCGCAGCACCTTCTTCACTTCAAAGAGAACCTCCCAGGCCGGACATATTTGGCCGCTAGTTTTCTTTACCGGGGCGATGACAGAGTGCGCTTGCGATTACTCTCCTCGCTTGCTCGGTCGTGTGGTACGCCGCTGGTGGCGACAAACGATGTTTACTATCACGAGCCTGGGCGGCGTCCTCTCCAAGATGTTCTGACGTGTATCCGCGAGCACTGCACCGTTGATGAGGCAGGCTATCGCCTTTTCGGGAATGCCGAGCGCCACATCAAATCCCCCCAGGAAATGTTGAGGCTATTTGGTGACTACCCTGAGGCGGTTCACCGTACTCAGGAAATTGCGGCGCTCTGTACATTTAGCCTCGACGAGCTGCGCTACGAGTATCCAACAGAAACGGTGCCGGGGGGAGGCACGTCGCAGGCCGAATTGGCTCGGCTGACCTGGCTGGGTGCGAAGCGTAGTTATGCGGGCGAGATTCCTGAAAAGATTCGTGATGCGCTTAATCATGAACTCGATCTGATCGATGAGTTGGGCTTTGCACCCTATTTCTTGACCGTCTACGACATTGTTCGGTTTGCGAACAGTCGAAAAATCCTATGCCAAGGGCGCGGGTCGGCAGCCAATTCGATTGTTTGTTACTGCCTCGGTATTACCGGGGTGGACCCTGAAAAAGTTTCGCTTTTGTTCGAGCGGTTCATTTCAGCTGAACGAAACGAACCCCCTGATATTGATATCGACTTCGAGCACGAACGTCGTGAAGAAGTCATTCAATACATCTACCAGAAATATGGCCGACACCGGGCTGGTATGACCGCGACCTACATCAGCTACCGTTGGCGTAGTGCTATTCGTGAAGTCACCAAAGGTCTGGGCCTATCTGAAGATGTAGGTGGTGCTTTGGCCGGATATACCTGGGGGTCGGGAAAGTCAGGGGTCAACGACGATCAGGTTAAAGAACTCGGGTTAGACCCCAACGACCGTCGGCTCCATCAAGCTTTGATCTTGGCGCGTTCTCTCATTGGATTTCCGCGCCATTTGTCACAACATCCCGGCGGTTTCGTCATTACGCGCGGGCCGTTGTCTGAAGTCGTGCCCATTGCCAATGCAGCAATGGATGACCGAACAATGATCGAGTGGGATAAGGATGATATCGAGACTCTGGGTATCTTAAAGATTGATGTCCTGGGTCTTGGGATGCTGACCTGCATTCGTAAGTCGCTCGATCTTTTATCAACGCATTATGGTGTTGATCACACAATCCGATCTGTGCCGACGGAAGATCCCATTGTCTACGACATGCTGTGCAAGGCCGATACGATTGGGGTTTTTCAGATCGAAAGCCGCGCGCAAATGACGATGCTACCGCGGCTCCGCCCTCGATCGTATTACGATCTTGTTGTTGAGGTTGCGATCGTTCGGCCGGGCCCTATCCAAGGAGACATGGTTCACCCTTACCTGCGACGGCGGAACGGTGAGGCAAAAATTACGTATCCTTCAAAAGAACTTCGTGGAGTTTTGCATAAAACGTTCGGGGTTCCTTTGTTTCAAGAACAAGCGATGCAAATCGCTATTGTCGGTGCAAAATTCAGCCCTAGCGAAGCTGATGGTCTACGGCGGGCCATGGCGACGTTTCGGCATGCTGGCACGATCCACAACTACAAGATTCGCTTTATCGATGGGATGGTCGGTGAGGGCTATGCCCGTGATTTCGCTGAACGGTGTTTTCAGCAAATCGAAGGCTTTGGCGAGTACGGGTTTCCCGAATCGCATGCGGCATCGTTTGCGCTACTGGTCTACGTGTCGTCCTGGCTCAAATGCTATTACCCCGCTGTTTTTGCCTGCGGCCTGCTGAACAGCCAGCCCATGGGCTTCTATGCCCCGGCCCAGATCATCAGAGATGCGCGGGATCATGGCGCCGTCGTATTGCCGATTGATATCAACCACAGTGAATGGCACTGCACGTTAGAGCCGACCACAGACGGCACGAAGGCGTTGCGTCTGGGGTTACGGCAGATCAAAGGGTTCCGCGAAGAGAGCGCCGAGGCAATTTGCCAGGCGCGTGAAACGCATCATTTTGGCGATGTCTATGACCTTTGGAGGCGGACAGGCCTGCGGGTAGAGGCAGTAGAGAAACTAGCGGATGCCGATTCTTTCGGTTCTGTGGGACTAAAGCGCCGGCAAGCTATGTGGGCGGTAAAAGGCCTACACGATTCATCTTTGCCACTTTTCGCAGCAGCAGAGCAGGCGCTTAGTGAAAAGGCGATCAAACAAGGTCAAAACGACCTGCCGGTTGAATTGATGAAGGAGCCGGAGGTGCCGCTTGCCGAGATGTCGATTGGTGAAGAGGTCATTTGCGATTACTCAACACTTCGACTCACCCTCAAAGCCCATCCGGTCGCATTATTGCGGGGGACCTTTCGACAAAACTACATGCGTGCAGCAGACTTGGTGAAGCGTAAGACGGGAGATTGGGCTGATGTTGTTGGGCTGGCAATTTGTCGACAGCGACCTGGCACGGCGAGCGGAGTCATCTTCATGACGCTTGAGGACGACACAGGGGTCGCGAATATTGTTGTATGGCCGAAGATGTTTGAGCGCTTTCGCAAGGAGGTCCTGCGTTCTCGCCTTCTTGGTATTAGCGGGCGAGTGGAGCGGGAAGGACTCGTCGTTCACGTTATTGCATCAGATGTCGTCGACCTCTCGTCGTCGCTTATTTCGTTGGCTGATCATCGCTTACCCCCTTACGAGCGCCGGAGCGTTCAGGAAGGGCTCCCAGACGCACTAGAACGAGCTGCACCGGCCCAACCCTGGGGTACGGCCAATTGCGATTCGGTCAATCTGGAAGGCGTTTATGAGCGAGCTGACGAAATTCGGTATGGCCATGGCAATCGGAATCTCGTCCCACAGAAACTAATTCAGTCGCGAGATTTTCATTAGTTAATCGTCGTATGGAACCGGCGTGAGGTACCGCGAGTCTCGATGCAGGGCGAGGTAGGCCTCTTCCAGGCGTTGGGTAATGGGACCTGGGGCACCATTTCCAAGAATACGACCTTCAACACGCGTGACCGGCATGACACCGCCTGCCGTTGACGTAATGAACACCTCGTCTGCCTCTAGGAAACGGGCGACCGGTACCTCGATTTCCTCACAAGGAATGTCGAGCGCCGCACACAACTCTATCGCCGTTCGCCGCGTAATACCGTCCAGAACACCATGTTTCGCAGTCAATACCTTGCCATTCTCGACACAAAAAACATTGAACCCGGGGCCCTCAGTCAAGTTGCCATTCAGATCAAGGAGAACGACATTGTCCGCCCCCCTGTCTTGGGCCTCAAAAAGGCCCTTTGTTAGATCATGCCAATGATAGTTCTTTACCGTCGGGTCAATTGACTCCGGGGGAATGCGTCGTGGTGTTCCTACGACAAGGTGAAGACCTCGGCGCTTTGCGTCGGCGTCCGCATACGAGACAAAAGGTGCGGCAAAGGCGAAGAACCGGTTCACGGCATCCCTAGGATTCCGTGTCACTACAGGTGGTTCGCCCCGTGTGCAAATTGCTTCGACGTAGGCACTTCGAAGGCCACTTCTACGGACGCATTCGATCAGAGTCTCGGCCACATCGCCCGGTGACAGTGGGCACGTCATCTGAAGTCGCTCGACGTTGCGAAAGAACCTTTCGAGATGTACCTCCAGTCGAAAGAATGCGCCGTTCCAGACATGGATCACATCGTAGGTCGCATCAGAGCGTAGAAAACCGAAGTCCCGGATGGGGATCCCCGCTTGGGCAATTGGGACATAATCACCACCGGCATAGGCGCAGCCATCAGCGAAGGGGTTCGGCGCGCTCAATGACTCAGTTCCTTCATCGCACGGTCCAGGCCATCCAGCGTCAGCGGATACATCCGGTTCGTCATGACCTCACGCATCAGACCGATTGATGGCGTGTAGCGCCAGTGATCCTCGCGGATTGGGTTCAGCCAAACTGCATGGGGAAAAGTCTCGAGGGTGCGCTCCATCCAGGTAATGCCAGCTTCTTCATTCCAATGTTCAACGCTGCCACCGGGGTAGGTGATCTCATAAGGGCTCATGCTCGCATCGCCAACGAAGACAACGCGGTAGTCAGAACCATAGGTATGAAGCAGATCCCAAACGCCCAAGGATTCTTGGTCGCGCCGCCGGTTGTCCCGCCAAACCCGTTCGTAGAGGCAATTGTGGAAATAGTAGTACTCAAGGTGCTTGAACTCGGTTCGTGCCGCGGAAAACAACTCCTCGCAGACTTTGATCCAGTCGTCCATCGAGCCACCAACATCCAGCAGTAGCAACACCTTCACCGTATTGCGGCGCTCCGGCACCATTTTCAAGTCGAGGAACCCGGCGTTGCGCGCGGTCGAACGGATGGTATCGGGAAGATCAAGCGTTTCCGGGGCACCTTCGCGCGCAAATCGCCGCAAACGGCGCAGCGCGACTTTAATATTTCGGGTGCCGATTTCGACGCTGTCGTCGAGGTTTCTAAAGGTTCGCTTGTCCCACACCTTAACGGCACGGCGATGTCGGGACCCATCTTGGCCAATTCGAACACCCTCAGGATTGTAACCATAGGCACCAAAAGGTGAGGTGCCGGCGGTGCCAATCCACTTGTTGCCGCCCTGATGGCGACCTTCCTGTTCTTCGAGACGCTCACGCAGCGTCTGCATGAGCTTGTCCCAGCCCCCGAGTGCTTCGACCTCACGTTTCTCTTCTTCTGTCAGGTGGCGCTCCGTGAGTTTGCGCAGCCATTCCTGAGGAATCTCGGACGCGATTTCTTCTTCACCCTTCGCTTTTTCCAAGCCTTTGAAAACGTGGGCGAATACTTGATCGAAACGGTCGAGGTGGCGTTCGTCTTTCACCAATGCCGATCGCGACAGGTAATAGAATTTGTCGACATCAAACGCAGCAAGGCCTGTGTCTACGGCTTCAATCAAGGTCAGGTATTCCTTGATTGAAACCGGCACCTTGGCATTGCGAAGTTCGAAGAACAGGTTGATGAACATCTCGCGCTCAACTTCGGCGTTGCAGAAAGGCCAACCGTTCGAAGAGGTGTAGATCTTGCTCGTGCTTGAGGAGGGCGCCATACAACGGTGGAATCGCGGTACGGCCGTCATCGGATCGAAGGGATTCCGGAGGAATATCTTCTACAACCAAGAGCTTCAGCCAGTCCAATAATTCGGATGTAGAAGGGCGTTTCTTGAGGCCCGGAACCTCACGCAGTTCATAGAACGCGTTGAGTGCTTCGCGAATCAGTCGCTTCTGAACATCTGGAAAATGAACATTGACGATTGCGGTCATCGTCTCTGGCTCGGGGAACTGGATGTAGTGAAAGAAGCAGCGCCGAAGGAACGCGTCGGGCAATTCCTTCTCGTTATTTGAAGTGATGATCACGATCGGCCGAGTATGCGCCTTGATCGTTTCCTGCGTTTCGTAGACGTGGAACTCCATGCGATCGAGTTCCAACAATAGGTCGTTTGGAAATTCAATATCAGCTTTGTCGATCTCATCGATGAGCAATACCGGCGTTTCGTTCGCAACAAACGAATCCCAGAGTTTGCCCCTCTGGATATAGTTGCCGATGTCTTTGACGCGGTCGTCGCCCAACTGAGAATCTCTCAAGCGCGCAACGGCATCATATTCGTACAGGCCATGTTGGGCTTTGGTCGTCGATTTGATATGCCACTCGATCAAGTTTTTTCCGAGCGCCTGTGCAATTTCCGCCGCAAGAACGGTCTTGCCTGTCCCCGGTTCGCCCTTGATCAAGAGAGGGCGTTTGAGGGAAATGGCGGCGTTAACCGCCATCAAAAGGTCATCTGTCGCGACGTAGCTGTCGGTCCCCTGGAATCTCATAAAAACTGCCGATAGTGTGAATTGGACGGTGACCGTACGTAGTCGATGACGAAGGTTCAAGAATTCGAAGCAAGCCACGATGAACGAAATTCTTGAGAATCTCGCTGCCGAAGTGCGGTCGTGCCGCCTTTGCGCTGCCCACCTCCCGCTAGGTCCGCGACCCGTCCTTCGGGTTTCGTCAAGTGCACGCGTGCTTATCGCGGGCCAGGCACCGAGCACCAAAGTGCACGAAAGCGGCATGCCGTGGAACGATGCAAGCGGGGATCGCCTTCGAAGATGGTTGGATCTCCCGAGGTCGGTCTTCTATGACGAGACGAAAATCGCGATCGTGCCCCAGGCTTTTTGCTACCCAGGTAGGGGGAAAAATGGGGACCTGCCACCGCCGCCGATCTGCCAAAAGACCTGGCACCCGCGATTGCACACAGCGATGCCGCAGGTCGAAACCTACATTCTTGCCGGGCGTTATGCTCAAGCATACCACCTGGGCAATCGCCGCAAACGAACGCTGGGCGACACTGTCGACGCCTGGCGGGAATACGCTCCACGACACTTCCCTTTACCGCATCCATCCTGGCACAACAATCACTGGCTCACGGCGAATCCGTGGTTCGAACGCGAACTCGTCCCCGTGCTCCGTCAGCACGTGCACGCCCTGCTGTCGTGACCTCAATGCGTACGTTCTTGCTGATAGGTCTCCTGGGGTTGGCGGCCTGCGCGACACCGCTTGTACAGGCGCCTGGTCAACAAAAGGTGACGCCATCGCTAAGTCTTGGGGCTGGGTCGGACCGCGGCGCCGTTCAGGTTTCTGATGGGGCAACGCTCCCGATTCGCGTTTGGAGGCCGGCCGACGACGATGGACAACCAAGTGCCGTGATTGTCGGCGTGCACGGCTTCAATGATTACCTGAATACCTTCCAGCCAGCGGGTTCGTGGTGGGCGGCCCAGGGAATTATCACTTACGCCTTTGATTTGCGCGGATTTGGTGCGGCGCCGGAGCCCGGCATATGGCCGGGCCAGGAAAGGCTGATCGAGGATTTGAACAATGTCGTAACGGTGGTTCACCAACGGCATCCTGGCGTCCCACTATTTCTTCACGGCAATTCGATGGGTGGGGCTGTCGTGCTGCTTGCCCTTTTAGGACAAACACCTGAAAGCTCTTTGGCGTTGGTTCGTGGCGCTAGTCTCACTGCACCGGCGGTCTGGGGCGGCGCAGCAATGAACCCAATCTATCGCCTTTCCCTTTGGTTGGCCGCTCACACGGTACCCGCTCGTCGTGTGACCGGGCGCGGGCTCGGAATCTTGCCTTCCGACAACATAGAAATGTTGCGCGCCCTCGGTCGAGATCCACTGATCATCAAAGAGACTCGTATTGATGCGTTGTATGGATTGGTCCGATTGATGGGGGCGGCACAACGTTCGGCAGAAGGTGTACGAGGCCCGCTGCTTGTATTGTATGGCGCTGGAGACGCAATCATTCCACGCCGACCCACGGCGACATTCGCTGCGAAGCTGAGCGCGCAAACACGATTCGCCGTCTATCCTTCCGGCTATCACATGCTTCTACGGGACCTACAGGCGGAGGTCGTTTGGCGAGACGTCGCGGCGTGGATTGATGATTTCGATGCACCGCTACCCTCAGGAGCAGAAGTGCCAAGAAGCAACCTCTTCGGGGATGACCCGAAAAGCTAGACCGAAAAAGATCGGCCCTTTTTGATGACTTCCTTGCCGAATCGTTGGCGCACGCGGTCCATTGCTTCCTCGGTTGCGTGCTCGCGGGATTGACCAAAGAGGTCACTGTGGTCCAGTTCGCCAGCATCAGTGAGGTCCTTTGCCGCAATACCGATTAGGCGAAACTTCCGGCCATTCGCTTCATCACACACGAGGGGCTTCGCGACATCAAAAAGATCAGTTCCGTACTCGGTGGGTCGCGCCAATTTCCGGCTGCGGGTGATCAATCGAAAACGAGAGGTCTTGAGTTTCAAGACAACCGTTCCAGCGACCAATTTCTTTCTCTTAAGTTGCTCGCCAACCTTCTCGCAAAGGGGCCAGAGCTTCTCCAGCAGTGCGGCATCATTCTGAATGTCGTCGCTGAACGTTCTTTCCGAAGAAATGCTGCGCTGGATTTCTCCTTTATGAACGCCGCGTCCATCTTGCCCGATAGCAAGCCGTGCAAGACGGCTTCCGATCGTCCCGTAGCGTGCGACAAGTTCGCGTTCAGGGACGTCCCGCAATTGGCCTACCCGCATAATGCCATCGCGATTTAGTCGACTTTCCAAGGATGGTCCGACACCCCAAAGCATGGAAACCGGCTTATCGGTTAAAAACGGGATTGCATCGGCGCGACCAATAATGCTGAACCCACGGGGTTTATCGAGATCGGATGCAATCTTGGCCAACGATTTGTTGTAGCTCAGTCCGATCGATGCGGTGATTCCGATCTCGTTTTCGATTCGTCGAACCAAGTGCGCCAAAATCGCTGCGGGGAACATATTGCGAAGGACATTCAGACCTGCGAGATCCAGGAAAGCTTCGTCGATCGATATGGGTTCTACCCTGGGGGTTGTTTCCTCCATCAGGGCGCGCACGGCTAGTCCTGCTTCGCGGTACTTCGCCATATTGGGTGAAACAACGATCGCATGGGGGCACCTTTCCAGAGCGCGTCGCATCGGCATAGCAGATCGAATGCCATAGCGCCGTGCGATGTAGCAGCACGCCATGACCACTCCGCGTTTCTCGCCGCCGACCAAAACGGGCTTCTGTGCCAAGGTGGGGTCGTCCCGCTTCTCGACGGTGGCGTAGAAAGCGTCGCAGTCGAGGTGGGCTACCGACAAGTCTCGAAGCTCTTTGTGTTCGATAACCTTTGGTGAGTCGCATCGTGGGCATCGGCGTTCGACTGGTGGGGTTGGAAAATCCTCGCCACAGGCTCGGCATAGTGCTTGGCCGTCAGTCATTGGAGGGTGCGTTCAGGGCATAGTGGTTAGCCGCAGGTCATCTAACTCTCGCAAATTGTTCGCCGAGATGACGTTCTGCACCAACCTTACGTAGCGTTGACGTTCTTCGGAATACCGCGTCAGAGTCGCCGCAAGGGCAATTGAATCCAATCCTTCTCCTTGGCGCCGCATCTGCGAACGCAACCTGCGGAACTCACGATGGGCTGGGTGGGTGTTCAATGTCACCATGTAACCCCAGATCGATCGCATTAACGACTTAAAGCGGCGCACTTTGAAGTTTGCATCCTCAACTTCATTAGGTCTGAAGCCCGGGCGATCGGGGTCGAATGTTCGTTGGCCGAAAAGTGCGTTGCCCGATGTTGCGAACCGCGACGTCCCCCAACCACTCTCGATTGCTCCTTGCGCTAGGGCCAGGGACGGCGGGATGACATCGACTCGCGCGAGTAGTGTTTGCCGGTCGGCGGGTTCAGTGCCGTAGCGCTCGGCGAGTTCCGCTACCCAAGCGATGTCAGTTTCGGATCGATTAGCAGTCGCCGTTTGTCCTATGGCGATCAAGCGCGCACGGTCTGCCTGGATAGCTTCGTTCAAACGCAAGACTTGGGGCAGCATGATCTCCGTGAAGATCCGTTTTCGTTGTTCGGTATCGGTAATTGCATTTAGATCTTTGGGTAGATATCGAACATAGATCCGCGGCACGGATGCCTTTGTCATGGGCATGCCATCTAGGCGTTTCGCAAATTCCCTGTCGAGGTCGGCCGCGGTAGGGGCGCGAACAAAATGCTTTGAAGGAATGGTGGTTATTGCAGCAGGTGCACAGGAAGGGCAGAGCCCGCGGATCTCTGGCCACAAGAGGGTGACGGCAACAACGCCGAAAACGGCCAGGGCGCTGGTTACCCAAACAAGTCTTACTGAGATCATTGCCAAAACCTCACTAGGCCGGGGGCCCGAATAGAAAAGTCACGTTGCTTCGGCGATCATCGTAACCTGTCTTGAATGAGAAACGATCAGTCTGGTGAATGGTTCCTGCGCCAAAAATCAACGCGCGATTACATCGGTAAGGGACGGCCGTCGATTCGGTGCCCGACTCATTGATGATCGCGTCAAGGATATCGGCTTTCTCATCCATTGGCTTGGTGAAGAGGTCGGTCGGTCCGCGCCGGTTCCAAAACACTAACCCGCCGGTGGTCGGGTCGAGGTTCGCATCATCCGGTGTAATCCATAGGTTCAGGCTCACTGTCGCAGCATCCGTGTGGCGTGCAAGTCCAGACATATCCGCATAGTAGCGATACGCCCAACAGGCTTGGAACTTATGCTTGCCAAAAATGTTCGGGAAGAAATGTTGCAGGTCGCGTGCTATCTGGAAAATGAGTGGTGAGGCAAATCCATTCACCATCGACGTTCCCAGTTCTCCGGTAAAATTTGATTGAAACCAAATCGTTGATTGCGCGCAGAATTGGCTAAGGCTTGCGAGCGCTTCGGGTTGAAGGATTTCGTCCACCAAAGCATACCCAGAGGAATTGTGGGCGAAGTCGTCTTCGATGCCAGCGAAGTCGAGATCTTCTCGCAAGGCTCCGTCTGTCAAGGCCGGAGAAGGTGCGGTGTAAATGACACGGTTACAGTATCGTGCGGCAGCCCCCACTCCGATTTCTGCCAGATTGACCCGTTCGTCGCTCCTTCGGTCGAGGTTGTCTATCGTCATCTCAACGTCAGACAAAACAGTGTCGTAATGGGCCGGGACCAAGTCTGCGGCGCGCAAAACAGCAAGCTGCTGCGCGTCGTGCTCAATTTTGGTACGCGTCACGCAAAGCAATTGGGGGTCGTTGGCTTCCTGGCCGGGTGGCACTCGATCTCGCTTCAGCCCCTCGATAAGCAACTCGGTTGCGGCGTCGAAATTGTCTTGTCCAATCAACACGAGTGCCAATTGTTTGCGCGCGACTCTGTCGGCGGGGTCGATCGCTACCGCGCTCTGCAAGGACTGCTTTGCTCGATCGAGATCGCCGTTCCAATAGAGAGCGGCACCAAGGTTTCGATGGGCTTCTGCAAAATGTGGCTCTAGTGCGAGGGCCCGTCGGCAACATTCTTCCGCAGCATCCCACTCGTTCATTTCAACGTATGCACCGCCCAGGTTCGCCATGGCTTCCGCATATTTTGGCCGAAGCTTGAGGGCCTTCTTGTAGGCCTCAACTGCAGGCACGTATTGCATCGCCGACTTCAGGCTGTTGCCAAGATTGTTATGGATCTCCGCCACACCAGGACCCAATGACGCAGCATTGCTTAGTGCGGCTATTGCAGCTTGGAAGTCGCCTGACTGCCGCAACGCTACCCCTAGATTGTTGTGTGCGGCGGGTAGGGTGGGGTCGAGCTGCACCGCCTTTCGCCCGGCTCTTACCGCACCGATGTTATCGCCTGCCTGGCGCAAGATATTGGATAGGTCGGTCCAAATTGCCGCGCTGTCCGGATCAATCTGAGTGGCGCGCGTTAGTGCCCGCGCGGCTTCGTCGAGTTTGTCGACTCGAGCCGCACTCAGGCCTGATACATGCCATAGGGGCGCATAGTTTTTGTAGTGGCGCAGTGCGCTTCGGCTTGCGCTGTATGCAGCCTTGGGGTCGTTGGTGCCAAATAGCTGAACGATACCTGCCGTCAATTGGGCTGGTGTCTGCCGTTGGCCTTTTTTTGACGTTTCTTCCACACCAAATCCCCGTTTACGGCGCTTATCCAGGCCAACAGGCCTTCGCTCTATGGAGAAAGTGGGTGGTGGGCGCGGATGGTATCGAACCAACGACCCCTACGATGTGAACGTAGTGCTCTACCA
>Ga0055584_100000655_pt1 | contig 32824 bp, 23 predicted proteins | sample OSDHelmetaG_FD_58716 | JGI IMG/M metagenome (GOLD analysis project Ga0055584, IMG submission 58716) | Pelagic marine sediment microbial communities from the LTER site Helgoland, North Sea, for post-phytoplankton bloom and carbon turnover... | ecosystem: Environmental > Aquatic > Marine >... | reverse complement strand
GCAGCCAGCGGCGGGCAGGGCGCGCAAGGACTCACCAGAACCCCTGTGCTGGACCACTAGCGCGGTCGAGGCCTCAGAGCGAGGCCAGCAGGTCCCTCATGGCCTGGGGCAGCGTCATGGGATCGAAGGGCTTGCCCAGCACCCCCGCCGCGCCCGCCGCGATCAACTCCCCCTCGCTGTGGCGGCCCGAGTCGGCCGTCAGGAAGAGCACCGGGACGTCGTTCAGCCGGGGCTGGGCGCGGAGCAACTCCAGCGTCTGCAGTCCGTCGAGCCCGTCCATCTGGACGTCGAGGATGATCACGTCGGGGCGCTGAGTCCGCACCGCCTCGACCGCTTCGGCGCCCGACCCCAGGGCCTCGACCTCGTACCCGCCGACGCGGGCGAGGCTGAGGCTGGCGAGGCGGAGGATGTCGGGATCGTCGTCCACGACGAGGATCCGCCGAATCGAGTCGGTGTCCATGGGGGCTCCAGTCTGCCCGACCGGATCGACCCGGGGACACCGGTCTGGCAATCCAGGTCGACGGCGAAGGTCGCCGCGGCAGACGCCAAGCGCCGGCGCTGGTACAACCCGGCAGCCGGGAGGCGGCGAAACAGGGGTTGATTCATGGGAGCTGACAGCGAACCGCTGGTGCTGCTCGTCGACGACGACGAAGCGATCCACCTGGTGGCTCGGAGCGCTTTGGCGGGCCTGGGCCAGCTGCGCTTCGCCACCGGCATCGACGACTCCCGCATCGGCTTGCGCCAGCAGCCCGACGTGGTCCTGGTGGACCTGGATCTGGGGGGCGAGCGCGGCGAAGACGTGATCGCGCTGATGCAGGAGCTGTCGCCGCTGTCGACGCTCTTCGTGCTGTCGGGGCTGAGCGACGTCCACCGCGCCGTGGAGCTGGTCAAGGCGGGGGCCGAGGACTACCTGCAGAAGCCGATCAAGCCGGCGCGGCTGCGCGAGCGCATCGCCACGGCCCTGTTGCGACGCCGCATCGCCGTCGACGCCGCCCGGTCCCTGATCCCTGCCGCGCGCGAAGAGGTGAACCCCTGGATCGCCAAGCTCGCCCTGGGCGTCAGCCCCGCGGCGCAGCAGCTGGTCCAGCAGATCCGCACGGTGGCGCCGGCCGACCTCACCGTCCTCATCCAGGGCGAGACCGGCTCGGGCAAGGAGGTCGTGGCCCACGCGATCCACGCCGCCAGCTCCCGCGCCAATCGGCCCTTCGTCACGGTCAACTGCGGCGCCCTCCCGCGGGAGCTCATCGAGGCGGAGCTGTTCGGCCACATGGCCGGCGCGTTCACCGGCGCGACCATGGCGCGATCCGGTCTGATCCGCGAAGCCGATGGCGGCACGCTCTTCCTCGACGAGATCGGGGAGCTGCCCCTGGAGCTGCAACCGAAGCTGCTGCGCTTCCTCCAAGAAGGCGAAGTGCGGTCCGTGGGCGCCGACCGCACGGTGGTGGTCGACGTGCGCGTCATCGCGGCCACCCACCAGGAGCTCCAGGAAGCCGTGGTCGAAAAGCGGTTCCGCGAAGACCTGCTGTTCCGGTTGAGCGTCCTGCCGCTGACCGTGGCTCCCCTGCGCGAGCGCCTCGCCGACATCCCCATCCTCGCCGAGCAGTTCCTGCGCGAGTCGGCGGCCAAGGCGAACCGTCAGCTCGACGGCTTCGACAAGGAGGCCCTGCGCGGACTGATGAACGAGGCGTGGCCGGGCAACGTCCGCGAGCTCCTCAACCGCGTGCAGCGCGCCACCGTCTTCGCCCGGGGCCCCATCGTCACCGCCAAGGACCTGGAGTTGGCCGACGCCCCCGAGCCGGCCGAGGTCACGTTCCCCGAAGAGCTCATGACGGGCTCGTTCAGCCAGGCTCGGGACCAGGTCGTGGCCGCGTTCGAGCACGCGTACGTCTCCCGCGCCCTTGCCGAAGCCGACGGCAACGTGGCCGAGGCCGCCCGCAACTCCGGCCTCCCTCGCAAGTCGCTGTGGCGCATCGCCCAGCGAGTGGGCCTGGCCGCGGACCGAGCCAGTCGCCGCGCCGGCCAGCTCGAGTCCGAGGAAGCCGCCGCCTCCATCGATCCCGCCGCACTGCTGCACGCGGAGTTGGCCGGATACAAGGAGCGCAGCCGGGGACATGTGTCGCGGTTGGTGCAGTTGATCAGCGACGGCGGCCTCACGGGGTGGACCGAAGCCAAGACCATCGCCCACCGCCTACGCGGATCGGGGGGCTCCTACGGATTGCCCGAGGTCAGCGAGCTCGCCGGCGAGCTCGAAGAGGCCGTCGGCTCCCTGGACCGCGACCGCAGCCTGAGGCTGGCCCGGAAGCTGGCCGCCGCCCTCGACTGACGGCCCTCAGGGCAGGTCGAGATCCAGGAGTCGGGCCTTCGCGCCGTCGGCGTTCGGTGCCCGCGCGACCGCCTCGGCGTAGGCTTCGCCGGCGTCGGTCTGCAGGAGGTGCACCTCGCAGAAGAACGCGATGCGTAGCCAATCCTGGGCGCCGGCCGCCGTCGCCCGCATGGTGGCCAGTTGCGTCCCGACGGCCGCGTCCACGACCTCGAACCGCCCGTCCAGACTGGGCCCCGGCGACAAGCCGGCCGGCTCTGCGGTCCAGTTGTAGGTGCCGCCCGGCTTCCAGACGACCTGGGCGGGCAGCTCGAAGCGACCGCCCGTCGTCTCCGACTCCAGCAGCAGCTCGTCGCCGGCGTACACGCTCACCAGCACCCCGCGCCCATCGGCCAGGGGCCCGTCCCAGCGCAGCACCCGACGCTCGGCGGTGATCCGCCCCGCCCGGGGAGCCGTCCGCCCCGCGTCGGCGGCGCCGCGAACCAGGACCGCCCCCGACGTCAGCTGCGAAGCCAGCGACAGATTGCTCGCCTGCACGCAGCCCGGCGACGCGACGTCGGACACGGTCTTGCCGCCATCCAACACGACGGCGTCCCCGACCTGGATCGAGCCGGGCCCGGCGAACGTGACCTCCCGGCAGGTGGTGATCAGCGAGAACACGACGGTCGCGCCGTCGGCCACCGCAACGGACTGGCCACGCTGCAGCATCCCGCCCAGCCGCAGGGGGGCATCGCCCACGGTGGCATCCCCCTGCACGGCGAGCACCAGGCCCACCGGCGCCGCCGCCGGTTCGGTCTTCAGCCCCGCCAGGGCGAGGGACGGCAACAGCAGCAGCCAGGCGGCTCTCATCGGATCACCAGGGTCTGCCCGACCGTCGGGCGCTCGGGGAACGCGACGCGATCCCGGTTGGCTCGCCACAGCTCCATCCAGCGGTCCTCCGTCCCGTAGTACCGGGCCGACAGGGACTTCAGGGTCTCGCCCGGGGCGACGGTGTGCCGGCGGGCGTCGGCGGCGGGCGGCGGCAGATTCAGCGCCGAGGCGATGGGAGCCGGGTCGAAGTAGCGGTCCAGCCACTGCCGGTACTCGGCGCTGCTGCGCATGGACGAGATGGCCTGGTCCACGGCCGCGCTCAAGCCCGGCTGGTCGGGGGGCAGCAAGGCGCCGTAGCTCATGGGGAAGACGTTCAACGACACGACCTGGGCGCGGTCCAGGTAGGGGGTCAGCTCGCCCAGGACGAAGGCCCAGTCGTAGGCGAACGCGTCCAGCTCGCCCTCGGCCAGGAGCTGGAAGTAGCCGTCGGCGAAGGGGCGAACGGTGGACTCGGGCAGGCGGCCGGCGGCCCACGCCTTGATGGGCGGGTCGTCGTAGATGCCCACGCGCTTGCCGCCCAGATCGCCCAGGCTTCGGACGTTGCTGTCGGCGGGCACCACCAGGGCCAGGCCCGAGGCCAGGTACGGCACGCTGAAGGCGACCGGGGCGTCGTCGTGGGGGATCCAGCCCGCGATCACGGCGTCGACGCTGCCTTGCTGGACGGCCAGCACGTGGCTGTTCCAGTTGACGGGGACGAACTCGAGCCGCACCCCCAGCGCGCTGGCGATGCCCTCGGCGATGCGGACTTCGAACCCGTCGAGGACGCCGTCGGGGCGACGGGAGCACATGGGCGGCGAGTTGACGTCCGCCCCCACCCGGAAGGTCCCGCGGGCCTGGATCGCGGCCAGCGCGTCGGGCACCGGCGTGGCCGTGGGGGCGGGCGGAGGAGCGGATGTGCACGCCGAGAGGACGAGCATGGCGGGGAGGAGGGCGCGCAACGCGCCGGAAGTCTAGACTCTTCGGACCGTGGAGGTCATTGGGCAGTACCAGCTGACGGATGTGCTGGGTGGGGGTGGCATGGCCACCGTCTACCGGGGCGTCCACGTGTCCGGCATCGGCATGGTGGCGGCCATCAAGAAGCTGCACCCACACCTCGCCCTGGACGCCCAACTCAGGGCGCGGCTGAAGGTCGAGGCCCAGGCCCTGGTACGCCTCGACCACCCGAACATCGTGCGGATCCTCGACTACGTCGACGCCAACGATCACTGCGCCCTGGTGACCGAGCTGGTCGAGGGCGACACGCTGCGCACGAAGATCCACAACGACGGCAAGAAGCCGATGGTGCCGTACGCCGCCGTCGGGCTGATGAAGCAGATCCTGGCGGGGGTCGGCTACGCGCACAGCCAGAAGTGCCTGCACCGCGACATCAAGCCGGGGAACATCATGGTCACGCCCGACGGCGTGGTGAAGGTGCTCGACTTCGGCATCGCGTCCCTTCTCGACACCGAGCGCATGACCCGCACCGGCGTGTCCATCGGCACCCCCGTCTACATGGCGCCCGAGCAGATCGACGGCATGGACGGCCTGGACGCGGCGGCCGACATCTACTCGCTGGGCGTGACCTTCTGGGAGATGCTCGCGGGGCCCAACGCACGGCCCATCGGCCAGAAGGGCTGGCGCATCGGCCAACCGGAGTTCGAGCGGCTGTTCGAGCTGGGCATCCCGCAGCCCCTCATCGACGTCGTCGAAGCCATGACGCGAGAAGACCGGTCGCTGCGCATCGCCACCTGCTCCGAGGCCCTCAAGGCCATCGAGTGGGCGCAGGAGGACAGCGCCGCCGACGTCAGCGCGCCCGTCGCCGACGACGACCGCACCGTGCCCATGAACCGGGCGGACGTGATGCAGATCGCGGCCCTCACCCGGCTGCCCAGAGAGTCCACCGGCCACAACCGCCCCCGGGACCCCAGCGCTTCGAGCAGCTCCAGCATCTCGCGACGCTCCACGCCGGCGGCGGCTCCGCCGGAGCCACCCGACGCGCGTGCCCCCGAGCCCGTCGCGGTCTTCGAGCCCGACGGCGAGGGCGGCCCCATCGAGGACGCCGCCACCGCCTTGTGGAGCGGTCCCCAGGGGAGCGAGAACCCGGAGTTGAAGGCGGCCCTGGAACGCACCGCCAGGCCCTCCGAAGGCACCCGCAAGCGGAAGCGGCGACAGGCCCCCGAGGCGACGCTGAAGAAGGGCTCCCGGCGGAAGGCTCCGAAGCGGCGCTCTCGGGCTCCTTGGCTGGCGGTCGGCGTGGCCGGCCTCCTCGCGGTGGTCGGGTTTGCGGCGCTCCGCGGCCCCAGCGTGGGTGGGGCCGCGGGGGGGGACGCCCTGCTCGCAGCCTTGCGGGCCCAGCCGGCCACGGTCGTGTTCGAGCGCGGCCCCTTCTACTACGGGCCCGAGGACCGAAAGGTCGTGCTGTCGGCGTTCGCCCTGGACGAGCGCGAGGTCAGCCTGGGCGAGTGGCGCGCGTGCTCGGCCGCGGGCTGGTGCCCCGACGTGACCCCGCGCTACGCCAACAGCGGTGGGATCGACGCGGCTTCGTCCGACGAGCCGATGCAGTACGTCACGTGGTCCGAAGCGGTGAGCTACTGCGCCTGGCGGGGCAAGGGCCGCGAGCTGCCGCCCACCTACGCCTCCCGCCTGCCCACCGACGCCGAGTGGGAGCGCGCGGCCCGGGGCTCCAGCCGGCCCGGGCGCCGGTTCCCCCACGGCGCCGCCCTCGATCGATCCGTGCCTACGGTGTCTGCGACGCGGCTGCCCCCCGCCGGAAGCACCGCGGCCGACCGCACCCCCGATGGCGTCCGCGACCTCACCGGATCCGTGGCCGAGTGGGTCTACGACACCGCGGCCGAAGGCACCGAACCCCGGAGCCGCGCCTACCCCGCCGCCGGCAAGCTCGACCCCGTCGCCCCCGGCGCAGGCCCGGGCCTGCGGGCCGTGCGCGGCGGCAGCGGAGAGGGCGGCGGCGTGGACGAGCGGAACTACGAGTCCCAGGGCCGCCACTGGGTCCTGAGCGGTCAGGCCACCTCGGGACGTGGGTTCCGCTGCGCCGTCGGGCCCACCGTGGCGGATTCCCCCTGAGGCCCGGTGCCCCCACCGTTCCGGTCCGACCGTTCACCATGAACGGCGTTCTCTGGATCTTGCTCTCCCTCCTGCTCGTGGCCCCGGCCGAGGCCCGGCCGCGGGGCAAGGCGAAGGCTGCGGCCCAGACCGAGGAGGCCCCTCGACGCTCCGCGCCGCCCGCGCCGACGCTGCGGGACTGGGGCTTCTTCCTGTCGAAGCTGGACGAGGACGACAAGGGCACCGCCCTGGGCCTGCTGGCGGACCTCGCGGCGGACCCGCACCTGCCGGCGGAAGAGGTCGACCGCGTGCTGCGGCGGTTGCTCGACGACGGCCCGCCGCCCGAGGGCCTGGGCTACTGGTGCGACACCTGCTTCCAGAAGCGGCTGAGCGGGCTGCTGACTCCCCTGCGCATGCGCGGCCCCGAGGCGAAGGCCCCCCAAGAGGGCATCGTGGCCTGGCGGGTGGACGACAAGCTCCTGCGCGCGCTGACCTCGTCGGGCGCGAAGAAGGCCGGCGGCAAGGTCCCGTCGTTCGTGGTCGCGATGCTGCAGGGCTTCGACCTGGCGGGTCAGCTCCGCCCGGACCGGTGGGTGCGCTACCACGCCAACGACCGCAGCCCCCGGCTCGAGCCGCAGCTGTTCACCGACGCCGACGCACTCGCCGGCTGGGAGCGCGATCGCACGGAGCCCCTGGACGCCTGGGACCTGGCGGGCTGGATGGGGCTCAAGCCGCCCCGCAACAGCTACGAGCCGGGCTTCGTGCTGCTGTTCTTCGACCCCGCGACCGCCTGCTCGGAGGTGCGGGTGCCCACGGCCGCCGACACCGAGGACCCCTGGTTCCGGCCCGCGTCGGGGGCGGCGACCACGGGCGAGAGCAAGGGCGGCGCACCGCAATGGGCTTGCCCCAACTTCCAGCTCTCCGAGGTCACCCGCACCCGCTACGTGCCCCACAGCTCCTACGTCGAGGGGCTGAACCTCCCGTAGCCGCGGGGGGTCAGCGGGTCATGACGACCCGGCGGTTGCCAGCCACATCCCGGGACTCGGTCACGGCGCCGTCGGGCCAGCGCACGAGCACGCGAGAGACGGCCGGGTCCTCGCCCAGACCGAAGTGGGCGATGGGCTCGAACACGGCGTGCACTCCGACTCCGCCGGCGGTGATCCGTCGACGCTGCACGCCGACCGCGGACTCCACCTCCACCTCGGCCCCGAGGCCGTCGAGGTTGCCCGGGGGACCGACCAGCTGCACTTGCAACCACGCCCGACCGGTGGGCTCCGCCCGCGCCACGAGCACGCTGCCGTCGGATCGGGTGACGACCAGGTCCAGATCGCCGTCGCCGTCGAGGTCGGCGGGCAGCAGGGTGCGCCACTGCTCCGCGGTCACGTCGGGCAGCCGGTCGTGGGCCGCCACCAGCGCGCCGTCTTCGGCCAGCCACAGGCCCAGGCGCTGAGGGAACGTGGCTTGGCCGACGAACAGTGCTCCGAACGCCAGGAGCACATCGAGGTCGCCGTCGTGGTCGACGTCGTGGAGCAACGGTCCCCAGGAGCTGGACCGGTTGGTGTCGCCCGCCACCTCCAGGCCGAGCCCGAGGGCCGCGTCGATGGCCCCGAACTCACTGGACTCCAGCAGGTGCAGGCTGTGGCTGGTGTCGGACAGGACGAACTCGGGCACGCCGTCGCCGTTGAGGTCGCCCGCGGCGACGCCCATGCCGTTGATGGCCAGGTCCAGCCCGAACTCCGGGGCCGCGTCCTCGTATCCGTCGTCCGTCGCCCGGTAGAGCCGGTTGGGCCCTCCCCAGCCCCCTTTGTCGTTCACGACGTAGAGGTCCAGGCGGCCGTCGCGGTCGTAGTCCACGACGGTGGCGGCGAAGCCCATGCCGCTGCGGGACTCGGGGAGCTGGTCGGTGGCGTCCACGAACGTGCCGTCACCGCGGCCGAGCAGCAGACGGTCCGCCGACGGTGAGGCGCCGACGGTGGCCTCGCCGCCGTAGGAGACGACGAGCAGATCGACGAGGTCGTCGCCGTTGACGTCGGCGGCCACCGCCGACGTGGGGCGACCGTTGTCGTCCGTCTCCAGGACGGGCTCCTGCTCCACGAAGTCGCCGCCGCCGAGGTTGCGCCAGCTGCGCACCGCGGTCCCGTCCAGGATCAGCACTTCGCGCAGCCCGTCGCCGTCGAGGTCCGCCGCGACGAGGCCCACGGGCCACTCCGTCTCGAAGGGCTGGACCGGGGAGGGCTCGAAGGTGCCGTCGCCGCCACCCAGCCAGAGCACCGGCGGCGCGAAGCGGGAGACCTGCAGCAGGTCGGCGTGGCCGTCCCCGTCGAGGTCGAGCAGGGCCGCGCCGCCCCCGCACAAGCCGAGGACGTCGCTGCCCGGGGGATCGTCGGGAAACGGCGGCAGGTAGAAGATCCCCGCCGCGGCGGTCGCGTCGGTCCAGCCGACGCCGTCGGGCCACAGCTCGCCCGGCTCCCAGGGCGGCGGCGGGGGTTCGCTGGGAACCCGCAGCAGCGAGGCCCACGGCGCATCAGCCGCGACGGCAGCCCCGATGTGCAGCTCGGAGTCAGGCCGCGGGGTGGGGACGGCGGCGGGAGGCGCCGCGCATCCGGCCAGCACCACGAGGGGGAGGAGGCGACGCACGGGTCAGGTTTAGCAGGGCGCTCCTGGGCGTCGCAGGCGCCGAGAGGCGGCGTTCCGAGTCAGCGCGCGCGCGAAGGCGTCCGGATCCAACCCAGCGCGGGATCGTGGGGACTTCTCCACGATTCGCGACAGTACTGGCGCAAATCGTGGGAATTTCTGCGCCAGTGTTGGCGCCACAGTGGGAATTCGTTGTACGTTTCTTCTCGAAGTGCGGGCTACAGCTACGGATCTGGCGAGTCGTTCAACCACCCTGCGGGCACCGCAGGAGCTGGTCTCGGCCCGGCCGTTCCTCAAGTGGGTCGGCGGGAAGCGCCAGCTGTTCCCCCACATCCAGCCGCTGCTTCCCCAGACGCTGGCCGGGCGCTACGTGGAGCCGTTCGTCGGCGGCGGCGCCGTGTTCTGGAACTACGCCCCCGGCGCAGCGGTCCTCGCGGACTGGAACCAGGAGCTGGTCAACTGCTGGACGGTCGTCCGGGACCAGGTCGATGCGCTCATGGAGTGCCTCAAGACCCACGTCTACGAGAAGGACTACTACTACGAGGTCCGGTCGGTGCACTGGGAGTCGCTGGGCCCCATCGAGGCCGCGGCCCGCACCATCTTCTTGAACAAGACAGGCTTCAACGGCCTGTACCGGGTGAACAGCAAGGGGCTCTTCAACGTGCCCTTCGGCCGCTACACCCGGCCCACCATCTGCGACGAGACGAACCTGCCGGCCTGCTCGCAGCGGCTGCAGAACGTCGAGATCAAGCAGGCGGACTTCGAGGCATCCCTGGCGGGCCTCGGCGCCGGCGACGTCGCGTACGTCGACCCGCCCTACGTGCCCGCCAACGCCACGTCGAACTTCACCAGCTACACCGCCAGCGGCTTCGGCCCCCAGGAGCAGCAGCGGCTGAGCCGGGCGCTGCTCAAGCTGCATCGCCGCGGTGGCCGGTTCGTGCTGTCCAACGCCGACGCCCCGGCGACCTGGGTCCTGTACGCGGAGCTGTTCGCCGAAGACGGCGTCAGCGTCGAGCAGGTTCAGGCGCGGCGATCGGTCAACAGCAAGGCGGGGCGGCGCGGCCGCGTCGGCGAGATCCTGGCGCACAACACGCCGGGCTGATCCGACGGGCCGGCCCGGTTGTCCCGGCCGCCCGCTTCTTCGGGGGGCCTCAGCCCACCGCGTCCCTCAGTCCGCGTTCACCGACCACTGATGGCACCAGTCCGCCGTCTCACGCGCGAGCGCGGCGTCGTCGGACGTCAGCACGCCCAGCTGCACGCGGAACAGAAGCTCCCGCAGTCGGTGCCCGGCGGCCAGCGCGCTGCCCTCGGGGGCGTCGTCGGCGTCGATCGCCCGCAGGCGCGCGTCGTCGTGGACGGAGTCCCAGGCCGCGAACTGGTGGACGGTGCCGCCGTCGTTGAGCGCCAGCACCGGCGCAATGGCCGCCGCCGTGCCCGTGGTGAACACGGCGAGCTGGCGCTTGTCCGCGTCGGACTTCCCGATGAGCTCACCCAGGGGGAGTTCCTCCACCCGGACGTCGAGCCCCATGGTCTCGCCGATGGCGAGCACGCTGGCGCGGGTCACGCCGGGCAGGATCCGGTCGGCGTTGGGGTCGTCGTGCAGGGCCGGCGGGGTCCGCAGGGTCGGCGGACCGTCGGCCTGGGCCTCGATGACGAAGAAGTTGGCGCCGCCCATTTCCTCGACGTTGCCGTCGGTGTCGAGGAACAGGATGTCGTCGTGCAGATCCGTCCAGACCGAACCGGCCGGGGGGTTCTTCTTGTTGGCCTTGAGCGCCGCCATCATGGGCAGGGTCGGGGCGTAGTTGCAGGCCGCCTTGGCCGCACCGGTGCCGCCCGGCCAGGCCCGCGGCTTGTCGCGCTCGACCTTGAGCACGAGGTCCGCGCGGTACTTGCCGACGGGGGTCACGTAGACGCCGAAGGTGTAGTGGTCGGCGGGCTTCACGCCCAGCACGGGGCCCGACGCGAAGAGCACGGGCCGCACGTAGACCGCGGCCGGGGCCGAGCGGAAGCTGAAGCCCGGGTCGCGGGGGTCCAGCGGCGCGAAGTCGCCTTCGAACAAGCCCGCTTCGACGTTGGCGCTGACGGCCCGCTGGACCAGCTCGCCGTACAGCGCGCGGAACGCCTCGTAGCCCGTGGCGCCCTGGATCGTCGCCTTGTCCAAGGGGATGCCCAGGGCGATGGCGCTGCGCCACATGCGGGCGGCGTTCATCTCGTTGCGGAAGGTGCGGGCGACGAGGCCGTCGTCGGTTCGGACGAAGTAGACCTTGCTGCCTTCGAACACGCTCTGGGCGTAGTGGATGGCGCCGGCCATGAGCGGCAGGGGCAACAATTGGCTGCCCAGCACGGCGGGCTCGGTCCAGCGGCCGGTCGATCCGGTGAAGCGGAGGGTCGCGAGGCCGATGAACGGCAGGTCCAGCGGCGTGAACGCCTCGGTCGAGTAGTCCGACAGGGGCGGGAGGCTCTGACCGAGCAGGTCCGTCAGCGCCTCGGGGACCCCGAACGAGGCCGCGTCGACCTCCAGGGAGAGGCGGCCCACGGCGCCATCGAACAGCGTCCGATCCCCGTCCTTCAGGACGATGCTCCCCTCCCCGCCGGCTGCGTCGAAGGCAAGTCGAATCCGCTGTCCGTCGAACGAGATGCCCATGGGCGCTCCGGGGTGCTGGGGGGGAGGGATCCTTGCCAGATCAACGCCCCACCGTCCAGTCGCGCTGGCCCCCCGGTCAGCCGCCGAAGATGGCCTTGAGCAGCTGATAGAAGAAGATCGCGCCGAGGGCGCCGGCGGGCAGCGTCACCACCCACGACACGATGATCTGGCCGACCATGCCGAAGTTCGTGGCCGCCACGCCGCGAGCGAGGCTCACGCCCAGGACGGCGCCGACGAGGGTGTGCGTGGTGCTGATGGGGAAGCCCAGCTGGCTGGCGAGCACGATCGTGACCGCCGCCGACAGCTCGGCGGCGTAGCCGCGGGACGGGGTGAGCTCGGTGATCTTGCCGCCGATGGTGGCCATGACCTTGTAGCCGTAGGTCGCGAGGCCCACGACGATGCCGACGCCGCCGATGAGGAGCATCCAGACGGGGACGGTGGACTTGGCGGCCACGGCGCCGGTCTGCAGGACGCCGACGGCGGCGGCCATGGGGCCGATGGCGTTGGCCACGTCGTTGGAGCCGTGGGCGAAGGCGACCGCGCAGGCGGTGTAGATCTGGAGCACCGCGAAGATGCGCTCGACGCCGGCGAACCGGTTCTTGGCGTCGGCCACAGGATCGGGCTTGATCCGCTTGATGAGGAAGTACGACAGCACCGAGACCGTGGCCGCGAAGATGGCCGCGATGCCCATGGACTCGGGCCGGCTCAGGTCGAACTTGAGGTGCTTGAGGCCCTTCCAGAGCGTCACCAGCGCGAGGATGAACGTCGTGCCGAACACGAGGAACGGCCCCACCCGCTTGGTTCGCTTCAAGGGGTCCTGGGCGCTCAGGACGAGCGCCGTGATGCCTCGGAACAGCACAAACGCGGTGATGCCGGCGACCAGCGGCGAGGTCACCCAGGACGCCACGATCTGGCCGACCTTGGTCCAGTTCACGGCGTCGACGCCCAGGGCGACGGTCGAGAAGCCGACGATGGCGCCGACGATCGAGTGCGTCGTGGACACGGGCCAGCCGAGCTTGCTGGCGATGCTCAGCCAGACGGCCGCCGCGAGCAGCGAACCGATCATCCCGTAGACGAACAGCTCCGGGCTGCCTTCGAAGCCGGCCGGGTCGACGATGCCCTTGCGGACGGTCTTGGTGACGGAGCCGCCGGCGAGGATGGCGCCCGCGAACTCGAAGACGGCGGCGACGACAACGGCTTGCTTGAGCGTCAGCGCGCCGGAGCCCACCGACGTGCCCATGGCGTTGGCGACGTCGTTGGCCCCGATGGCCCAGGCCATGTAGAGGCCGGCCGCGCCAGCGAGGATCAGCAGGAACATCACGTATTCCACGATCGGTCTCCAGGTGGGGCATAGGGCCCCGCGTCACGGGCTCCGGGAGGTCGTTTCCTGGAGCGATCACGACCCTCCGCGCTGGTGCGGTTGGCCCTCGGACACCTTCGATCTCGCACACGGGACGGGCACTGCGACAGGGTGGCGGGGTGCTGTCACCCAAGAGTCACGGCTGCGTGCCGGGGGCGACACCTGGGGGCCCGCGAGGGGCCCGTGGAGGTCAGCGACGCCGGCGGAGGAAGCCCACCAGGGGCAGCAGGAGCCACCCGGCGGGCGACGGCGCCCCGGAGGACGAGCAGACGCAGCCGGGGGGCAGCAGCAGGTCCGACGGCGCGCTGTCGTCGTCGTCCACGGCGTCGTCGTCGTCCGTTGAGTCGTCGTCGTCGGCTGCGTCGTCGTCGTCGGCTGCGTCGTCGTCGTCCGCGGCGTCGTCGTCGTCGGCCGAGTCGTCGTCGTCGGCCGCGTCGTCGTCATCGCCGGCCGAGTCGTCGTCGTCGCCGGCCGAGTCGTCGTCGTCGCCCACGGGGCAGTCGGGGTCCACCAGCCCGTCGCAGTCGTCGTCGACGCCGTTGCACGCCTCCACCGCCGCCACGTTGATGGCGAAGTCGCCGTCGTCGCAGTCCCCGAAGCAGGTCGGCCAGCCGTCGCCGTCGGTGTCGAACCCCTCATCGACGGGGCCGTTGCAGTTGTTGTCGGCGAAGTCGCACAGCTCCGGGGCCCCGGGGAACACCGCCGCGTTGCCCTCCCAACAGTCCGGCGGGGACCCGTCGGTCGGGCACAGCAGGAACCCGTCCCCGTCGGCGTCGAACGCCGCCAGGGTCGTCGGGTCGCAGTCGTTGTCGACCCCATCGCAGCCCTGGGCCGCCCCCGGGAAGGTGGTCGCCGAGGCGTCGTCGCAGTCCCCCGCGCAGGTGGACACCCCGTCGCCGTCGGCGTCGAAGTCTTCGTCCACGGTGCCGTCGCAGTCGTTGTCGAGCCCGTCGCAGAGCTCGGGAAGCCCCGTGGCGACGACGTTGTTGAAGTCGTCGCAGTCGCCGTTGCAGGAGTCGACGCCGTCGAAGTCCAGGTCGGTGCCCACGTCCTGCTGCAGCGGCCCGTTGCCCAGGCAGTCGTCGTCGATGCTGTTGCCGCAGATCTCCTGCTGCCCGGGGTGCACGCCGGCGTCGGTGTCGTCGCAGTCGTCGGCGCACGCCAGGTAGCCGTCGCCGTCGGAGTCCAGCTCGTCGAAGCCCGGCAGACCGTCGCAGTCGGTGTCCAGTCCGTCGCACGCCTCGACCGCGGCCGGGAAGACGGCCCCGTTGCCGTCGTCGCAATCGGCGCAGGACAAGGAGCCGTCGGCGTCGGCGTCGCTGAGTTCGCCGGGCAGGAATGCGCCATCGCAGTCGTCGTCGACCGCGTTGCAGGCTTCCAGGGCCCCCGGGTTCACGGCCGGATCGCCGTCCTCGCAGTCCACGCCCACGTCGAAGCCGTCGCCGTCGAAGTCGGCCGAGCCGAACACCCCGTCGCAGTTCAGGTCCGCGCTCGCCGTCGGCAGCTCCGGCGCACCCGGGTACGTGTTCGCCGCCCCGTCGTCGCAGTCGCCGTCGCACCCCCGGAAGCCGTCCCCGTCGGCGTCGTCTTCCTCGGGCGGCAGCACCCCGTCGCAGTCGTTGTCGAGCCCATCGCACAGCTCCACGGGGAAGCCGGGGAACACGAGGGCGTTGAACCCGCCGCAGTCGCCGTCGCAGACCAACACCCCGTCGCCGTCCTGGTCGAACTCGTCGCCGGGCACCGCGCCGTCGCAGTCGTCGTCGACGCCGTTGCAGGCCTCGGTCGCGTCGAGGTTGATGGCCGCGTCGGTGTCGTCGCAGTCGGCCCCGCAGGCGAGGTAGCTGTCCCCGTCGAGGTCCTGCTCGTCGACGGGCAGAGCCCCGTCGCAGTCGTTGTCCCAGGCGTCGCACAGCTCGGGGGCGCCGGGGTAGATGGACGCCTCCAGGTCGTCGCAGTCGTTCACGGCCCCGTCAAAGCCGTCTCCGTCCACGTCGGGGTCCGCGCAGTCCGGCAGCGTGTCGTTGTCGAGGTTCGCGAACGTCCCCACCAGGTCGCCGTCGCAGTCGTCGTCCACGGCGTCGCACACCTCGGCCGCGGCGGGGTTGATGGCCGCGTCGAAGTCGTCGCAGTCGTCCACCGCCGCGTCGTACCCATCACCATCGGCGTCGTCGTCGGCCGAGTCGCAGACCCCGTCGCCGTCCAGATCGGCGGCGCACCCGGTGCGGACGTGCACGCCCGCGGGCTCCCCCGACCAGCCCGCGTAGAGCCAGCGCCCGTGGGCCTGGGGGTGGTTGTCGGCGGGGTCGTAGGCGATGCGGGCCCGCACGTGGAAGGGGCTGCCCTCGGCGAACGGGCCCACCGCCGTGACCGCTGTGATCGCCGAGGTCGAGAACTCCACCGTCGCCCCGTCCACGAGCCCGGTGCCGTCGAACGGCACGCCGAACGGCTTGACCTCCACCTGGGGGAAGACGGCGCCGTGGCCGAAGGGGCTGGAGAGGTCGAGCTGGACCTGAAAGCTGTCGCCGGTGGCCCGCGCTCCGGTGGCCAACCGGCTGCCGTCGACGTCCAACAGCATCATCCGCGGCGACCGGCCCGACTCGATGCCGTCGGCCGTGTTGCCGAGGAACAGGAACCACGCGCCTTCGTCGTCGATCTGCGAGGTCGTCACATCCCAGTTGGGGGCCCCCGCGGCGAAGTCGGCGAACCCGTCGCCGTCGATGTCGCCGCCCGCGCCGATGGCGAGGCCCAGGTTCGCGGTGTAGGTGCCCGTGGCGCCCCAGTCCGAGTCCGATGCTTCGGTGGCCAACCCGTCGAGCCCGCTCGGCCCGCCCCGGAAGACGCGGGCAGCTCCGCAGTTCGTGTTGTTGCCGCAGTCCACGTACGGGTCCGACACGCCCGCGTCGGCGTACCCATCGCCGTCGATGTCGCCCGCCCGACGCACCGTGCTGCCCAGCTTGTCGAAGTCGTCGCCGCCCACCACGGACCAGTCGGCACTGAACCCCAGGCCCGCGGGGCCGCCGTAGAAGACGTTGAGTCGGCCGTTGTCCTGCTGGCCCGCATGCACGTTGGGCTCGCCGATTCCGACGTCGCCGTACCCGTCGCCGTTCAGGTCCCCGTAGCCGGCGACCGAGCGCCCGTACTCGCGGCCCGTGCCCCCGCCCTCGGACGTCCAGGGGCTGGCGGCGTCGATGCCGTCGGGTCCCCCGAGGTAGACCAGCGCGCGCCCGGCGTTGTTGAACGAGCCGTCCCAGAACGGCTGGCCGACGATGAGGTCGTCGTAGCCGTCGGCGTCGACGTCGCCCGCGCGCTGCACGTCGAAGCCGAACTGGGCGTCGTTCTGGGTGCCCTCGAGGACCGCGATGCTCGACGGGAACGGCAAGCCCCCGTACGCAATGACCACCTTGCCGACGTCGCTGCCGGGGCTGTTCCAGGTGGGTGCGCCGAGCGCCAGGTCGCCGTAGCCGTCGCCGTTGAGGTCGCCCGCCGCGGCTACCGCTTGACCCAGGTGCGCGCCGGCGATGCCGCCCCCGTGGACCCAGGCCGCCGTGTTGGGCGGCCCGGCGGCTCCGCCCATGAAGAGGTGCGCCGTCCCCTGGTCGGCGGGGCCGCTTCCGTCCCGCTCGCTGGCGCCGATGAGGACCTCGTCGTAGCCGTCGCCATTGACGTCGGGGACGATGGCCACCGACCGGTCGAACTTCGCGCCGGCCTCGTCGCCCGACGCCGTCCAGACCGGGTTCGCGGACAAGCCATCGGCGGTGCCGAGGTACAGCGACGCGACGCCCCGCTCGGCCAGGGTCTGGCCCCCCAGCGGCGCCCCCACCAGCAGGTCGTCGAAGCCGTCGCCGTTGACGTCGCCGCCCATGTCGACGGACGTGCCCAGGCTCCAGCCCTGCAGCGGACCGATGGCGAAGGCGTCGGCCGTGGTGCCGGGCTGGATGGAGGGCGGCTGGCCCGGGAGCGTGCCGTGCCCGTAGGCCACATCGGCCTTGCCGTCGCTGGAGATGGTCACGTCGAACGACGGCGCCCCGACCAGCGCGTCGGCGAACCCGTCGCCGTTCCAGTCGCCGCCGCCGACGTCCCAGCCCATGTCGGCGCTCGCCTGGTTCGGCTGCAGCGTCCAGGCCGGGCTCGTCTGCAGCCCGGCGGGCGTGCCCAGGAACACCATCGCCGCGCCCTCGTTGGCTTCCGCCGGGTGGGACTCCCAATGCGCGGCCCCGGCCACGACGTCGGCGCACCCGTTGCCGTCGATGTCGCCCGCCGCCGCGACGGACCAACCCAGGCGGGCGTCCTCGACGTCGAGCTCGATGAGCTGGTCGGGAATGGAGCTGTAGGGCACGGCGTCGGAGCTGCCGAACCACACGTACAGCGCGCCCTCGGTCCCCTCCCCGTTCTGGTAGTCCCAGGCGCCCACGACGGAGTCGGCGTACCCGTCTCAGTTGACGTCGCCCACGCCGGACAGGTCGGTCGCGTAGTCCGACGAGCCCGGCCCCGAGTAGGCCCACACGGACAGCCCGGTGCCCCCGCCCGCGCCGCCGAGCATCAGCCAGGACTGGCCTCGGTTGATGGACTGGGGGGACCCCACGATCACGTCGGCGAACCCGTCGCCGTTGGCGTCGCCCGCGCCGGCCACGGACATGCCCACGGACTCGCCGTTGGCCTGGCCTTCGAAGACCCAGGCGGGCACCGCGTCGAAGTCCGTGCCGTTGGCCAGGAACAGCTCAGCCTTGCCGGCGTCGCCGAAGGTCCCGTTCCAGCCCGGCGAGCCGATCAGCAGGTCCGGCAGGCCGTCGCCGTCCACGTCGCCCGGGCCGGCCACGGCCCAGCCGAGCATCTGCTCCAGCTCGGCGCCTTCGAACGTCTGGTCGACGACGTTGTTGGGCGAGGCGGCACCGAAGAAGACCCGCACGATCCCGCCGTTGTCGAGCGCTGCCCCGTCGTGGGACGGCCAGCCGACGGCGAAGTCGTCGTACCCATCACCGTTGGCATCGCCCAGTCCCGCCACGGCCATGTCCAGGCTGGCCGCGGCGCTCGCCTGCTCGCCGTCCATGGTGGCGGTCCAGGCGATCTCCACGCCATCGGGGCCGCCCAGGTGCAGGAACGCGCGGCCTTCCAGGGACTCGGGCGCGCTGATGCCGGGCGCCACCACCAGCAGGTCGCGGTAGCCGTCGCCGTTGACGTCGCCGGCGTCGCCCACGGTTTCGCCGTGGCGGCTGCCGTTGGCCGTGCCCAGCAGCGAGTCCGGGCCGGTCAACTCGATGGCGACCCAGGCCTGACCCTGCGGGGCGGGCGCGGGGCCCACGCAGGAGGCGAGCAGGACGGCGGACAGGAGGATTCGACGCACCGCGGCAGCCTACCGGGGTCCGGCCGGAACGGGTCAGCCGGCGGCGTCGTGCTTCGCGATGATCTGCTCGGCCAAGGCGACCTCGTCGGCGCAGCCGATGATCAGCTGCGTCCGGTGGTGCAGCTCCTCGGGCTGGATGTCGAGGATGCGGCGCCGGCCGTCGCTCGCCGCGCCGCCGGCCTGCTCGATGATCATGGCCAGGGGGTTGGCCTCGTACATCAGCCGGAGCTTGCCCTTCGGAGCCCGAGCGTCGGCCGGGTAGAGGAAGAGGCCGCCGTAGACGAGGTTGCGGTGGAAGTCGGCCACCAGGCTGCCGATGTGGCGCCCCGTGACGCGGCGCTTCGCGTCGTCGTTGCGGTCGATCATCGTCTTGAGGAACTCGTGCACCCAGTCATCCCAGTACGGGACGTTGCACTGGTTGATCGACAGCTGCCGGCACTTGCCGTCCAGGCGGATGTTGGGGTGGGACAGCAGGTACTCGCCGACGCCGGGGTCGAGGGTGAAGCCGTGCACGCCGTCGCCGGCCGTATAGACGAACACCGTGGACGAGCCGTACAGGACGTAGCCGGCGGCGATCTGCTCGCGGCCCGGCCGCATCGTGTCGTGGCGGGTGACCTCGTCGCCCGTCGATGCCTTGCGGTAGATGGCGAAGATGGTCCCGATGGACACGTTGGCGTCGATGTTCGACGACCCGTCGAGGGGGTCGTAGGCGACGACGTACTCGCCCCGGTGCGCCGCCGGGATCTCGATGACCGACTTGCGCTCCTCGGACAGCAGCGCGCACACGTGCCCGCAGCGGCCGACGATGTCCTGCATCGCCTTCTCGGCGATCTCGTCGAGCTTCTGGACCACTTCGCCCTGGACGTTCACCTGGCCGGTGGACCCCAGGATGTTCACCAGGCCGGCCATGTTGACCTTGCTGCTGATGATCTTGCCGGCGACGCCGATGGCGGTGAGCAGCGCCGTGAGGCTGCCCGTCGCGTCGGGGTGGCCCAGCTGGCTCTGCCGGATGTGCTGGGTGAGGGTCAGGGTGTCCATGGGTGCCTCCGCGGGCGCGGAATGTACCGGATCCGCCGCCGTCGATGGGCGGGACCCGTGGGGGCCGGCGAGCGGCGGTGGCGTCGGGTGCGCCTGCGTGGGATCCTTTGCACGTGCCGCGGTCCCTGCTCCTGGTTGCCCTCGTCCTCGTCGGCTGCCGGGATCCGGACCCGCCGGCTCTGCTGCACGCGTCGCCGTCCCCGGCTCGCGACGCCTACTTCGCCGCCGCCGCCGACGGCGACTACGACGCGCTGGACGATGTCATCGCCGCGTTGACGCAGGAGCACGACGGCGGGGACGCCGAGTCCACCGCGGTGCTGGGGTTCGCCCACGCCTGGAAACTCTCGGAGCGAGCCCGCGCCGAGCAGCCCCCGGACATCACGGAGCACGCCGCGCTCGCCGTCGCCTCCTTCGACGGCGCCTTCGAGGCCCTGGACGACCCCCGGTTGCTCGGCTTCCGCGGCAGCTTCCGCCAGGCCGTGGGCGACATCACCGACGACGCCGACCTGCAGCAGGACGGCTGGTTCGACCAGGAGGCGGCGACGCGGCGCTGGCCCGAGTGGGGGAAGTTCACCCAGGCCTACGGGCTGATCACGAAGGAGCCGTCGGAGACGCTGTACGGGACCGGTACGCGGCTGCTGTGGGAGGCCGTCGATGCGTGCCTGGAGACCCGGGTTTCGCGCGCGACCTTCGATTTCTCGGAACACCTCGATGAGTTCCTGGCCGACGACGACCCCTGGAACCGGCGCGGCTGCGGCAACACGACCGTCGCGCCCCACAACACCGAGGGGTTCTTCACGGTCTTCGGGGACCACTTCGCCCGCGCCGGAAACACGGCCCAGGCCGAGCGCATGTACGAGGCCGCGCTGGCCGTGCCCAGCGCCGACGACTGGCCCTACCGGTTCGTCGCCCTGGAACGCCTGGACCGGCTGATCGACCTGCCCGACCGCTTCGCGGAGCTGCCGAGCCGGGGCGCCGCCGCCCGGGTCCAGGACACGGTGGTCTTCTCGGGGCCGGCGAGCTGCTCGATCTGCCACCGCGCCACGCAGCTGTAGGCCCCGTGACCCCCGACGCCCCCGCCGAGCTGCCCCTTCAGACCCTGACGCTGCCGGCGTCCGAGGGCGTCCCGGGGGGGCCGGTGGCCTACGCCGATGTGGGCGAGGGCCCGACCCTGGTGCTCGTGCACGGGTACCCCGGCCGCCCCGACGACTTCCGCTGGCTGGTGCCCGGGCTGCGGACGCGGACAGTGCTCATCGCGCTGCCCGGGTTCGACCTGACGCCCAAGGAGACGTGCCCCGCGACGTCGCTGCGGGGGCGGGGGCAGTTCATCGCCGCGGTGCTCGACGCGCTCGATCTGCGCGGCGCGATCGGCGGGCACTCCATGGGCGGCGGGTTGGCGATGGCCGCGGCGATCGCGCGCCCCGAGCGGGTGGAGCGGCTGGCGCTGTTCGCCCCGCTGGGGCTCAGGCCCCACCGCGCGTTCCGGCGGATCTTCCCCCGGACCAGCTCCTGGATGGCGAAGACGCCGTGGCTCGCCCCCGTGACCCACCCGCTGATGCGCTGGGGCTTCCCGGCCTTGGGCTTCCCCCGAGGCCTGTCCATGGAGGCGATGACGCACTCGATCCACTGCGCGGCCGGCGTGGACTTCGGAGAGCAGCGGGAAGCCGCGGCGGCGTTGTCGATGCCGACCTTGCTGTCCTGGGCCGAAGACGACGCGCTGATCGAACCGGCGATTCCGCGGGAGCTGGCCGAGGCGCTGCCCGCCGGGCCGAGGCTGAGCTGGCCCACGGGCGGCCACGGGCTGGTGAAGACCCGGGCGGTCGAGCTCGCCGAAGCGCTCAACGAGTTCGTGGGGGCTTGAGGGGGGGGGACTACCCCGACAGTCAGGTGCGGGTCAGCTCGAAGCACATGGGGGTCGCCAGCCGGGCCGGCAGGCGATCGAGGGCGGCGCCCGCGCCCAGAGCGAGCGCCGTCTTGCCGATCAGGGCCACGGGGCCGGCGTGTCGTTTCGCAAACTCGGGGTCGGTGTTGAGACGCCGCAGCGCGTCGGCGAGGAGGCCGCGGCGGAACTCGGCGCGTAACCCGTGCCGTGCTGCGACCCGCTGGACACGGCGGTGCGTGATGAAGTTGACCGAGTCCCACACCGCGCGGTGGTCGTCCACCCGCTTGGGGAAAAACCGAGCGGTCGCCCGCGGCACCACCGGCAGCAACGGGATTCCCAGGTGCGGCTCGTACGGGACCGTGTAGTTCGGGCAGAGGTGAACCATCCGTCCGCCCGGCGCCAGAACGGAGCACATGCCAGCCATCACGGCAGCGAGGTCATCAACGTGCTCGAGCACGTTGATGGAGAACACCAGATCGAATTGGCCGGCTTCGGGGGAGAGGTCTTCGCCACCCATTCGAATCGGGTTGGGCAGCTTCCAGGGGCTGATCGTCGACGCGGCTTCCTGGACTGCATCGAACTCGAGGTATGCGCGCCCAACCGGCTCGAGCGCGACGACGTCGACGCCGACAGCGCTGAGGTAGAGCGCAAGCAGTCCGGTGCCGGCCCCGACTTCCAGCACCCGAAGTCCTGGGCGCAGGTGGCCCTCGATGGCCTCCACCCCCATGGGCACTTCGCCCACCCACTCCTTCAGAAACAGACTGGCTTCCCGCTCCGACTGCCCCTGCAGACGAGCGACTTCACAGATCATCTCCCGCCCTGTGAACAGGGCGGTGAACTCACGGACAGTCGGGGGCGCGCCGGCCATCGGGGGAACCTAGCGGTTCCAGTCGTCCGCTGGCGTGCGGCGTCGGCGCCAGCCGGTCAGCGGCGCCACGACCAGCCAGGCGACCGGCGACCAGGAGACGGCGCAGCCGCCGGCCCCACAATCCGCAGCGACCACCGCGATCTCGTCCACGGGTTCGCAGTCGAAGGCGCCGTCCTCGCCGGGCGCTTCTTCGCCGAAGAGCAACTCCCCATCGCAGTCGTTGTCGATCCCGTCGCAGACTTCGTCGACTTGGGGATGCCGCAGCGGGTCCCGGGGCCCGCAGTCGTCGGCGTCTACGGTGCCGTCGTCGTCGTCGTCGAGGTCCGTGCAGTCCGGCTCCCCGTCGGCGTCGAAGTCGTCGAACCCGTCGACGAGGTCGCCATCGCAGTCGGAGTCCAGCTCGTCGCAGGCTTCCTCGAAGTCGACGCCGACCGACGCGTCGCGGTCGTCGCAATCCCCCGCGCACTCGAGGTTTCCGTCGTCGTCGAGATCCGCCTCGCCGGCGACTTCCCCATCGCAGTCGTTGTCGATGCCATCGCAGGCTTCCTCGGCGCCGGACAGCCGGGTGGGGTTGCCGTCGTCGCAATCGCCGTCGCACGGCGTCTGGCCGTCCAGGTCGGTGTCGACTTCGTGGTCGGGCAGGACGAGGTCGCAGTCGTTGTCGATGCCGTCGCAGAGCTCGGGAAGCCCCGCACCGACGGTCGCGTCACCGTCGTCGCAGTCGCCGGCGCACGACACGACTCCGTCCCCGTCATTGTCGGCCTCGTCGGGGCCCAGGATGCCGTCGCAGTCGGTGTCGACTCCGTCGCAGGCTTCGGCGGCCTCCGAGAATCGGGCGGGGTCGAGGTCGTCGCAGTCAGTCAGGGCGTCCTCGCCGTCGCCGTCGGCGTCGGGGTCCACGCAGTCCGGCACGCCGTCGGCGTCCAGGTCTGCCTCGGCGTCGACGAAGTCGCCATCGCAGTCGGAGTCTGTGTCGTCGCATGTCTCGACGGCGCCCGGGGCAATGGTGGCATCGGAGTCGTCGCAATCCAGGGCCAGCGCCGGATACGCGAGGACGCACCCCGGGTCGTCGCCGTCGAAGCTCCCATCGCCGTCCTGGTCGAACCCCTCGTCCACGGACCCGTCGCAGTCCTGGTCCGCCTGGTCGCAGATCTCCGGGGCGCCCGGCGCAATGGCAGCGTCGTCGTCGTCGCAGTCCACGTCCCCTTCGTATTCGTCGACGCATTCGGGCTCGTCGCCGTCGAACGCTCCGTCGCCGTCTAGGTCGAAGTCCTCGTCCGTCTCGCCGTCGCAGTCCTGGTCGACGCCGTCGCAGGCCTCGGGGGTACCGGGAGCAATGGCGGCACTTGTGTCGTCACAATCGACGGCCGCGGCGTAGTGACTGACACAGTCGGGCTCGGAAACGTCAAAGGCACCGTCCCCATCGACGTCGAAGTCTTCGTCAGCGTCCCCATCGCAGTCTTGGTCGATGCCATCGCACAGTTCGGGCATCCCGGGCGCGATGGTGGGGTCCGCGTCGTCGCAATCAGCCGGCGCGTGGACGCCGTCGCCGTCGAGGTCCGACTCCACGCAGTCCGGGGTGCCGTCCCCATCCGCGTCTGGGAACTCGTCGGCCAGGCTGCCGTCGCAGTCGGAGTCGATGAGGTCGCACGCCTCGACCGCGGCGGGATGGATGGTGGCGTCACCGTCGTCGCAATCGACGGACTCCGGGGAGAGGTCCCCGTCGGCATCCAGCGTGCCCGGTGGACAGACGTAGCAATCCCCGGTGGGGGTGCAGGTCGCGGTCACGACGCCGTCGAATGGCGGCAGCGTCGGTACCACCCCCGGCTGATCGTTGTCGCAATCGACGACCGTCGTCCAACTGTCGGAGTCTCCGTCGATGTTGCCGCTCGGGTCTGCAAACTCGTCCACCACCAGTGCAACGGCGTCGCAACTGAGGCCGAGCGCGCCCTGCCGGCTCGTAGGCTCGGCCGACGCAGTCGCAGGAAGGAGCGCAGTGTCCCAGGGGTACGGAAGCCAGGCGCTGTCAACCGCGGCGGGCGTTGCAACCCATCGGGCCGCCGCGTCGGTGGGACAGAACGCATCCTCGCCGCCCGGGAAGAGGCCGCTGCAGTCGCCGCCGAGGTCTCCGCACTGGGCGCTCGCGCGGTCGCAGGTCGATTGCGCGAGGACCGTGGCCTCGCTCAGGAAGAGGGAGGCGAAGTTCAAGTCTGGACCGGTGGGGCCGAGGATCGACGAAGCCGCGAGCGACTGGAATTCCGCGGCCCACGGCGTGAAGCCCCCTTCCACGGAATCGAAGGTCACTTGCGCGGACACCCAAACCGCCGGGTCGACGCTTGCGGACGGCGAGCCCACGAGGATGTTGCGTGCGCTGGCGAACGTGGCCGCTCCAGTGGTGCCCTGGAGATCTGCGAGGAGGCCGCCGTGGTCAGACACCGTGTTGTTCACCAGGCCAAGGACCAGATCGGGCAGCGAGCCGCTGGACCTGATAACGGCTCCGGTCGAGCCCATCTCGGTTTCCACGAGGTAGCTCTTGGAGATCGTCGCGGCCGCGCGGCGGCCCGGTAGCTGAGTACCGACCACGTGGAGCAGCGCACCTGCCCCTCCGGCAGCCCCCAGCGAAAGCGACTCCCGTCCCGGGACCGACTCGTGAAAGGCGAGTTCGTCGGCGCCCGGCGGAAGGCAGAACTCCGTGAGGTCCTGGCTGGACACCGGTCGGAGGCGGACCGACGGCGACGGCGCCGTGCCGGGGCCCAGCAGCTGGTTGCGGGCAAACACCGTGCGGCTCGCCTCGAAGATGACCGTGCCGGCTTCGTCCGGAGGCAGCCACTGCATCAGGTCGCCGTCGTCGAGTACCGCGTTGGCGGCCAACGTAGCTCGGAGCCAGGACACCGAACCGGAGACGCGGATCAAGGGCTCCCCTGCCTGTGAGACGTTCTTGAACACCGCAGTCGTGTCCAGCAGGAAGCGATCAGCCGGGGCCTGGACGTCGATCCAGGGAGCCGGGGAGTCGTTGACGTTTCCCGACAGCTCCGACCGGGAAATCAGCAGGTTCCCGGACCCGGAGTAGAGCTGCCCCAAGTGGCCCTCGATCCGGGCATTGACCAGGACCATCTCGCCCTGCCCGTTCGACGATGTCTGGGTCAGCAACGGAGAAGCTCCACCGGTAAGGCGCCCTCCGAACTCGAAGACTCCATCCACGCCCTCGCCGAATCGTTGCGGCGGGGCGGCGCAGCTGCCGTCGTCGTAGTTGACGTTGGTGATGAAGAGGCTTCGGTTGCCAGCGGCTGCGCTCGATTCGAACGTCACCACCGCGTCCCCCGCCGCCGCGCCCGGGTCCGCGCACAGGTTCGGCTGGTCGCCGTTGATGAAGTGCAGGCCGATCTCGTCGCCGTAGATCCCCGACGCGTTGTCGATCGCGATGGACTCTTCCAAGACCGTGGAACCACCAACGCAGAACTGGTGGGTGGGGCGGTCGCCGGAGACGGCGTTGGGGACGAGCGCGGCCTGGGCCAGGGGCGTGGCCACGTCGGTCCAGACGGTGGCCGCTTCGCACGCCTGATTGCAGTTGTTCGCCCACACGGGGTCCGCGGCCGTCAGGGCGCCGGCGGCGTCAATGCACCACGTGTAGGTGTCCTGCGCGGCGGCCGCAGCGGGCGCGAGGACAGCGACTGCAGCGATGACGTTCAGGAACCCCCGCACCACCCAAGCATAGGGTCGCCGCTCCTTGCCCGCATCCCCCGGCGCCGCGCCCGAGCCGGCACACGGACTCAGGGCGTGGCAGGAAGGAGGAGCAGCCGCCCCCTCGCTACCCCGACAGCAGCGTCGCGCCAAGCCCCAGGATTTGCAGCGCCAAGTAGAGGGACTGCAGCACGAGGATGATCAAAGCGACGATGGCGACGGCGAAGACCCACCCGTTGGCGGACTTGAACTCGTCGTCTTGACGCCCAAACCCCGTCACCACGCCGATGGCGCTGGACAGGCCCAGCAGCGTCACGATGCCCACGGGGTTGCAGCAGAAGCCGATGAAGCCGCAGGCCAGGGCGCCCAGGGCCGCGGACTTCAAGGCCTTCTGCCCGCGGGCGTCGAGCTCTTCGACTTCGACGCCGGCCTGGCAGGACCCGCAGATCAGCCGTGCCTCGGAGTCGTAGAACGTCTGCTCTTCCGGCACGAGGGCCGAGCAGCGGGTGCAAGCGACGGTTGCCATGAAGTCCCCCGGGCGCCGCACATCCCGGCCGGCGCCAGCAAGCGATAGCGCAGCGCTCCGCGTGGCCCGTGCGACCATGGCGTCGTGTCGTCCGCCCGCCTCTTCGCTGTGGTCCTCGCCCTCACGGGCTGCACGGCCCCCATCACCGCCGACTGGGAGGGTGGCACCGCCGTGCGCGGGGAGGATCTGGAAGACGGCTACGAGCTCTTCCTCGTCAACACCGGCGAGGAGGCGTTCCAGTTTCGATCCGCCACCGTCGAGGGCCCCCCGAACCTCGAGCTACGGGGCACGAGCCCGCGCATGGTCCCCCCGGGGGACTCGGCGGTGTTCGAACTCTGGGCCGACCCCCTGGCCTTCACCACCGGCCGGTACACCGCGGAGATCACAGTCGTGCTGGTCTCCGGAAGCCAGCGGGCCATCGCCGACCGGGTGATCTCGGGCCCCACCGGGTGCGACCTCGACAGCGACGGCGCGCTGAGCGGCACCTGCGGCGGCGACGACTGCAACGACTACGACTCCAACACCCACCCCGGCGCCGAGCCCAGCTGCGGCGACGCGGACAGCGACTGCGACGGCGAGTTGGACCCCGAAGACACCGACGCGGACAACGACAGCTATTCGGTGTGCGAGGGCGACTGCGACGACGCAGACCCGACGATCGGCCCCGGCCTGCTCGAGACCTGCGAGCCCGGCGACGAGAACTGCAACGGCGACCAGGACGTGGTGCACCAGGATCTGGACGGCGACGGCTTCTCGGTCTGCGCCGGCGACTGCGCCGACGGCGACCCCACGCGGTACCCCGGGGCCGAAGAGGGCTGCGATGGGCTGGACACCGACTGCGACGGGCTGGACGGGCCTTCGGAGCTCGACGCCGACGGCGACCTGTTCAGTTCCTGCGATGGCGACTGCGACGACGCCGACGTCACCGTGAACCCCATCGCGCCCGAGCGGTGCAACGACGCCGACGACGACTGCGACGGGACCATCGACGAGGACTCCGATGGCGACGGCGTGGCTCCGTGTGACGGCGACTGCGACGAGGCCGACCCGACGGTGTACCCGGGCCAGTTCGATGGCTGCGACGGCGAGGACGACGACTGCGACGGCGACGTGGACGACGACGTGCTCAACGTGCCCGGCGACCACCCGGACCTCGGCAGCGCGCTGGCCGCGCGGGGCCCCGGCGACCGCATCTGCCTGGGGCCCGGCGACCACGAGCCGGCGGTCATCGAAGGTCTGGACGCCGTGATCGAGGGTCTGCCCGGGCCGGACCCAGTGCGGATCGCGGGCCTCGCGCCGGGCGCCACCCAGGTGGAGATCATCGGCCCGCTGCTCGTGGAGTTGCGGGGGCTGCACATCGTTGGCGGAGTCGGCGGGGTGGTGGGCACCGACGCCATCGTCCTGCTGGAGGACGTCGCGGTGCAGGATCAGATGGGGTTCGGCGCGGCCTCGATTCGGGTGCCCGACGGCCGCGTGACGGTCGACGGGGTCGTGGTCTCCGGCAGCATCACCGACGACGCCGTCGTGGACGTCCTGCACCTCGAGGGGACCGGCTTGTCGTTGGAGGATCTGTGGGGCCCGATGGCCGTGCGCATCCGAGGCTCGGGGGACGTGGCCGGACTGGCGGCCTCCGACATCGAGGGGGTGGGCGTGAGACTGGGCACGGGGGTCGACTTGATCCTGGCGGACTCCCGATTCGAGGGGATCGGGGAGGCGGCCATTCGGGCCGTGGGGGCGGGCGCCATCGCCTTGACCGACGTCCACTTCGTCGACCTGCAAGAGCACGCCCTGGACCTCAGCGCAACGGGGCCCGTCACCGGCCGGCGAGTCAGCATCGCCCGGGCCGCTCAGGGGGTCCCGTACGGCTCGGCGATCACCGCCGCGGTGTCGCAGCTGGAGTTGGATCAGCTCCTGGTGAGCGATGTGTCGGGGACGGCCGTGCTGCTCCTGGCCGACTCCGTCGCGACGATCGACCACGCGACGGTGGTGGCGACGGGCGGGCCGGCGTTCGACGTGGAGGACAGCGCCTTGCATCTGCGGGCGTCCGTGGTCTCCACCGGCGACCTCACCGTGCTCCACTCGGGCACGGGCATCGCCGAGGTCGAGGACTCGGTGCTGTGGGGACCCGAGCCCATCGTGCTGGGGGCGACCGGGAACTTCCTCCTGGAGCCTCCGGATCTGTGGTCCGTCGTCGGGCTCCCGAGCACGTGGGACCTGCACCTTCGGGCCGTTTCGCCGGCCGTGGATCTGGCCCCGTCCCGCGGGTGGGACCCCGACGGAGGACTGGGCGACGCCGGCGCCTACGGCGGCCCCGAAGCGGACCTCTGGGACCGCGACCGCGACGGCACCTTCGATTGGTGGGAGCCGGGGCCCTGGCCGGGCTGGCCCTGGGACTGCGACGACCAGGACCCCGCGCGGGCTACGGGGCCCGGCTGCTGACTCCGGGTCAGGCGGGCTCGCCCCGACGGCGCGCCTGAGCTGGCCTCAGGGCCTCGCTGCTCCGCACCTCCGGCGGCCGGAAGTCCCGCCGCAGCCTCGCTTCGACCGCCGCCATCTGCCCCCAGCGCTGCTCGGCTCCCCGCACGAACAGGTGCCGCGCCAACAGCAGGGAACCGCCCAGGGCGCCGAGAACCCAGATGGGGATCGCCCAGGGCATACCGAGCACCGCCGGCAGGAACGCCAGGCCCCCGCCCAGGCCCCCGCCCAGGCCGCCGCCCAACCCGCCGTACAGGCCGCCGGCGAGCTGGCCCAGCTGCTCGTCCATGCGGATGGTCGTCGAGTCGTCGCCGCGGTGCACCGTGACCGTCAGCGCCCGCTGCACTTCGCGGCTGCGCCACACGGTCCGCGAGCCCACCTGCTCGAAGCTGCCCCCGTCGCTGTACTCCTCCTGCAGCAGCCCGATCACGTCGTCGCGCTCGGCGTCGTCCAGACGCCACGGCAGCACCACGGTGCGGCTCAGCTTCGTGGGCGCGCCGGCGAGGCCGCCCCGGGGGAGGTCCGCGGGGGTGGACTCGGCGCGGGCGTCCAACTCGCGGGCCGCAGCGCGCACCAGGCCCGGGTCGATGCCCAGCTCGCCGGCGAGGCGCTCCACCTCACCGAGGGACAGGTCGCCGGTGGACGTGCTCCGCTCCAGCTCCAGCTCCGCGGCGCGGGCCAGGAGCTTCTCGGCTTCGGACTGGGAGAACAGGCGGTCGCTCATGGTCCCGGAGTCTACGGGCGACCGGACCGAAGCTCTGATCGCCACACGCGTTCTCAACCGGCAAGGTCGGGGGGTGATGACCGAACCTCGACCTCTCGGGGAACCTGGTCGCCGCGCCGCGGTCCCACGTTCCATGCGCCCATCTGCCCTGTTGTTCGCGGTGTTCCTGTCCGGCTGCGCCGGATTGCAGGCCGACCGCTCCACAGACGCCATTGCCGGCGTCCTGTTCCTTAGCGGCACCGAACAGCCCATCTCCGGCGCCCGCATCGTGCTGCTGCCGCAGCGGGCGGTCGGCGGGCGGGCCGACACCGAAGCCGCCCCCCAGACCCTGGGCATCGAAGCCACCACCAACGACGTCGGCGGCTTCGTCCTGACGGAGCTGAGCGGGGGGGAGCGGGCGCGGACCCTGCTGCGGGGCTGGGAGTACGAAATCCGGGCCGAGGCGGCAGGCTTCTACGGCGAGGTCGCGCCTGTGGTCTACGACCGCGGAGAGCTCCTTCTGGCCTTGGAGATCGACCTCATCGACGACGACGAGATGCAGGGCGAGAACCTGCTCGAGATGAGCTCCGAGGCCGTCGACAACCCCCGGGGCACGCTCATCCGCGAAGTGCTGCGGCGCCAGGGGCGGCTGCCCGTCGGCGAGCAGTAGGCGCGTATCCTGAGCGCCGGGAGGGCGCGATGGCCGCGGACGGCAGGAGGGGGAAGCTCGTCGCCGCGCTGGCGGGGCTCGTGTTTGCCGGGATCAGCGGGTACCTCGCCGTCGTGTTCGGCGTGACGATCGGCTACTTCATCGCGTACGCGGGCGGCCCCCCCGAGGTCATCTACTGGCTCAGCGGGCTCGGCATCGCGGGCGCGGGGGTCGGTGGGTTCGGAGTCCGACGCGCGGTGCTGGCGTGGGCGGCCCGAGCGGAACCCGACCCAGAGCGGGAGCCGACGCCCCGGCGCGCCCGCCTCCAAGCGCCGTGGACGATGCTCCAGGTGCTGTGCGTCGCCGTGCCGGTGGCCGTCCTGGTCTTCGGCGTAGCCCCCGTCGTGTGGGACTTTCGCCAGGCGTCGCGTCGCGCGAAGGCCGAGTACGCGGTGGCGGACGCCGCAATCGCAGCCCGAAGCCTCACCCCCGCCACCTACGCCCGGCTCTCCCCCATCGTGCGGCGCCGGGCTGCCGAACACCTCCGAGACCGCGCGTCGGTCGACCCCTCGGGCCTGACGGACGGCGAGGTGCTCACCGCCGTCGACGTCGACTCCAGCGTGCGCGTGCCCGCCACGGTCTTGCGGGGCGAGGTGGCGCGCCGACAACTGTTCGCTGGGCTCTTCGCCGAGGATCGACCTCGGAATCCGCTGTTTCAGCTGCTGACCGGCGGCCGACCGGGCCCGCGCTCGCTCCCGGGCCAGGTCCCTCCCCTGACCGGCCTCGGTGCCGCCGACGTCGACGCCGTCTGCGCCGCCGCCCACGATGAGCCGGCCCGCCTCGCCGCCCGCGACCGGGTGGCGGCTGCGTGTCCGCCCCCCGGCCGCCCCCCGCCCAAGGACGCTCCGGCCCGCGACTTCCTGGGCGAAGTCCAGGCGTTGGACTCCAGCGACGAGTAGGGCCGGTGTTGCACCGTTGGCACAACAAGACAGTGGACGCGCCGGCGTTGCAGCGGCTACATGCCGCTCACCTTCCCTCGGAGTTCCCATGCGCCGCCTGCTCGCTGCTTCCGCCCTGCTTCTGTTGGGCTGCCCGCCCGCCGAAGAGGAGTTCCGCCAGCCCACGCTCGAGGCGCCGGCTTCGCACGAGGGCTTCCAGGTCTCCACCGAGACCGTCGCGGCCCCCAACTCCGAAGTCTGGAAGTGCGCCGTCTACCCGATCCCGGTCGACGACTGGGCCGCGGTGAACTGGGTGGAGTACCAGCAGACCGAAGGCATGCACCACGCCACCCTGCTGACGCCGGGCATCGGCATCGAGGGCCCGCCCCCGGGGCTCTACGACTGCGAGGACCTGTACGGCGACGACATGGGCGACAACATCAGCTTCTTCGGTGCCCAGGGCGACGCCGAAGGCACGATGCACCTGCCCGAGGGCGTCGCCGCCAACTTCCCGCCGACGCTGACGATCATCCACGAGATGCACTACGTGAACACCCGCGACGTCGAGGTGCCGGTGTTTTCGGTGATCAACGCGTACACCATCCGGCAGGACGATGTGGTCGAAGGCATCTGGGGCGGCCAGGTGCGGGACGAGAACATCGAGATCCCGGTCGACGCCGAGGCCCACAACGAGTGGAGCCGGTGCGTGATGAACCGCGACGTCGAGGTGCTGTTCCTCGCATCCCACAGCCACAAACTGGGCACCGAATTCACCATCCGCCGCTTCGACGGAACCGACTCGGGCGAGGTCTTCTACTCCAACGACGACTGGCATACGCCGAAGATCGTTCAGTACGAACAGCCCCTCGTGATCCCCGAGGGCGAGGGCTTCGAGTGGGCCTGCACCTGGCGCAACACCACGGGCGAGCACGTCTCCTACGGGCCCACAGCCGACGACGAGATGTGCAACCTCGCCATCGTCTTCATGCCCTTCGACATGAGCGCCGCCTGCGAAGTCGTCGAGACCTCCGACGGGGTGCTCTGGGAAGGCTGAGGTCCCCTACTGGGGGGTGACCGGCGCGCAGGTGGAGACGCCGGCTCCGACGACGTTGATCCCGAGCCCTTCGTCGACGAGCGTCAGCACGCCCGTGGGGCTGATGGAGTAGACGTCCGTTGAGTTCCCGAGGCCGTAGGTGCGGATGAAGACCCACAGCTGGCCGCCCCAGTAGGCGAAGGCGAAGGTGTCCAGGTCCTGGAGGTTGGGGAAGCCCGACAGGTTCTGCGTGCTGAGCACCGAGGCGTTCGTGGTGCTGAGCTGCGCGACGCTGGGCGGGTTCGTCAGGGGCAGGAACGCCCACAGCTCGCCCAGCGCGTTGCCGGTGAGCTCCGCCTGGGACGGCATGGAGCCGACGTTCGTCATCTGCCAGCTCGTGGTGTCGAGGCTCGCCAGCGTGCCGGCGTTGGCGACGTAGAGCGTGTCGTTGCTCGTGCTCGCCGAGGTGGTGGCGTAGCCCATGCCGAAGGAGCCGAAGCCGGTGTCGCTGTAGGTGGTCGCCGTGCAGTCGCCCGTGAACAGGTCGACGGAGTAGACCTCCTGGTCCGAGTAGCGGACGTAGCCGGTGCCGTTGCGCGTGACGCCCATGGACGCCGGCGTGCCCCAGATCGAACAGTCGAGGTTGGCCACGAGGGTGAGCGTCGTGGTCGATGGGACGTACTGGTACAGGTCGGCCGTGTCCCGATCGATCACGTAGATGTGGCGGCTGGCCTCGACGCAGTCGTCGTCGGGCGGGGTGGCGTCGTCGTCGTCGGCCGCGTCGTCGTCGTCGGCCGCGTCGTCGTCGTCCGCCGCGTCG
>Ga0055584_100000654_pt1 | contig 32841 bp, 26 predicted proteins | sample OSDHelmetaG_FD_58716 | JGI IMG/M metagenome (GOLD analysis project Ga0055584, IMG submission 58716) | Pelagic marine sediment microbial communities from the LTER site Helgoland, North Sea, for post-phytoplankton bloom and carbon turnover... | ecosystem: Environmental > Aquatic > Marine >... | reverse complement strand
GGCGCGGACGGAGACCCCGCAGGCGCAGCCGAGGAGGCTCCGGGAGCCCCGGAGGCCGCCCGGACGTCGCCGAGGGCGGCGGGAGGGCGGCCGGAGGGTTCCCTCAGATGCCGCGCCGGCTCCCCCGCCCGGCCGCTACCGCGCCCCCGACGCCGCTTCCAGCTGATCGAGCTGCGCGATGTACCGCGCCAGGCTCTCCCACTGCCGGCGCTGGGCCCGGGCCAGCCGCGCCTCCAACTCCAGCTGCACCGCCGGCGCCGCGACGCCCATGAGCGGCGCCGCTCGATCCGTCAGCCGCGTCGTGTGCGCCGTCTCCACCAGCCACCGGGCCCGGGCGGCTTCGGCCTCGCGCAGCTGGCGCACGACCCGGTCCTCGGCCTGGCGGATGCGCTCGGTGACCTCGGCCTCGGCCGCCTGCACCGCGTATCGCTCGTCGCGGGTGCTGCCCTTGCCCCAGCGGTAGACGGGGATGTCGACCCCGACCCCCACCTCGAACTTCGTCGCCGGCGGCGGCTGCGTGCCCAGCGTGGGGTCGCTGAACCCGAACACCGCGCCCGCCGTCACCCAGTCGAACCACGGCAGGTCCCGGAGCTGCTGCCGCTGCAGCTGCGCCTCGGCCCGCACCACCCGCGCCCGGGCCTCCACCACCTGAGCCGACCGGTCGGCCGCCCCGGAGAGCAGCACGGAGGCATCGGGCAGTTCGGCGTCCGCGCGGCCTCGGCTGTCCTGCTCGCGCAGCTCCAGGGGCCGCGTCGCCGGCCACGCCACCAGCAGCCGGAACTCGGCCTCGATCTCACGCACCGCGGCGTCCAGGCGGGCGGCGTCCTCCTGCGCGTCGCGCAACTCCTCTTCGGCCTCCATCCAGTCCAGCTCGGTCGCGAGCCCTTCAGCCCGCTGCCGCACCACCAGCTCCAGGCGCCGCTCTTCGGCCGCTGCCCGGCTGTGCCCCGCCTCGGCCGCCCGCTGCATCAACGGCAGGGTGTGGAACCGCGTGATCACCGCCAGCCGCAGATCGTGCCGCAGCTTGTCGAGCTGGGCCTCCTCCCGGGCGTGGGACGCCCGGCCCACCTCCGTCGCCGTCACCAGATCCCACGGTCGAGGCAGCGGCAGCCGCAAGCGGGCCACCACCTCGGGCTGGCCGCTGACCACCGTCTGGCGCTCCAGATCCCGCACCCGCACCCGCAGCGACGGGTCCCCCGTGCGCGAGTCCGCACGCCAGCCGCCGCTCGCCGCCTCGACCGTGAGCGCCTGCAGCTGCACGTCCAACGAAACCGAATCGGCGCGCTGTAGCGCCGCCTCCAACGTCAGCGGCCCGACTCCGGGCGCCCCCAGCGGACCGCCGGGCGCCTGAGCCAGGGCAGCCGTGGCCCACAACGAAACGACCAGCAGGAGCCCCGCAGGCCCCCACAGCAACCGGTGACTCATGTTCCGTCCTCCAGAGGCAGGAAGATTGCGCTCAGCCGCTGACCGGGCACGAAGCCTTCGCCGTCGACCGCGATGCGGACCGGGCGGATCCACCCGAACTCGTTGGGCCGCTGCTGGCAGCGGTCCGGGGCGCGCGAGATCTGGTGGATGACCTCGACCACCGTGCCCTGGCGATCGGCCGTGCCGTCGGTGGGCTCCAGCAAGACGGGCGTGCCCGCGCGCACGAAGCCGGCGAGCTGCTCGGGCAGGCAGGCCGTCGCCCCCAGCGTGCTCGTGGGCAGCAGCTCGGCGAGGACCGCTTCGGCGGGCAGAACCTCGCCCGTCCGGTACGACACCGTCGCCACCCGCGCGGTCACTGGGGAGCGCAGCGTCAGCGCCTCCCGGCGGCGCTGCAGCATGGCCAGCTCTTCGGCCACCACGGCGGCGGCCTGGGTCTGGGCCTGCAGCGCCGGGGCCGGCGCGTCGCCCGAGTCCAGCCGCGCGTTGGCGGCGCCCGCGGCCTGCTTGAGGAAGTTCACCCGGGCCCGCAAGCGGCTCACCTCGGCCTGGGCTTCGGCCGCGCCAGCCCGCAAGGGAGCCAGCGTGGTGGTCGTCGCCAGCCCGGCGGTGACCTGCTTCTGCTGGTCCGCCAGCCGCTCGCTGGCGAGCCGCGCGACCCCGCTGGCCGAGTTGAGCTGCGTCTGGGCTTCCACGAGGCTCGCCTTCGCCGACAGCAGCGTCGCCTGGGCGTCCTGCTCGACGTCGATGAGCTCGGCCCCCTGCCGGTGCAGCTCCGCCTCCAGCATCGCCACCCGCCCCGCGATGGGCCCGTCGTCGAGCACCGCGAGCACGTCGCCCGGCTCCACCAGGTCGCCAGGCTGCACCCGCACCTCGAGCACCCGCGCCGACTCCAGGGACGACACCCGCACCGCGTCGGCGTCGGCGAACGCCGGCACTCGCGCGCCGGGCGAGCTGAACAGCAGCGCCCCCACAAACCCCATGCTGCCGAGCATCACCGCCTTGGGCCCCCAGCGGTGCAGAACGTCTTCAACGCGCCAGTGCATCAGACCTCCAGGGTCGGGTCGGAGAGGTGGAGCGACACGTCGGAGACACCGTCCAGCGACAGCAAGGCGCCCACGAGCTTCGCCCGCGCGTCGGGGTCCGGGATGCGGACCTGCCAGGCCTGCTCGATGGCGTCGCCCTGGGCCGCCTCCCGCATCGTCACCAGGACGAAGCGCCGGGTGTGCGAGCGCAAGACCTCGTTGACCGACTCGCCGGCGCCGTTGGCGGCCACCAGCCGCAGCAGCCCGTCGAACTGCTTGCGGGCGCCGTACGCGACCGCGTGCAGCAGCCAGGCGGCAAACGCGAAGAAGAGCGTGCCCCCGATGGCCGCCGGGTAGGCCCGGAGCCCACACGCGATGCCCACGCCCAGGCCGCCGAACACGAACACCATGTCGCGGGGGTCCCGCATGGTGGTGCGGAAGCGGACGATGGACAGGCCGCCGGCGAGCCCGATGCCCGCCGCGATGGAGTCGCCGATGGCGAGCATCAGCATCGAGGTGATCACCGCCCCCAGCGGGATCGCCTGCACGAACGACCGGGAGTAGGACAGGCCGCGGAAGGTCGCCACGTAGACGCCAGCGATCAGCTGCCCGAGGCAGAATGCGATCGAGATCGACAGCAGCGCGGCGGCGAACGGGGCCGAGCCCGACGAAGAGAGCTGTTCCAGGAGATTCATGAGACCCACCGCGCGGTGCTGCGCCGCTCGTCGATTCGGTGTTGCTCCCCGAGCGTGCGCATCGAGTAGCAGTACTTGCTGAAGGACTGGCGATTCAAGTCGAGGGCGCCGACGAGCTCGGCCATCCACCGCGGCGCGACGTCGGCCCACTTGAGTTCGAGCACGCAGATGGACTCCTGGGTCTGGGTCCAGACCGGGTGATCCACGGGCCGCCACGAGCCGGGGATCTCGTAGGTCCAGCCGTTCGCCGGCTTGCAGGCCACCTCAAAGTCGATGGACACCCGCGCGTACTCGTCCCACAAGCTCATCCACGCCTCGCGTCGGTAGCGAACGAGCACGATGGGCCGCAGCCCCAGCCGGGCCACCAGCGACGAGAAGTGCTGGGCGTTCTCGGGCCCCCCGCCGCGGCGCACGAACTCGGTCCAGGACTCCTCGGGCAAGGGCGCCCGGGTCTTGCGGATGACGTCGCCGTCCCGGAACTTGAGCTCCGGGAAGACGCGACCGGGGATGCCGGGGTAGCGGCGGACGCGGGCCTTCACCCGGCGCGGCGCCTCCCGCTCGTTGGCGTGGTAGAGCGGCAGGTGCTGCCCGTCGAGGTACAGCGACTCGATGACGTAGCTGCCGTCGGGGCCGGCGTGCTTGTCCCGCTCGCAAAGCCCCGCCAGCGCCGCCCGCAGCCGGGGCAGCTCGCGGCGATCCAGCAGGTACTTGAACTCCCGCCGCGGCGGGATCTCGTGGGGCTCAGTCGTTTCGGGCCCCCGGCGTGGGGCTGTCGTCGAACGTCCAGTCTCCGGCCCCGTCGGGGAGACGCGCGCCGGCGACGTCGGGGCTGAGGGCCCCGAACGTGAGCCCGTCCACCAGCGCCATCTGGCCGTCGACGAGCTTGCTGAGGACGAGGGTCTCGCCGTCGGCGGAGAGGCCGAACGGCAGGCGGTCGACGTCGTCTCCCCCGTCGGCGTACAGCACGACGTAGCCGCCGGCGGGCACGAACAACGTGTCGTCGAACAGGTGCAGCGCCAGCTCGTCGGGATCGTCGGACAGCGCGTAGCCGGCCAGGGACTCGTCGTCGGCGCCGGTGTTGTGCAGCTCGACCCAGTCGGGGAAGTCCTGGTCCGGGCCGGCGAGGCCGTTGACGTTGTCGGCGACGAACTCGTTGACCACCAGCGGCGAGTCCACTTCGGACGGGCCGCAGGCGACGAGGCCGAGCAAGGGGGCGATCAAGGTCAGTTGGCGCAAGCGAAGCTCTCCCGCAAGAAGGCGGCGCGGAGTTGGGCGAAGTCTACGACTTCTCGCCGGTAGGCGTGCCAGCCCCCCAGGCTCTGCAAGGAGTCGTTGGGGTCGGCGTCGACGTGGGGGGCGAGCACCGTGCCCAGCACGTCGATCAAGGCCGGCACGCGCTCGGTCCACCAGGGGTCCACGGTGAGCTCGCACACGCGGGCGGCGAAGCGGCCGTGCAGCTCCGCGTCGGACATCGTCTGGTGGATGGCCATGTTGCAGAAGCAGCCTTCGGCGTCCCAGGCCCGGATGACGCCCAGGTCCCACGGCGCGTCGACGACCAGGGAGTCGCACAGCACGTCGTCGGCGATGGGGTCCCACAGGCAGCCCATCGTCAGGTCCACGTCCCACGGATAGAACTCCCACGCGATGTCGTCGGTGCCGGGCTTGCGCTGCCGCGACACGTAGAAGTTCTTGGCGACGTGGTCGTGGCTCTGGATGAGGGCCATGACGGCGAGGTACTCGATGTAGTCGTCGAGGTGGACGGCGTCGCGCAGCCCCGACGTGTCGACGTCTTCGGGCACGGCGGGGTTGAAGCCGGTCCACAGGTCGCGCTCGATGAAGTCGACCAGATCGCCGTAGTCGTCGTCGCCCGTCGCCTTGGGGTAGCGCTCCCGGTAGGCCGCTTCGTCGGCCATGGGGACCAGGGACGCGGCAATGGACGGGCGCACGTCCTCGTAGGTCGACGCCGTCGGGTTGCGGCCGTTGCGGGTGAGGAACGCGGGCCCGATCCGTTCGACTTCGGTCATCAAGCCGTAGAACGCGCCGTTGACGGAGACGTGGACGTAGCGGTGGCGGGGGGTGGGCAATTCGGTGAGCCGCCGGAAGGTCTCGTAGGCCACGTGGGTGCGGACGTAGGAGTAGTCGTTGTACTCGGCGCGCAGGTTCACCTTGCGGGCGTACCCGGGGTGGTCGGCGCCTTCGGGGAACTCGACGCGCAGGCTGGCCTTGGGGAAGACGCGCGAGGAACCGCCGCGCAGCCGGATCTGGACCTCTCCGTAGTCGACGCCGTCGGCCTGCACGGTGGCGGGGATCCAGATCTCCGTGAGGATGTTCTCGGTCTGCTGGATGAGCTCCAGGTCCGCGGGGTCGAGGGTCAGGTTCCACTCGGCCAGGGGCGCCATGCAGAAGCCCTGCTCGCAGGAGTCCCCGGGCCGGCATTGATCGTCGGTGCTGCAGGCACCGCAGGCGCCATCGACGCAGCCGTCGTGCTCGTTGCACTGGGCGGCGACAACGCACGCGCCGCCGTCGCTGAACTCGGGCACGACGGGGAGGTCGCTCAAGTCGGCCGGGGGCGCGCCGCAGCCGAGGAGGAGGCCGAGCAGGAGCGCGGGGGGCAGCCGGGTTCGGCGGCGGCGACGGAGGCCCAGGAGGAGCAGCGGCAGCAGGCCGGCGGCGCCGGGGCTGACGGAGCAGCCCACCGCCGGCGGCGGGGTGCCGACGCCCGGCCCCGGCGGCGGGGGTGGGTCGGCGGACGGGGGAGCGATGACGACGTCGACGGGGGCGTACAAGACGAGCTCCGAGGCAGCGGCCGCGGTCAGGCGGACCGGGGCGGCGATGCCGACGGTGACGTCGACCTCGGTCCACTCGGGGGGAAGCTCGACGGCGACGTGCAGACCGGCGTCGGGGGATCCGGCGAGGTGGAAGGTCAGCGCGTCGCCCAGGGCGGCGTCTTCGATGGACGCGGCGTCGCGGGTGCGGGCGTAGGCGGCGACTTCGCCGAACCGCTCGACCCACACGGGGCGCGAGGCCAGGTCGGCGACGATCTGCTCGGCGGCGGCCAGGGGCAGCGGGTCGCTGCCCTCGTGGTTTGAGTTGCGGGGGTCCTCGGGGTCCGCGACGCCGTGGCTGCGCAGCACCAGCCAGCCGCCGGTGGTCTCGAGTTCGTCGAGCCAGCCGGCGACGGCGAGGGGGTCGGTGTCGGCGCCGATGGTTTGGGAGCGGACGGCGAACGGGTCGGCGGGCGTGGCGTCCTCGACGCCCCCCGACGCGCGGGCGGCGGAGAACCCGGCCGCGGCGACGGCCGCGCTGTCGGCTTCGTCGGGGGCCGACGGGTGGGCGAAGCTGCGGGCGTGGTCGTAGCCCAGGCGGTCGATGAGCAGGGCGCGGGACTCGGCGAGCATGGCGTCGGCCTGCTCGGCGGAGAGCTCGTCCCAGGGGTGGTGATCGCTGCTGTGGGAGCCCACCTCGTGGCCGCCGTCGGCGACGTCCTCCCACTTGTGCCAGAGGTCCTCGGCGTCGACCCAGTCGGTGACGATGAAGAAGCTGCCGGCCAGGCCGTGGTCTTCGAGCAGGGGGCCGAGCAGGCGCCAGTACGCCGAATAGCCGTCGTCTCCCGTGACGCTGGCGGCGGCGGGGGCGTCCCCGGGCCACGTCTGGATGCTCACGTCGCCGGGGGCGGCGAGCGACAGCGATGGGATCAGCAGGAGCAGGGCGGCGCGCATCGCCCAGGAGTCTAAGGCTGGCGGCGCCGCGGTTCGCGGATCGGTGGGGCCGGCCGACACCGGCTCGATGGGGCCGGAACGCACAGGTCCCATCACCCCCGACGCCGGCGCCCGACGAGCAGCAGGAGCGGCAGTGCGCCGAGCCCCGAACCGGTCGCGGCGGCGGGCATCAGGGCCGGTCGATGTCACGCCCCGCCGCCAGGGCGGCCGCAAACGGCGCCGCCGCAGCCCCCAGCGCCTCCAGCACGGCCGCCTCGTCGGGGCCGACCAGAAGGACCCCCAGGACCGCCTCGGCGTGGGCCGGGTCGTTGGTCGGCACCACCCCCCGCAGCACCTGGCCCCGGCGCAGCGCCAGGGGGAGACGCTCGCGGGCGCGCGCGAGCCAGCCCGGCAGGTCCCCCAGCTTCCGAACCGGCAGCGGGGCCCACAGCGCCACCCGGCCCGCCGCGACCCGCCGGCTCAGCGCCAGCCCCACGTGCCCCAGCGTGTGCCGGGGGTTCAACTCCACCAGGGGGTGCAGCCGGCGGTCCGAGGTCACCAACGCATCGACCCCAAACACGCCGCGGTGCCCGCGGGCCGCCAGCGCCGGGGCGACGGCGTCTCCCAGGGAGTCCGCGAGCTCGGAGATCCAGGCGCTCTGCCCGTCGGCCGCGGCGAAGCGGCGCAGCTCCGGGGCCAACCCCCGCGTCCACGGCCCCGGCAGCACCCCCAGAAACGCACCGCGCCGGTCCGTCAGGAAGCGCTGCACACCCAACGTCCGCACCCGGCCCCCCGCGTCCATCCCGTACAGGAACGCCAGATCGACGGCCCGGGGCAGCCAGGGTTCGACCCGCAGCCGCGGGCGCCCCTCGATCCACCCCCGCTGGGCGTCGGACAAGGCCGGCTCCAGCAACCGCATCTGCCCTCGCCCCGCCGTCCCGAAGGGCTCCTTGAGCACCACCGGCCCGGCCGCGCGCATCCGCTCGGCCACGGCCGCCGCGTCGGCCCCCGCGACCACGGCCGCCGCGTCGGCCCCCGCGACCACGGCCGCCGGCTCCACCAGCGGCCCCGACAACGCCGGCCGGACGGTCGCGTACAGCTCCGCGTGCCAGCCCTTGTCGTACAGCTGGGCCCGCCGCGGGGGGCTGCCCTCGATCCCCATCGGCGCCAACGCAGCCTCCACCGCCGGGCTCCACCCCCAGGGCCGAGTCCCCCCGACGGGCCCCCGCCACGGATCCCCCGGCCCCCAGGAGCGCACCTCGGGCGTGGGGAACCCCACGTCGGCCAGCTGCCGTCGAAACGCCGAGGTGGGCGGGACCTCCATCGCCACGACGTCGTCGCACGACGCCAGCAGCAACGGCAGCGACTGCAAGTCCCGGCGCAGCCCGTCGAGGCGGTCCGTGCGCCCCGCGATCGAGTCTTCGGCGTCGGCCCACCACCACCAGACCGTGGGCGGCCGCCCCCGCGACGCCCCCGCTGCCCGCACCCGGTCGATGAACGCGGGCGGCAGGCCCGCCTTGAGCCGGCCCGCCTCGTCGAACACCGGGCCGCGGCCCCGCCGGGGCGTGATGGGCTCGACCAGCAGCGAGGCCCAGCGATCGAAGGTCAGCTCCCCTCCCCGCTGCAGGGCCGCCCGACCCCGGGCCACGTGCACCACCTCGTCGGCGTGCACGGTCCGCAGGATCGCCGCCGTCTCGGCGTCGCCGACGGCCGCAAACGCGCCGCGGTAGTGCTCGGCGAAGTCCAGGTTCGCTTGCTCGAAGGTCAGGCCCATGGCCGCGTGGAACCCGGCCACCGAGTCCACGTCCTTGAGGCAGTCCCAGAAGAACGAGCTGACGGCGAGGTCGCCGAACGCCACCCCGAGCTGCTCCATGCGGCCCAGGTACAGACGCAGGTGCCGCTGCTCGTCGGCCATCGTTCGCAGGGTCTCGGCCACAAACGCGGCGTCGTCACCGAAGCGCAGCAGGGCCAGGGCGAACAGCTCCAGCGCAAGCAGCTCGTGGTTGGCGAACGAGTGCAGCGCCCGGCCGGCCAGCAACGGCTCCCCCAGGCGCGCCAGGGGTGGGAACTTCGGCTGAGCCCCCCGGCCAAAGGCCAGCTCCGGCGGCCGCCCCGGCGACTCGGGGCGGGCCCGAACGCGGAACACCCCCGACGTCGGCGGCGGCGCGAGCTTGTCAGCCAGCGACGTCCCGAAGAGCACCCGCTCGGCGAACTGTTGGGCGGTGGAGGTCACACGGGCGATCTAGCAGCCCCCGACCCCCAGGGGGACCCTCAGACGGCGAGCCAGCGCCCCGGGGCCCAGGGGTGCAGCAGGTCGGCGAGCTCGCGCACCGCGTTGGGATCGGCCCGCCCGTCCTGACACGCCTGAAGGAGCTGCTGCAGCTGAGCCGGGGGCTCCTGGGCGGGGTCCTCCCAGCACGCCTTGCCGATGAGTTCGGTCAGGCGAGGCCGCAGATCGCTCCGCTCCAGGAACAGCCCCGTCAGCGCCTGCTCCAACCGCTCACCGACCTCGCCCAGCAGGCGCACCCGCTCGCGGCCGATCTTCGACTGCAGCAACAGCAGTCGATCCGCCAGGGGGTCGGCGACGTGGACCTCGTTCACCCCGACGACGACGCTGCGTTCGGGGGACTCGGCCTTGAAGACCACCGTGAAGGTGCCCCCTTGCTTGAGCGCCCCGTCCATCCAGCGGACGAGCGAGGGCCTCGCGTGCACCTCGAAGCGGGAGAGGCCCACGACGACGCTGCCCTGGAACATCCGCGCCCGATCCACGAACGCGTAGCTGCAGATGACGTCGCGTCCCTCGCTGCCTTCGGCGCGGTCCACCTTGGTGGTCCACGCGCGGGCCGCGCGCCCCGCCTTGAGCAGGGCGCTGACGGACGGATCCAGGGCCTCGCGGCCAACAAACTGCGTGCGGCGGGGAGCGGGGGCCTGGAGTTCAGCCTCGATGGGGGGAGATTCGACGGCCGCCGCTCTTTGGCTCGGGCGTCGTCGACCGCGTGGGTCGCGTGGGCCTGGCCGCGCGGATCGGACTTCTTCTTCCCTCGCCCGAACAGGGCCATCGATGCGCTCCTCGTGCAGCCCCTGAGGGGGCATCGACCTGCAGCGTATCCAGCAGTCCGTCCGTCCCCCCCGCCCAGCCGGGCCCCCTCGGATCGACCGTCGCGGCCCCCAGGGAGATCCTCGACCGAAGACAGCCCTTCCCTCCCTGCTCGCGCGCGGGCACTCTCCGCCGCCATGCGGAACCTCCACATCCTGCTCGCCCTCCTGGGACTGCTGCTTGTCGGCTGCCCGGGGACCACGAACACCGACGACGACGACGCGACCAGCGACGACGACGACGCCGCCGACGACGACGACGCGGCCGGCGAGACCTACACGTTCGAGGCGGAGCAGGGCGGCCCGGTGGGCACGATCTGCGGCGAGCCCGAGTGGTCGCGCACTGAGGACCTCTGTCAGGTCACGGCCGGCGGCGACGCCGTGTTGATGACGGGCATCGTCGTCCGCGAAGACGAGGTCTTCCTGGGCGGCCAGGTGCTGGTCGACGCCCAGGGCAGCATCGAGTGCGTGGGCTGCGACTGCGCCGCCAACGCCGGCGGCGCCACGGAGCTGACCTGCCCCTGGGGCGTCATCACCCCGGGCCTCATCAACGCCCACGACCACATCGGCTTCATCCAGAACGAGCCCAAGTCCCACGGCGACGAGCGCTACGAGCACCGCCACGACTGGCGACGGGGCCGCAACGGCCACACCGAGATCAACGCCGGCGGCGGCGCCAGCAACGACGAGAAGGCCTGGGGCGAGATGCGCTTCGTGCTCGGTGGCGCGACGTCCATCCTCGGATCCGGCAACTCGTCGGGCCTGCTGCGCAACCTGGACGCCGACGCCGAGGGCCTCAGCATCGCCGACGTCGAGTACCAGACCTTTCCCCTGGGCGACTCCAGCGGATTCACGGCCGACAACGGCTGCGACTACCCCAGCTTCGACTCCCCCGGCGTGCTCAACGCCGGCGCCTACACGCCCCACATCGCCGAGGGCATCGACCGCGCGGCCCGCAACGAGATGCTCTGCCTGGCCACCGACGAGTTCGGCGGCGAGGACCTGATCGAGTCGACCACCGGGATCATCCACGCCGTGGGCATCACCGCGGCCGAGGCTTCGATGCTCGCCCTCGAGGACGCCAGCGTCATCTGGTCGCCCCGCAGCAACGTCGATCTCTACGGCAACACCGCGCCCGTCACGATGCTGGACCGCCTGGGCGTCAACATCGCCCTGGGCACCGACTGGACCCCCTCGGGCTCCATGAACGTCCTGCGCGAGCTCGCGTGCGCCCGCTACCTCAACGACGAGCACTACGGCGACTGGTTCCCCGACTGGAAGCTGTGGCGCATGGCGACGATCAACGCCGCCGTCGCCACCGGCATCGACGCCAACGTCGGCGCCGTCCAGGAGGGCTACGTCGCCGACCTGTCGATCTTCGACGGCCGCGACCACGTCGGCGTTCCGTTCGCCGCGGTGCTCGAAGCCAACCCCGGCGACGTCGCGCTGACCATGCGGGGCGGCGACGTCCTGGCCGGCAACAGCGCCGTGGTCGCGGGCCTGCCGACGGGCGGCGACGGCTGCGAAGAGCTGCCCATGGACGTCTGCGGCCAGACCGTGCGCGCCTGCCTCGACCGGGAGCTGTCCATGACCTTCGCGCAGCTCGAGGCCGCCAACACCGGCAGCTACGACCTGTTCTCCTGCGACATCCCCGACGGCGAGCCGTCCTGCCACCCCTTCCGTGAAGGCGAGTACGACGGCGCCCAGGCCGACGACCTGGACGGCGACGGCGTGCTCGACGCCGACGACAACTGCGGCCAGATCTTCAACCCCATCCGGCCCATGGACTACGGCGAGCAGCTCGACGTGGACGGCGACGGCCTCGGCGATGCCTGCGACGACTGCCCCATCGGCGAAGAGACCGACGGCACCTGCATCGAGTTCGACCCCAACGATCGGGACGGCGACGGCACGGCCAACGACCTCGACAACTGCCCCGGCGACCCGAACCCGGCCCAGGCCGACGCGGAGAACGACGGCATCGGCGATCTCTGCGACCCCTGCCCCCTGGACTTCCAGGATCCGGGCTTCGGCTGCCCCGCCGACGTGTGGGAGGTCAAGCAGGGCCTGCTCGAGGACGGCATGCCCATCCGCCTGCAGGGGATGCTCGTCACCGCCGTGCACGAAGACGGCTGGTTCGCCCAGCTGCCCGAGGCCGACCGCGACGCGACGTTCGGCGCCGACTGGTCGGGGGTGTTCACCTACGGCCCCAGCGACGACGTCACCCAGCCCGCCGTGGGCGACCTGATCTCCTTCGATGGCCTGGTGCAGGACTGGTTCGGCCAGTGGCAGCTCAACGAGCCCGGCAACATCGTGACCGACGCCACCGAGCAGCCCGCCCCCACCCCCGAGGCGGTCGCGGCCGCGGACGTCGCGACCGGCGGCACCCGCGCCGCGGAGCTCGAAGCCGTCGTCGTCGCCGTGGCCGACGCCGCCATCACCGAGTTGAACCCGGTGCCCGGCGACGGCGACCTGGACCCCAACGGCGAGTGGGTCCTGGACGGCAGCCTTCGCGTCAACGACTTCCTGTACGAGCTGCCCACGCCGCTGCTCGGCGACGTGTACGGCATCACCGGCGTGCTGCGGTTCTCCAACGGCGACAGCAAGGTCGAGCCCCGCGACGCCGCCGACGTAGCCCTCGTCGCGGTCGGCCCGCCCATCCTCCTGGAGCTCGGCCCCGACACCTACGTGTACGCCGACGACGTCGACGTCTCGGGCCTCCCGCCGCTCCTGGTGACCGTGGACCGCCCGGCGCCCGTCGGAGGCACCGCCGTCTCGCTGGCTTCCGCGGATCCCGCAGTCGGCGTCGACGGGACCGTCGTCGTGCTCGAAGGCGAGACCACCGTCGAGGTGCTGCTGGACGGCGTGACCATCTCCGCCCCCGTGGCCGTGGACGCGACCCTGGACCTGGTCACCGTCAGCGCCACCGTCGAGGTCCTGGACCCGGCGCGCCTGCCCGTCGTCGCCTCGATCACGCCGGCCAGCGGCATCTTGCCCGTCGACGCCGACACCGAGCTGGTCGTGACCCTCGACATCCCCGCCCGCACCGGCGGCGAGTCGGCCACCGTCGCGGTGGCGCCGGGCACCTTCGCCACCGCCCCGGGCGCCATGAGCTGGCCCGAAGGCACCTTGGACGCGACGCTGACCCTGACCCCCACGGGCACCGAAGGCATCGAAGAGGTGACGATCACCGTCAACGCGACCGACGCCGCGGCCACGTTCGAGTTCGCCTCGGCGCCGCTCCTGGGCCTCATCCTCACCGAGGTGCTCTACGACGTGCCCGGCCAGGACGACGATCTGGAGTGGGTCGAGCTGTACAACGGCACCGGCACCGCCCTGGACCTCTCGACCTACAGCCTCGCCGGCGCCGGCAGCGACTACACCTGGGCCGACCTCCAGCTGACGGGCACGATGCCCGCGGCCGCCTGCTGGGTCGTCGGCGGCCCCTTGAGCACCGCCGACAACGGCAACCCGACGTTCGACGTCGCCGCCGCGTTCAGCCAGCCCCTGCAGAACTCCGGCAGCACCGCCGACGCCGTCGGGGTGTTCGACGTGGTCGCTTCGTCGATCACGGCCTCCACGGTGCCCATCGACGCCGTCATCTACGGCGGCGCCAACACGAACAACCTGCTCGACGAGTCCGGCGGGGCGGGCAACCTGGACGTGGACGACGCCTTTGGCGGCGCGTCCATCGAGCGGCTGACCGACGGCACCTGGCAGATCCAGGCGACCCCGTCCCCGGGCGACTGCAGCCCGGCGCTGTAGCGGGGGCGCGGCCCCGGCGACCCGTCAGCCGGCGTCCTCGGAGCGCAACGTCAGGCGGCGACGCAGCGGCAGCCCCGCGGCCTCGGTCCGCTCTCCGCCCGGCCAGGGCACCACGATGTCCACGGCGTCGGCCTCGCCGAGCCCCAACCAGGCCGTCGGGGGGCGCTGGCCGAAGCCGCGGCGCGTGTGGATCTCCTGCAACCAGGTGCGGCCGCCGACCGTCGCCTCGACCTGCGCCCCGATGCCGTCGCGGTTGCCCGGAGGGCCCACCAGGGCGACCTCCACCCAGGCCCCCGCGCTGCATCGGTTCATCCACAGCCGCGGGATGTCGCCGGGCCCGATGGCCAGCAGATCGAGGCTGCCGTCGCCGTCGAGGTCCGCCGCCGCCCCACCGTAGTGGTCGGCGGAGTCCTGAACGCCCGCGACCGCGCTGACGTCCACGAAGCCGTCACCGCCCGCCCACAGCAGGTCCGGGTAGCTGTCCCCCGATGCTTCGCCGCCGGGAGCACCGGCGGGCTGCCAGGCGTCGGGGGCGCCGTCGTGATCGAAGTCCAGCAGGTCGAGGCTCCAGCCCACGGTCTCGGCCACCCCGGCGGGCACCGCGGGGGTCAACGGATGGGAAACGGACCCGTCCACCCAGCCGCTCTCGAAGCTGAGCAGGCAGGAGACCGGACCGATGTCGGTGATGCAGTAGTCCAGCTCCCCGTCGCCGTTCAGGTCTCCCGAGTCGATCCCCATGGCCGAGATGCGGCTCTGGGCCCCGACCGCCCCCGCGTCCTCCACCCAGTCGCCGTCGTTGCGCCAGAACGCCGTCGGGAGCTCGTGATCGGAGGTCAGCAGGAGGTCCAGGTCGCCGTCGCGGTCTCGATCGGTGAACAGCCCCGCCAGCACGATCGTCCCCTCGGGGGTGGCCAACTCCACCCCGGACTCGAACCGGTCAGCCTCCCAGAGCAACACGCGGTCGAGGGACCCGCGCCACTCCACCTGCCCCGACGGCTGCTCGCTGTCCTCCCACAGCTCCGCCCCCGGCAGCGCGAGGTCCAGGTCTCCGTCCCCGTCGGCGTCCCCAAGAAACGCCGTCGCCCAGCGGGCATCGGCCGTCCCTTCCCACAGCGTCGCCTCCGCGAAGCCCTCTCCCCCCCCACGAGAACGACCGCACCCGCGTCTCGTCCACCGCCACGATCTCGGGCACGCCGTCGCCGTCCAGATCCGCCGCCACGGGTTCGGCGACGAAGCGGTCGGTGTCCGGCAGGACGATCGCGGGGCCGAAGTATCCCCGACCGTCGTTGAGCCGCAGGGCCAACCCCAGGCCTTCGTGGTCGTAGAGCAGGTCGACGTCGCCGTCGCCGTCGAGGTCCCGGGCGATGAGGGCCGCGACGGCTTGCCAGGTCGCCGCGGGCTCGGCGAGGCCGCGGGCGAACGCCTCTTCGTGGAACCGGTCCCAGCTCGCAGTGGGCTCGTCGCACGGGATCTCCGCCGTCTCCACCGGCTCGGGGTCGGGCTCCACGGGGGGAGGCGGCGCCACGCAGGCGGTGCCGAGCCACAGCAGGGAAATCCAGACACGCATCGGCCCTATGCTAGCCGCCCGGGACCGGGGCTCCGGTACGCTCGCGCCCGATGGAGCGCCCTGCCCGAAACCCGATGCTCGACGGCCTGCGGACGATCGCGATCGTCCTCATGGTCATGTCCCACCTGACGCGCCGGATCTACAAGGACGCCCGCATCGGCTGGAACGACCTGTCGATGCTGGTCGAGCCCCTGACCCAGGCGCTGTTCCTCTTCCTCGTGGGCGCGTCGGTGGTCTACAGCCACCGCGCCACGGTCGCCCGCGACCCCGCCGGGATCCCCGCCTGGCGAAAGCGCATGCTGACGAAGGCGGGCTGGCTCTGGCTCACGGGCTTCGTGATGTTCGCGGTCGAGATGGGCTGGCACTGGCCGCACTCGGTCAGCAACCCCGGCGTCCTGGCGACGATCGCGATCGGGCTGGCGGTGATGGTGTTCCTCGCCGACCGGCCTCGCCCCGGGCTCGCCGTCGGCGGGTTGTTCGCCCTGCTGTTCCCGATCTTCGCGTACCTGGAGCTCACCGGCCGCAAGGTGATGCCGTTCAACGGTGGCGCCTCGCCGTGGATGCCGAACCTGCTGGAGACCTGCTGCGGCGCCTGGTTCGCGCTGTGGCTGCTCGACGGCCCCGCCCGTTCCCGCCGGTGGGTCGCCGCCGGCGTCTTCGCGGCCCTGGGGGCGATGCTGCTGTGGCACCCATTCGAAGACTGGTTCAGCAAGGGCTGGGGGCGCAGCTACAGCCGGTACGAGATGGTGGGCGGGTACGACGGCCTGGACCAGCTCAAGCGGTTCCTGGCCGGCACCGAGATGCGCACGCGCCGGTACTCCTACTTCAACCCGACGTTGGAGGCGTTCCCGTGGCTCGTGGCCTCGATCCTGGGGCTGTACTTCGTCCAGGTCCCCGCCGCGCGGTTCCTCGACTCCCGGCCGATGCGCGCCGTGCTGAGCATCGGTCGACACGCCCTGGGTTGCTACATCCTGCATCTGTGCCTGCTGGCGATCCTGGTCGCCATCTACGGCCACAAGCCCTTCATCCCGACGACGGCCTGGGCGGCCGCCGTGCTGACGGGCCTGCTCGGCGCTTGCTACGCCTGGGCCCTCGGCCGCGATGCCTGGGCCCGGCGCAAGCGCAGCTCAGCGCCGGCGTAGCCAGAGGAACGCGGGCAGGGCGACGCCGCCCGCTGCCCCGACCCACGCGACCCCCGTCCCCGCCAGCGGGCCCAGAGCCGGCAAGGACCACGCCGCGATCAGCGCGTAGGCCGCGACCGCCGAGGACCCCAACATCATCGGCCCCACGGCGCCCCCGGGCACGGCCTCTCCCTGGGCGAGCCACAGCGACACCATGGTCGTGAGGAAGATCGCGGGGAAGACCGAGGCGACGCCGGCGGCGAGCCCGAGCCCGCTGCGCGCGATCACGATGGCGACGGTGATTGCGGCGCCCGCGAGCACCCCGCGCAGCAGCAGCACGACGGGCCCCACGGCGCGCGTGCCCTTGGGCGACGGGCGCGGGGTCCAGCAGGCCGCGATGCCCAGCCCGAGCAGCGCCGACGCGGTCACCAGCCCCAGCACCTTGGGCGCCATCCCGGCCCCCAGAGCCGCCCCCTGGGCCACGACGAGCCCCGCGGCGCACAGCAGCCACACGGTCAGGGACACCGCCGTCATCACCACCAGCCGGCGCCCCAGGCTCCACGCCGGCAGGCGGGGCGGCAGTTCCCGCCACAGGCCCAGGAACGCGGCGTTGAGGAACATGCCCCCCGGGATGGCCGCCATGGCCGCCGCGAACCCGTCGGGCGTGCTGCCGGCGTAGATGCCCCAGGCGGCGGGCACGATGGTGGTCGGCAGGGTGCCCAGCAGCCCCCCCACGAGGCCGCCCCAGCGCTCGACGGCGACGGTGGCGCCGATGGCAACGGCGGCGGCGAACAGAGCGGGCAGAAGGAGAGCCATCGGCGGGAGGATAGAGGCCCCGGCTCTTCGTGACAGCGGCGCGCGGCCTTGTTACAAGCCCGCGCGCCCGGCCTGCCGGGTCGCCCCTGGAGGCCCTCGATGAACCGCTCCCTGCTCCGCCTGCTGCCCGCCGTCCTGCTCTCCGCCTGCGCCGCCGAAGTCGTCGACGACGACGACGTCGTCGAGGTCGACCCGCTGCCCGAGTTCGTGGACGACTGCACCGAAGAGAGCAACGACGACTTCGGCGACTTCGCCGGCCTGCTCGCCGAGAACCTGCGCGAGTACGACGCGCAGCTGTGCGAAGGCGACGTCGACTGGTACCGCATCGACGTCCCGCCGGGCCGCTGGGTCTCCGTGGAGCTGCAGATCGATGGATCCGGGCGCAACGCCACCGACGGCACGGACCTGGACCTGTTCCACTGCGACGAGGTCGGCGACGACGTCTGGTCCTCGGCCCACGAGCAGGACTGGGAGATGCTCAGCTTCGCCAACCTGGGCGACGAGCCCGAGTCCCACTACCTGCGCGTGGACCCCTACAACACCGGCGCCGCCGACTACACGCTGGCCATCCGCACCGCGTCGTTCCATGAGGGCATCGACTGCGGCGAGTTCTACGAGGACACCGAAGACGGCCAGTGCAACCGGATCATGCAGTGGCCGGCGGCCCAGGCCGGCGACGGCTACTTCGTCGAGCACCTGCCCCACTACAGCTTCGGGCGCCGAGAGATGCTCTACCTGGTTCGCTACGCCACGGCGGCGGTCACCGCGCAGTGGCCCGACACGATGCCCCTGGCGACGCTGGACATCGGCGAGCGCGACGGCGGCACCCCGGGCGCGATGGTGGGTTCGCTCCGTCACCCCGAAGGCACCCACGTCGAAGGCAACGACATCGACCTGGCCTACTACCAGACCGGCGAAGACAACGCGGGCCGCTCGGTCTGCCCGCACGACAACTACTTCTGCACCGGCGACCCGCACCTGCTGGACGCCCGCAAGTCGGCGTTCTTCATCGGCAAGCTGATGGAGAGCGACAACATCCGCGTCATCGGCGTCGACCCCGCCATCGCGTCGGCCCTGCGCCCCGCCGCGACCGCGCTGCGCGACGAGGGGCTCATGACCGACGCCGCCCACGGCAAGTTCTGGAGCCACCTCGCCAGCGGCGACGGCTGGCCGTTCCACCAGCACCACATGCACGTGTCCTGGGCCTGGGAGTCGGGCTGGGAAGGCCGCGACACCCCCGAGGGGTGCTTGCTGCACGACGCGTACGCCCGGGACTGAGCGCGCTCAGTCGAAGCGCAGCTCGATGCGGTAGATGGACGTCGGCTCCACCTGGCCTTCCTGCCAGCCGGGGTCCCCACCATCCAGCGGCGAGGTGTAGTTCCAGATGTCCCAGACGCCGTCGCCCAGCGACCGCTCGTCGGGGAAGCAGGTGTCGCCGCGGCTGGGGAGGTCCAGCTCCCAGGTGACCGTTCGGTTGGCGGGGTCGATGGACCACAGCGCGCAGCGTTTGGGGTGCTGCCAGTAGTCGAACTGGTACCGCAGGTAGAGGTCTTCGGGCGGCTCGTCGGTGTGCCCCAGATCGAACGCCCCGTCGTCGGTGACGTTGCGCCGTCCGATGAGCCAGACGCGTCCGGCCTCGGCGAACACCAACGGCGAGTCGTACTTCTTTGGGTCGTGGTCGCAGGTCCAGTCCCCTGGCGAGGCGGGCGGCGCCGTGCAGATCAGGCTGCCGAAGCCCTGCTCGTCGCCGGCTTCGTTTCGCACCACGGCGACCAGGGTCCCGTCGTCAGCGACCGCGGCGTCGGTCTCGGAGCCGCCGCCTTCCAGCACGATCTCCTGGCCGGGGACGGCGGCGCCCCAGGCGAGCCCGTCGTCGCTGGCCAGCCACCGGATCTGGATGGGCTCGCGGTTGGCGAAGTCGTAGATGTTCTCGCCGCCGGAGTAGCCGAACACCTCCACCCGGTCGCCCGTCGAGCGGATGCGCCAGGGGATGAAGGTGTCGTCGAAGACCGACTCGATGGGCCCCCAGTCGCCGGGCCCGGCGCGCCGGCTGGTCCAGGTCCCCGCCGGTTCGAACGCCAGGGGGTTGACCCCAAGCTCCGCGAAGTAGAGCCGCAGCCAGCCGTCGTGGCTGACGAGCTGGGGTTCGCGCACGTCCGCGCCCAGCTCGAAGGTCGCCTCCAACGCCCAGCTGGATCCGTCGTCGTCGCTGCGGATCACGTGCATCTGCGCCTGCGCGCTGGCGAAGTGCGTGGGGGCCGTGCGCCAGGCGAAGAACAGGGCGCCGTCGTGGTCGATGACCGACAGGTTGTTGTTGGCGTCCTGGGGGACCACCGGCAGCCCCGGGCCCGGGACCACGACCTGGGCTTCGCCCACGGAGACGACGACGGGGCCGCCGGGGGCGCAGCCGACGAGCAGCGCGAGGAGGAGCAGAGGTCTCATGAGGGGAACATTACCGGCCTCCGCTGGCCCGGCCGGGCCGGCCCCAAAGATGGCTCGGCGCGGGGCGGTCGGCAGCGTACTGTGACTGAGCGTGGCCCCAGGACGGAGCCACCGCAGGAGGCCAGGACGGCCTCCGAAGGAGACCAAGATGGTCCGTGGCACCTGCCTCCTCGCCCTGCTCGCCATCCCCTTCACCGGCTGCATCGGCCCGGACGCCCCCCTCGTGCTGCAAGGCGCGGTCATCGGTGGCGCCGAAGGCCTGCCCATCGAAGTCGTCGGGGGCCCGCTGGAGGCCGCCGCGCTGCTGGCCCAGCCGCTCTCCCTTCACGACATGAGCGCCAACGTCTACGAGGACGCCGGCGCCGTGTGGCTCGACGGCCCCGAGGCCGACGAGGAGCTGGCGCCCAAGGGCGACGGCGTCTTCGTGCTCGAGTCCGACGACCCCCAGACCTACTTCGCCAGCCGCGAGTGCGGGATCCGCGCCGAGGCCGACGGCGAGCTGCTCCAGGTCAACATGATGGCGCCGCAGCGGCCGCTGTTCGTCCTGCCCGAGCCCGGCCAGCACCCCGCCCAGTACGACCTCCTGCTCGACTTCACCAACGCCGGCTACGACCACATCCTGCAGGCCGTCTTCACCCGCGAGGGCGACGTCGTCTGGAGCAACGTGCCGAGCACCCAGACGGCCATGCTCAACGAGATCCGCACGGCCGACGGCGTCGACGGCGCGTACTTCCCGGCCGAGGCGTTCCCCGAGGCCGGCACCCAGTACATCGTCGCCCTGGCGGGCCTGGACAAGGCCTCCACCGACGAGTTCGACGGGTTCAACACGTTCTTCAGCAACTTCGCGGTCGGCGCCTGGTCCTGGGGAACGCTGGTGACCGCCGACTCGGCGATGTAGTCGCGACTTGCTTTCCCGGGGTGGTCCCGGGTCCGACAGAGCCGGCCGGTCTCCCCACGTGGGGGGCCGGCCGGCTCACTTGGCGGTGTTAGCGTCGCGGTCGACTTCGCTCCCCTCCCCCGTCGCCCCCGAAGGCCCATGCGCACGATCACGTCCCTGCTCGGAAACGCCCAACGACTGGACGGCGGCGCCATGTTCGGCAACGCCCCCAAGGCGCTCTGGACCCGCTGGATCCAGCCCGACGACCGCAACCGAATTCCCCTGGCCTGCCGCTGCATGCTCGTGCGGGAGCCGGGCCGGACCCTGCTGTTCGAAGCGGGGATCGGCGCCTTCTTCGATCCGAAGATGGCCGACCGCTACGGCGTCGCGGATCCCGGGCACGTCTTGTTGGACCGCCTCGCCGAGCACGGGCTGAGCCACGAAGACATCGACGTCGTCGTGCTGTCCCACCTGCACTTCGATCACGCCGGGGGCCTGCTGTCGGCGTACGCCGAGGGGCAGGAGCCGACGCTGTTGTTCCCCAACGCGACGTTCGTGGTGGGCCGGCGGGCCTGGGAGCGCGCGTGTGCGCCCCACTTCCGCGACCGCGCGTCATTCGTGCCGGCGCTCAATGCCCTGCTGCAGGCGTCAGGCCGACTGCACCTGGTGGACGGCGACGGCGACGCGCTGCTGGGCGACGGGTACCGGTTCCACTGGAGCGACGGGCACACGCCGGGGCTGCTGCTGACCGAGGTGGCCCTGGAGTCGGGCCCGGTGCTCTACGCCGGCGACCTGATCCCCGGAGCCCCCTGGGTGCATCTTCCGATCACCATGGGATACGACCGCTTCCCCGAGCGCCTCATCGAGGAGAAGCAAGCCCTGCTGGGGGATCTGCAGGGTCGCGGCGGCCGACTGTTCTTCACCCACGACCACGCCGTCGCCCTCGCCGGCATCGGCCTGGACGATCGAGGTCGCTTCGGCGCGATCGATGCCTTAGGGTCGGTACGAGCCTTGGTTTGATCACGAACTTGAGGACCGGATCTTCCGCCACCGCCCCCATCGAGTCGCCGAACGGATGCACGACAGCAGCAGCGCCAACCTCAGCATCCCCGACGAGCCGGAAGACCGGCTGGCGGCGCTGTTGTTCGAGTACGAGCATCTGCTGCTGGTGGTGAGCCACGACCCCGACGGGGCCTGGCAGGAGGCGTCGGCAGCGGACAGCTGGTCCCACCGCGAGGTCCTGCTGGAGACCGAGTCGCTCAAGATGGCCCAGCGGGCGTTCAAGCGCCTCCTGCGGACCGCTCGCTCCATGGAGCCCGGCGTCTGCGTGTGGAACCGGGTTCGCCGGGTGTCGCCGCCGCGCTTCGGCCAGAAGCGCTACTACGTGCTGGCGCTGCTCGACTCGGGCGAATAGCCGGCCCTCAGACCCGCGACTTCTCGTACCAGTCGTCGCCGCGCCCGCCCCACTCGGTGGTCACCACGACCCGCAGCTCGGGCTTGACCTTGAACAGGCCGCTCCGGCCCCGGTAGGGCTCGATCCCGAAGTCCCGGACGTCCAGCCGGACCTCGGCCCGCCGCCAGCGGGACTCGTCGCGGAACTGCAGCCGCACCTCGTGCTGCACGCCGTTCCACTCGACCGTGCCGGGCACGGACACGCCGCCGAACCGGCGGCTGCGGAAGGTGGCCGGCCCCACGTCGGGGAGGATGCGCCCGTGGACGCGCTGGCTCACCCAGGCGATGTCCCGCTCGGACAGCCCATCGGGATCCAGGACCCCACCGCGCAGCGTGCCGCGGGGAGTCAGGCTCGAGATGTCCACCGTCGCCTCGACCACCTGGGCGGCCCGGTCGTAGCTCACGGACAGCCCCGTCGCCTCCAGCCGGATGTCCCGGGTCACGGGCACCCACGCCTGAGCGGCGAACGCGTCGACGTACAGGTGCGTGTCGTGGGGCCAGGGCTGCATCGCGGGCCTAGTCCTTCTTGTCGGCGAAGAACGGGAAGAACAGGACGTCTCGAATGGACTCGGCGTCGGCCATGAGCATGACCACGCGGTCCACACCGAGCCCCACGCCGCCGGCGGGGGGCATGCCGTGGGCGATGGCCTGCACGAAGTCCTGGTCCATGTCGTAGGCCTCCTCGCGGTCGACCTGCTGGCCGGCGAGGCGGTTGTACTGCTCCACGGGGTCGTTCAGCTCGGAGTAGGCGTTGCCGATCTCCATGCCCGCGATGAACGGCTCGAACCGCTCCACGAGGCGCTCGTCCTCGCGGTGCTGCTTGGTGAGCGGGCTGATGTCGAGGGGGTGGTCCATGACGAACACGGGCTGCCAGAGCTTCGGCTCGACCAGGGTCTCGAACAGCTCGACGACCGCGACGCCCCAGGAGCCCGGCGCCGGCAGCGCCTCGCGGCCTTCGGGGTGGTGCTCGTCGAACAGCGCGGGCAGATCGGCCTCGGCGACGCCGTCCAGATCGAGGCCCGCGTGCTCCTTGAGCCCGTCCAGCATCGTCATGCGCTTCCAGGGTCGGCTCAGGTCCAGCTCCTGGCCCTTGTACTGCAGCTTCGTCGTGCCGTGGACCGCCTCGGCGATGCCGGAGACCAGCTCCTCGAACCGCTCCATCTGGTGCCGGTAGTCCGAGTACGCCTCGTACCACTCGACCATCGTGAACTCGGGGTTGTGGCTCGCATCCACGCCCTCGTTGCGGAAGTTCCGGCCCAGCTCGTAGACCTTGTCGAGGCCGCCGACGAGCAGGCGCTTGAGCGGGCACTCCAGGGAGATGCGCAGGAACATCTCCTGGTGCAACACGTTGAGCTCGGTCGTGAACGGCCGCGCCGCAGCGCCGGAGTAGCTGTTGCCCAGAATCGGCGTCTCGACCTCGAGGAAGCCGGCGTCGTCGAGGTAGCGGCGGATGTGCCGGACCACCTGACTGCGGATGATGAACCGCCGCCGGGACTCGGGGTTGTTGAGCAGGTCGAGGTGGCGGTGACGCAGCAGCGTCTCGCGGTCCTCGACGGTCTCGTGGGTGCCGTCCTCGCTGCGCTTGCCCAGCTGCATCGGGTGCGTGGGCTTGGCCAGCACCGTCAGGGTGTCGACCATGATCGACAGCTCGCCGACGCGGGTGCGGATGACGGTGCCTTCGACGCCGACGATGTCGCTGAGGGTCACGAGGTCCAGGTGCTCGTTGTAGGGCGGGTTCAGCTTCTTGACCCGCAGCATGACCTGCAGGTCCTGGCCCCCGCCGCGCAGGTCCCAGAAGGCCAGGCGGCCCATGCCCCGCTTGGCGACGAGCCGGCCGGCCACGCGGACCTTTGCCTCGGCTTCCACCATCGCGTCGCCGTCGGCGACCACCGCGTCGATGCCGTGAGTGGGGGCGTAGGCGGCCACCGGGTAGGGATCGACGCCTTGCTCGCGCAGGGCGGCGATCTTCTCGAGGCGCTGCTGGACCAGGCGGCCAGGCTCTTCGTACACGGCAGGCTCCAGGGTGTGCGCGGGCGCGCGGGGGACCGGATTGCTACGGCACGGGCCGGGGCCCGTCAAGATCCGGGCGCCCGCCAACGCAGCGTCGGGTTGCGTTGCGAGGAGCCAGGGGGTCCCCTACGGTCCCGCCATGGCCGAATCGCCGACCGAACCGACGCCTGCTCCCGACGACGCGGCCCCCGACGCCGCCTTCCACTGCCCCCCCGGCCTGGAGTGCGGCGGCAAGTGGCTGACCGAGGACCCCCAGTACACGGCCATGGACCTGTTCTGGATGTTCGTGGGCGTCAGCAGCCGACCGGTGCGCTTCAAGAAGTACTGCGCCAAGTGCAACCACCCGGTGAGCGTCTCGGAGCCCCGTCGGCCCTACTGAGCCAGCCCGCCGCTTCGCCTCGAACGCGGCCGACCGCTACCTGCCACGACCGCTCACAAGGCCCCGAGCGCCAGGAGTTGCGCCTCGGCCTGGGGCGCCCACCCGCGGTTGGCGGCCGGCGACGCCGGCGACGGGTGCAGCACGGTGCCGATGGTGACGTCCAGATCCCCGACGACCCGTTTGGCCATGGACTCGGCGAACTTGCCCACGCCGATCACCAGCCGCGGCTGCAGGTGAAGCACCGAAGCCCGCAGCGCCCCGTCGCAGGCCGCGTACAGGGGAGCGCGCTCGGCCGCCGGGAGCTTGTCCGGCGTTCGGTTGCGACCGGACTCCTCCATGAACGACAGCGGGCAGTAGTTCAGGACCCAGAACCGGGCGAAGAAGGCCTCGGCCGTGCCGAAGCGCTCCGCGGCCCAGGTCCAGAGCCGGCGACCGCTGACCTCCGACCGGGTGCAGGAGAGGCCGTCGACGGGGCGCTTGGGGTGTTCGATGCCGGGCTTGTGCACCGCGCCGTCGAGGCCCATCCAGTCGCGCACGGCGGCGATCTCGCCGAACGCGACGCCGGTCTGGGCCATGCCCCACGGCCCCGGGTTCATGCCCAGCAGCACGACCTCCTTAGGCCCCTGGCCGTAGCGCTCGATCCACTGCTTGTGCAGCGGTCGCGCGTAGACGAGCGGGTTGTAGACGTGGGTCACCGGCGGCCCGAAGGTCAGGCCGTCCACGGCGTCGCTCAGCGTGCGGTCGATCTCGAGCAGGCTCATGGTCGCGGAGGCTACGGGATCCCGAAGGCGGGGTCCCGCCAGAGGACCAGCCCGGGGCCGCCGTCGGGGTCGGGGACGACGACCGGGTCGACGAGGCCCGGGCACGGCGGCCGCGGGGCACCGGCGAGGGGAGCGCCGAGCAGGGTCCAGGCCGCGCAGCCCTCGACGAACTCCGGTCCGGCCTCGAGTTTGGCGCGGTAGCGCCAGTAGGCGGCGTCCCCGTGGGCGTCGATTCCGCGGAGCTCGGGGGGCAGGCCGATGGGGCCCGTCGGCAGCGCCGCCCAGCCGGCGTCGCGCAGCGCCTGCCGGGGCTCGGGGTCTTCGTCGGCGCGGCTCCAGCCCCGACGCTCCATGGACGACGCCGGCCCCAGCCCACGCAGGACCGTGGGCGGCAGGCCGTCGCGCTCGGCCACGAGCAGGGGGACCGCCGGCGTCACCGCGGCCGGCAGGCCCGCATGTAGATCCACCGCCGCGAGAGCCGCCGCCGCGACCAGCGCCAGCCGGGCCGGGCGCGGCGACGCGCTCCAGGCGGCGGCGACGGCCACCGCGAGGGCCGGCGCAAACGGCAGCAAGAAGCGGTCGTCGAGCAGCGGCACGAAGGCCCACAGGAACAGCAGGTGCCCGCCGCCGACCAGCGCGAGCAACCGCCACGGCACCGCCTGTCGGGCCGCGGTCAGCAGAACGAGCGCGGCGGCGAACACCGCCGGTCCGAGGACGGTGGCCATCAGCCGCGCGGGGTAGAAGGCCAGCTCGGCCAGCCCCAGCCTCTGCGGCGCCGACCGCAGGACCGAGAGCAGGCCCGCCCCGGCCGACGGGTCGTCCAGGGCCGTGCTGGACGCGGCGTACCAGGAGCCTCCTTCGCCCGAAGCCGCCACGAAGGCGGCGCTGCCGACCGCCAACACCAGCGCGGCGGTGGCCGGCGTCCGACGACGGCGCCACGGCGGCAGCGCGGCCGCCGCCATCAGGGGCAGCCCAAAGACCGCAAACGGCCACTTCGTAAGCGCCGCGGCCAGCCAGATCAGCCCGGCCGCGGCTCCGCGTCGGCCGGTGTCCCGGCCCCCGAGCGCTACGGCCAGGGCGGCCCACAGCAGGGCGACCCCGGGCAGGTCGTAGTAGTAGCGGGTCGCCGCGCCGTGCACGGCCGGCAGCAGCGCGACCCCGACGGCCGCCGTCAGCCCCGAGCCAGGTCGCAGGGACTGGGCCACGGACCCCACGGCCGCGGCCAGGCCCGCCCAGGCCAACAACCCCACGAGCGGCACCGCCGCGTCGGGGCCAAGCACGACTGCGAGTGGCGCGGCGAGCAGGTGCAGAATGGGTGGAAACGCCCGATCCGCCGCCACCAGGATGCCCCAAGGACTCAGTCCCTGGTGCCCGGCGAGGGCCGCGAGAACGTCAAGCAACGCTTCCCGTTCGATGTACTGAGCCCCCTCGCCGCCGAACGGAGCGGGCGGCCCGAACGCGCGCCGGCAGACGAGTCCGACAAGCAGAACCGACCCAAACGACCACCCGACTTGGACCAGGCGGCCCAAGTGCGCGAAATCGTGATCAAACCGCGGTTCTTTCAATTGACTCCTTGTTTGGCCGCTGGTCTAGTCGCCATCGAACAAAACCACTGGCCCATTCTAGCCGGCGGGCGGGAGGCCCAGAATGATGGCAAAGCCTTACATGACGCTGCTCTGGAAGCTCGGTCTCGTGACCACGATGTCCTGGTCCCTTGTCCTGGGCGTTGCCTGCACCGGTGACGACGACGACGACGACGACGACGACGCGGCCAACGACGACGACGCCGTGGGCGACGACGACGACTCGGTGGGCGACGACGACGACTCCGTCCCGTCGGTCTCGACGACCATCTCCGGCACGGTGTTCGGCACCGACCGTGAGTCCGGCGCGCTGCTGACCGACAGCCAGTACAGCGAGTGCGCCGGCGCGTTGATCCTCTACGTGCTGCCCGACAGCTCGGACCTGAGCAACGTCTGGGCGAAGTTCGTGATGCAGACGCCGGGTGACTACTCGGTGACCCTGAACGGCTACGTCGGCGACGCCGAAGTCGTCGCCATCGTCGACGAGAACAACAACTCGATCATCGACAACGACGACGTGCTGCGCTCCCACAGCTTCAACCCCCTCGAGATCAACGGCGTCGACCGCGAGAACGTCGACGTGTACGTCGACCTTCACCGCAACGGCTTCGGCAACGGCAACGGCAACGGCAACGGTGACGACGACGACGACGACGACGATGGCAACGGCAACAGCTGCGCCGACACCGTCCTGTCGGGCGACGTGAACATCATCGGGTACGCCGACGGCCCCGTGGCCGTCACGACGAACAGCGCCGACCTGTCCGACGGCCCCTGGGACAACGTCAAGATCGGCGGCGCCGGCGGGTTCGCCGTCGACGCCTGCGCGGCCAACGGCACCGCCTCGCTGCTGGCCTACCTGGACGACGACCGCAACGGCTTCTACGAGCCCAGCGATCCCATCGGCGTCGCCAACGGCAACCCCTACGTGCTCGGCATCGGCGACGTCGCCGGCATTCAGATCGACATCCCGTCGGCCGTCCCCGTGCAGCCGCCGGCGCCGAACCCGCTGGTGGGCATCACCGGCACGGTCACCTACGGCGCGTTCGCCACCGGCGACATCCTGGTCTTCGCTTCGGCCATCAACACCGAAGGCACGGTCTACTCGCAGGCGGTCCTGGCCGCGCCCGGCGCGTTCAACCTCATCGCCCCCAACGACGCCACGGACATCCTGGTCTGGGCGGCGGCGGACGAGGACGGCGACGGCGAAGTCGATGTCTACGTCGACCCCTTCGATTCCCAGGGCCCCCTGGACCCCGGCAACGGCGTCTCGGGCATCGACCTGGAGTTGGCGTTCGTGCCCCCGGCGCCCGGCAGCCTCAGCGGCACCATCGACTTCGCCGGCACCGTCAACCCCGGTGACTGCGTCAAGGTCGCTGTGTTCGACATCGATCCCAGCCTGCCGAGCGCCTCGCCAAGCGCCACCATGGCGCCGATCACGAACCCGACGTTCCCGGTCGCCTGGGAGATCCAGAACCTGCCCCCGGCCAGCTACTGGATCGGCTCCCACCTGGACTACGGCTGCGACAACCTGGGTTCGCCCGAGCCCGGTGAGCCCGACGGTGGCGCCCGGTGGCCCGTGCTGCTGCCCGCTGGCGGCGCGGTCGCCGGCATCGACCTGACCCTGCCCGAGTAGCAGGGCCTCCTGAGTTCGCGACGGCCGGTCCCTTCGGGGGCCGGCCGTCGTGCTTGGGGCCCCCTGGGTGCTAAACCGCCGGTGACGTGACCGCCTCCCTCCCCCGCTCCGTCGCGCTGGGCGCCATCGCGCTGCCCTTCTTCGGGCTCCCCATCCCCCTGACCATCGCCGCGCCCGACGTCTGGGCGGGCTACTCGGTCCACCTGCAGTCGGCGGCGGGGCTGGCGATGCTCGGCGCGGCGCTCGGCGCGGTGACCTGGCGGTTGCGCGCCTGGGATCCCGACGGGGCCGATGCGGCACCCGCGCTGCGGTTGGCGGGGCGGTGGCTGCTGGCTCTGCTGGTCGCGCGGGTGGCCACGGGGGCGAGCACCCTGGCCTTGCGAGCGCCAGCGCTGGCGGTGGCTGCGGGTTGGGGCGTGGTGGTCGGCGAGCCGCCCCCCGAGACGGCTGGGCTGCCGGCCATCGCGGCGGGCGCGCTGCTCTTGTTCCGGGCCGGCGCCAGCCCGTACCCCGTCCGTTCGCGCCTCGTCGCCGCCCTGGCGCTTACGGTCTGGCCAGCGTTGCTGTGGGGCATGGTCTGGTTCGGCCTGCCCGTCGCCCCCGGCGTGCTCCAGCCCCTGGGGTTGCTCGCCCTGGCCGCGGCCTGGGGGCGGCTGCCGGTTCCCCCACGAGCCTGGGCCGGGCTGAGCGGCGTCGGAGGAGCCTGGGTGGGGGTCGCCGGAGGCGCCGCCGCCGCGCAGTCGGCGATGGCCGTCCCCAACGCCGTCCTGTCGATCCCTTGGACCTGGCCCGGGCTCGGTGGCGCGATCGGCGCCGGCGTCGGCGCGGGGGCCGCTCTGGGCCTCGAGTTCGCCTGGGCAAAGCGCCCCCGCTGGACCGTTCCCGCGGCGCCGCGCTGGAGCCAGCTGCTGGGGGCCGTCACGATGCTCCCCCTGGCCGCGGGCAGCGCGGCGGCGGCGGTCCTGTGCGCCAGCGCCTGGGCGGGACTGCTGGGCGGCGCGCCGGCATCGGGGGGCGGGCCCCAGCTGCCCATCGTCCCGCCGCTGGCCGCGATCCCCTGGGCCCTGCTGCTGCTCGCACGCTTCGGTCGCGCGGGCCTCGACGCCGAGCGGCTCCCCCTGGCCCGCGCGGCCGCCGCGCTGGGGTGGGCATCGCTGGTGGCGGCCTCGGCCGTCGGCCGGGGGGCCATGGGCCCATTCGTGGTCGCCGGCGCGGTGTGCCTCGCGTCGGCGGCGCTGCCTTCGGCCCGGCTGGCGCCCCTGGCGCGGGCGGGCCTGGTGCCCACGGGCCTGCTGGCGGGCCCGGCGGCCTGGGCCTACCTGCAAGCCAACGCCCTGGGCTGGGCGCCGGGGCGCTCGTCCATCCCCGTCGGCGCCCTCGCCGGAGCCCTGGCGGCCCTGGCGATCGAAGCCTGGCTGCGCCGGCAGCGGGGCGGCGTCCTGGCGGTGCTCGGCGGGCGCGCCCTGCTCCTGCTGTCGCCGATGCTGCCCATGTTCGTGGGCATCGCACTGGGCATCGAGCCGGGCGTGATGGCGGCCGCCGCCGTCGGGGCGGCCGTCGCGGTGCTCCTGCCCGGTCGGGGCCCCCTGAAGCGACTCCCCGCCCTCCCCCCCGTCGCCGGGCTGTGGCTCCTCTTCCACGTCGGGTTCGCCGTCGTCATGACGTTCAAGAACGGCCCGTCCGCCGACGCCTGTGCGGCCGTCGAGAACACCACCGCGGCGACGCCGATCATTCGCCACTACGACCAGGACGAGGAGTACACCGCGACCCACGCGTACGACGTGATCCCGGTGCTGGAAGCCAACTCCGTCCTCGTCAGCTTCAAGCGAATCAACCTGCAGGGCGGCTTCCTGGAGATGCGCCCCCTCGACCACCCGAAGCTGCGGCACCGAGTGGACACCAGCCGCGAAGGCGGCGCCCTGTGGCCTGAACGCTTCGTGCGCATGCCCGGAGCCGCAGAGGTCCTGGTCCAGCTGATCGGCGCCCACGCCCACGGCCTGTGGCAGGTCGGCGTCGAGCCCGACCCCGTCAACCGCGTCCCCCGGCTCGTGCGGCGGCGCGAGGCAAGCCTGAAGTGGGAGCCGGCGAACCCCGCCATCGACGTTCGCCGCAACCGCGTGGTCATGGCCTACGTGCCCAACTGGAAGACCGACAACCCCCTGTTGGAGGTGATCGATCTCGCCACCCTCAGCCCCACCGGCCGCACCCCAGAGCCCCGCCGACGCATCCAGATGGCCGACTTCGTCGCCGTCGACGAGGCCGCCGGCCGCTACTACGTCCCCGCCCTGCTCGACCTGCTGCGGTTCGCGGTGGTGGAGATCGACGCCGACACGCTGGAGCCCCTGCGCACCCTGGACACCTTCCACGCGACGGTGGGCATCGCCGCCGATCAGCGCCGAGACCGGCTGTGGCTGACGAACCCCATCGCGGGCACGGTCGAGGCGTGGCGCCTGTCCGACGGCACCCGGGTCGGCTCCGTGCCCGCCGGCCGCTTCCCTCGAGACCTGGAGTACGACGCCGCGCGGGGACGTCTGCACGTGGGCTCCTACGGCGACGGCCGGGTGTTCACCTGGCAGCTGGGGGGCGACGCCGAATTCACGGTCCTGCAGGACGAGCCGGTCGGCCCGTTGCTTCGGGGCATCGGCCAGGACCCCCGCACCGGCCGGCTGTTCGCGGCGTCGGGCTGCGGGGTCTACGAGCTGCCGCCGCTGGGGCCCTGAGGCGGGCCTACGGGTCCAGGGACTCCTGACGGACCCGGACGACGCGGGCCTTCAACTCCGGCCACTGGGACACCGCGCCGGCCAGCGCTTCGCCCACGATCTCGTTGCCCACCACCGTGAAGTGGTCGTCGCCGCGGATGAAGTTGGCGTCGATGTCTCGCTGCAGGTGGGCCCAGACGGGGCTGAGGTCGACCTGGTGGATGGGCGCCTGGGTCACCAGATCGTGGGCGATGTCGCAGCCCGGGCAGCGCTGTCGGTACATCTGCCGGTCCGTCAGCAGCACCGCCGCGGTCAGGAAGTCGTGCTCGCGGCCCAGAGCCTCCAGCTCCTTCAGCGACGCGACGAAGCGCTCCCCGGGGCTGCCGTCGACGCCGGTCGCCGCGCCCGCGCCGTGCCCGCCCGCATGAGTCAGCATCATGATCTGCCGGGCGACGTAGACGTTGTGGAGCAGCCACTTCCCCAGGGCGATCCCTCCGCTGCCGTAGTCGCAGTAGGACTCCTCGACGGTCAGGTCGTTGACGAAGACATGCAGCAGCACGACGTCGGGCTGGGTGGCCAGGACCTTGTGCCGGACCAGCGCGACCTCCTGGGGGGTGCTGTGCCCCGGGACGCCGAAGTTCAGCACCTCCGCCGGGATGCCCCGGGCCTGCAGCGCGCGCGCCATGACCTGCCCGAAGGCCTCGTCCTCTTCGACCCCCTGGCCGAAGGTGAAGGAGTCCCCGACGGCGGCGATCCGCAGCACGCCCGGCTCGGCGGGGACGGCGAAGTCGGGCCCGCGGGCCCCGAACCGGTTCGTGCGGAAGGTCGTCGGCGCGATGCGGGTCCGCCAGCCGGTGTAGCGCAGGGTCGTGTCCGGCCGGACCTCCAGGCAGACGTCGGGATCGTCGGAGCGCTGCAGAATGCGCGACTGCGCGAAGTTCCCCATGGTCAACCTCAGCCCGCCCTCGAGCAGCAGCAGGCCGATGACGACGGACGCCAGCAGCAGCTTCTTGCGGGACGGGGGCGGACCGGCGCGGCGGCCGGGGCGGGCAGGAGACGACACGGCGGGAGGATAGCCCCCGAGCCGGCCTTGCTGCTGCGGGGGGCCGTCGGCCACAATCCGCGGGCCCGAGGAGTCCGTCGATGCGCTGGTTGCTGATCTTGCCTGCCCTGCTCCTGATGGCCTGCCCCGGCCCCGAACAGGCCCGTCAGCAGCGCGACGCTCCCGGCGCCGGGCCGGGACCGGGCGGGGCGGGACCCGGCGGGGATCCCGCGCCCCTCGTCAACGTGGAGATCAAGCTGTCCGTGAAGCCGTCGGTGGGCGAGGGCGTCATCTCGTTCCTGGGAGCCCAGCCCGCCAACGTCGACGGCCGCTGGATCAAGTCGGGGGTCCCGCCGGAGTTCTGGTGGACGTCGCCGGTCACCGCGTACGGCGAGACGATCAAGCTGACGGCGCCGCTGCCCCTGGGCCTGACCTACATGGCGGTGCTCAACGTCACCGACGAGCCCATCCCCGACCCCCAGGACTACGTCACCTGGCCCGCCCTGCTGCCCGCCGAGGCCGAGCCGGGCGGAGTCCTGGAGATGGTCGCCGAAGCGGACTTCAAGACCTTCGTCATGGGCGGCGGCGGCGGCCCTGGGTTCCCCGAAGGCGGTGGCGCCGCGGGCGGGCCCCCCAACGGCGCCGCCGGAGGCCCGCCCGGCGATCCCTACGAGGGCCCGCCCCCCACCGGCGGCCCCGGTCAGGGCGGTCCCGGTCAGGGCGGTCCCGGTCAGGGCGGTCCCGGTCAGGGCGGT
>Ga0055584_100000653_pt1 | contig 32849 bp, 33 predicted proteins | sample OSDHelmetaG_FD_58716 | JGI IMG/M metagenome (GOLD analysis project Ga0055584, IMG submission 58716) | Pelagic marine sediment microbial communities from the LTER site Helgoland, North Sea, for post-phytoplankton bloom and carbon turnover... | ecosystem: Environmental > Aquatic > Marine >... | reverse complement strand
GTGAAGCTGACCAGTACTAATAGCTCAATTGGCTTGATTTATGCACTGAAAAAAATTTTTGAATTATTAAATAAAACATGTATTTTAAATTACAATTTTAAAGAAATAATGACATCTCAAATAGGCGAAATAACAAATCAACAAGAATTTTATAGATTGTTAAATTTAGATAAAAATACTTTAACCTCTTCTCAAAAAAAATTTTTAAATGACGAAGGTTATCTAATTTTACCTCCTCCAAGTTACATAAAAAAAAATCTAAAAATATTGAACGATATTTGTGATGATTTGATTTTAAAAGAAGGGAATAAAGGTGGATGGGAAGGTAAAGAAAAAAACGACGGTTATGGTAAAAATTTACCTTTCGAAGCTGGAACGAATAGATTAGGAAACTTAATAGAAAAACACGAAATATTCAAAAATTTACTTTTAATACCTGAGATTATAAGCATAGCCAGAGAAGTAATTAGATTTGATATTAAATTAAGTGGATTTACATTAAGAAACCCACTCAAAAATCATGGATATCAACAATTTCATATAGACGGTCTTCCTCGAAAGAAAAACGATGAACCTTTTCATGGAGTTCTTTGTGCAATTTTTCTGGATGACGCCAATAATGATAATGGATCCACAAGAATAATACCTAAATCACACAAAAAAACTGGTTACCCAGATGAGTATATAGACCCAACAAAAATTCAAAAAGATGAGATAAGAGCAAATCTATCTGCTGGAAGTATTCTTGCTGTAAACTTAAATACTTGGCATGCTGGTGCAAAAAACTTAAATGGAAAACCAAGAAAATCAATTTTTATGCAAATAAAACGCAGGGACGAAACTCAACTTCTTAATTATAAAAAGTATTTAAAAAAAGAAACTATTAGTCAATTAAGCGAACAGTTAAAGTATTATCTAGCAGTAAGAGAAGAGGATCCCACACAGGATGAAATTAGCGTTGGACCACAAGCAGAGTATAGAAAGAAGTATGGTAACAAAGAAAGAATAAAATAATTAACTTTTTCTTTTCTTTAACCAATTTTTTACCTCTTTTTTATTTTTAATTCTCCCTAGAATGTCCTTTTTCAAAAATAAACAATTATGTTTTGTTATATCTTGAGCACAAGCAGTTTTCGCAAATAGACCTTTATTTATTATAAAAGTTGTACTACTTTTTTTTTCGAGAGTTTTATAAGCACTAACGTTATCTTTATCTAACTTAACTCTTTTATAATTCGAATATTTTTTCTCACTTATCTTTTTTACGAACTTTCCGTTTTTATAAAGTTTTCCGTAAAATGTCTTGTAAAATCTATACGGTACCTTACAAAGTTCCTCTGATCGATGTGCAAAAGCACAACCCCTTTCCCAATTAAGATTAAAAGAAACCCATCTAGCATTTTTTTTTTCTATCCATTCAAAAACACTTCCCTCCCCCCAAGTAGTAATTTGTTTTAATTTTTTTATCTCGAGTATACCAGGACCTCTTACTAAAAAACTATGTAAGGGAGAAAAAGTTCTGTAGTATTTTTTTTTTAATAAAAGTTTAGGTATTAACCCTGTATTAACACTTGATCTGGCAATGTCATATTTTTTTTTGTAAACAATGTCATTTGAAAATGCTGGAAACAAAATAGTTTTATTTTTAAAAATTTTTTCAATTAGTAATATAATTTTATTCGCTACGTCTAAAGGATTAGTTTTATAAAATAATGAGGTATTAAAAACGTCAGTTTGAAAAACAATAGTTTGGTCACCGAGTTTATTAATATTATTAAGTATTTTTTTTAAATCTTTATCTAACGATAAATGCATATTTATCTAGTTAGTAAATAACCTGCATCAATATTTATAGACTCACCTGTTATTTTAAGAGATTTTGTTAAAGTTAAAAAATTGATGACATCAATTACTTCATGAGTTGACAAAAATTTTTTTCCTAATAGATATTTTTTTTTATCTTTAGCTAGCACATCCGAAGATAAATGTTTGGCTTTATTTATCAGTGGAGTATTTACTATTGCAGGCGTTACAGCATTTACCGCTATATTATCGCTTGCCATTTCAACAGCTAAAGCTTTTACTGCAGACAATACCCCGCTTTTTGCTACGGCATACCCCAATGATCCAGTAATATATGACTTTAAAGCTTGAATTGATGATATCATTACAATTCTAGCATTTTTATTAATTTTTCCTTGTGCGTAAAGTTTTGATATTATTTTTAATGGATTTATTAAGTTTACATTTATTAATTCGTCAAACACTTTTTCATCAAAAAATTTAATCATCGAGTGTTTGTGTAAACCTGAGCAAACGACAATTATATCTAATTTTTTTGTAATCTTTTTAACAATATAAGAAGATTTTGATGATTTTAAATCTACTTTTAAAGTTTGAAAATTTTTCTTAATTTTTTTTTGTTTTACAAAAGAATTTAAATTTATGAAGTTTCTTCCAAGACAGTAAATAAAATTTTTTTTTAGCATTTTCTTCGTTAAGTCAAATCCAATGCCAGACGTAGCTCCTAAAATTAAATAGTTTTTACTCATCAAAAAAAACTGGTTTTAAAATTTTACATTTATCAAATTCATAAATCATATTAGAAGATGAAAGTCCAACACCAAACCCGGATATTAATGATTTACCAGAAATTGTTTTTCCACCAAATTTACTTGCTAATGTAACTGGTATTGTAGCACTACTTGTATTTCCAAAATACCTTAGAGACATAGGAAAAGAAGTATTTTTTAAATCAAGTTTTTTTTCAATTGTATGATTAATAAGTTTGTTTGCTTGATGTAAAAAACAATATTTAATTTTATCTTTTTTGATTTTACTTACTTTAATTAATTTTTTTAATCTTTCAGGTACAACTGTTGTTGAAAAACTATAAATATTCAATCCATTTAAAGACATATTTAAATTATTCTTAATTGTTCCGTTGTTTTTAATATCTTTTAAGTCATCTTTAGTTAATTTTTTTCGTCCTGAAAGAGAGTGAGCCGGTACAATTATATCTTGATAACCCCTACCATCAGAATAAAAATCAAAAAAAGTTTTTTTTGTTTTATCACCTTTTTCTACTGCAACAGCACCACAACCGTCACCAAACAAGGGCCAAGTGCTTTGGTCTTTAAAATTGCATATTTGACTTAAAACATCACCAATTAAAAATAAACCTTTTTTAAAATTTAAATTATTTATCAATGAAAAAGCGTTAGATATTCCATAAGGAAAACCAGAGCAACCTAAATTAATATCTAAAGTATAGATATCCCTTTTGAGGCCAAGTTTGTTTTGCAAAATAATCGAAGTTGCCGGCGTTAAGTAGTCTGAGGTTTGAGTTATAAAAATTATAAATTCTATATCTTTTTTTTTCCATTTTAAACTTTCAATTAATTTTTCAGCAGATTTTGAAGCTAAATCGGAGGTACACAATGTTGATTTTTTTGAAATCCTTCTTTCTTCTATTCCAGTTAGACTTATAAATTTCTTAATTTTTTCTTTAGAAAGATGCGGGTAATCAAGGTTACGGTATTTATTTCTCGGTAAGCACACGCTTATACCAGCAATTCTTGCTCTAGAATTTATTAAATTCAAAATTTCCTTTTCACTTAAATTAATAATTTTAATATATCGTCAATTGTTTTACAAGCACTTAACTCATCACCGGTGATATTCTTTTTATATTTTTTTTCTGCGAAAGCTAAAAATGTAAGCCTACCAATGGAATCAAACTCTTCAATTGTATCAAGTAAGGTATTATGTGTAATCTTATTTTTTATTTTTAAATTTTTACTTATTTCTTTTATAAGTTTAGCTTTTAAATCCATAATATATGATGTAAATAAAATAAAACATTTGTCAATTAATTTTTAAAACCCCTTTTTTAACAAGTATCTTTAATTCTTTTAAGATATTTTTTATCGGTTGATTTATAATTTTTGATATTTGTTTTAAATTCTTATTTCCATCAGAATAAGTAATTAAATTTTTTCTAATACTTAATTTCTTATAATTTTCTTTTTGCGAGGTATTATAATATAAATTTCTCTTTCCTAAATTTGGCTCACATTTAAAATTGGTTTTTGGAAAAGTGTACCAAGAATAATCATTTTCAAATAAATCAATTATTTTTTTTAAAGTTTTGAAGGATGATTTTAATCCTTTTTCACTTATAAAGTTTAGATTGTCTAAACTAGTATGATATTGTGCGTATTCTCCATATTTAGATCTAGAAAAACCACATACAGGCAGGTCAATACCTGGAGCACAGTACTGCCTTTCATCGCTGCCTCTGCCTAAATAACTATATCTTTTAAAATTTTTTTTATTTTTAATTATTTCTTTTAAAGAAAAATCAGCTAATGTATTACCCGATCTTGTTTCTACAATACTATAAGGCCCATTATCTCCAACACATGAAATATTAAAACCACAAATAATTCTTTTCTTTAATGTTTTAAAAAATTTTTTCACATAGCAAATAGATCCAATAGTCTCAGGTAAAATAACAAACCTATAAGAAAACCTTAGTTTTGTTTTTTTTTCTATATATTTTGCTAATTCCGATAAAACTGTAGGTCCACTTAATTCATTATTTGCCATTGAGGGATGGCACAGGTAAGAACTAAAAAAAATTTCTTTTTTACTTTTGCCAGGAAAGAGTGCGTGTGTTAAATCTAACGTTCCTTTTTTAAATTTACTGTTTATAAAAACTTTATATTTTTCTTTTTTAAGTTTTTTTCTCTCATTTTCACTGATACAGAAGCCCCATTTTTTTTTATAATAGCTAGTTACATAAGGTATTGCATTAGGCTGTTTTTTTAAGCTATATAAATGATTAAATAGTTCTTTTTTTCTTACAATTTTGTTTATAGGACTAGAAAAATTTAAAACATGTAAATTATTTGTCTTGAACTCAGCATATTTCCTTTTAGTTTCAATATCTTGTATGTAACTATCTTTAATATGCCATTCATTTGGCACTTTCCAATCAAATACTTTTATACCCGATCTAAATTTTACTCTTCTGAAATTTGGAACTAGTCTTTCAAAGTAATTTAATGATGATTTAATGCCAGGGCCAGTTATCGACCTACAAATAGGAAATAAAATTTTGATAGTTTTAAACATTTTTAATAAAAAATATTATTAAATTTGAAAATGAAATTATTAACATTTTAATATATATTGATTCAGTGATTAAACTAACTAAAGCCAAAATTAAAGACTCTAATTATTTTCTTTTTCTAAGAAACCATGAATCTTCAAGAAAATACTCAAAAAATAACAAAATTATTAAAAAAGAAGACCACAGAAAGTGGTTTAGCAAAGCTTTGCTCAACAAAAATTATAAATTTTTCAAAATTAACTACAATGGAGCTTACTGTGGGTATTTGAGATTACAAAAAATAAAAAATATTTTTCATACTTCAATTTTTGTACTACCTAAATATAGAAAAAAAAAAATTGCTTCTCGTGCTTTAATAATCTCTGAAAATTACATTGGTTCTTGTGAAAATATATTTGCCAAAGTACACGTCAATAACTTAAACTCAAAAAAATTATTTTTTAGAATTGGTTATGAATACTATAAAAAAAATGGTAAGTTTATAATTATGAGAAAAAAAATAGGCGGCTTAAAAGTAATAGATAAAATTGAAAGCATAAGAGGTAAAAATAATTCAAATTGGATGAATATATTGAGATTAGCTTACAAAAACTCTCCGAAAGAAGCTTCAAAAATAATGTCAAGTATTTATAAAGACGATCAAAGAATTTCAAAATTAGTTAAAAAATTGATTAACTAATCTTATTATTTAGGAATATTATTAAATATTGCGTAATAAGTCTTAACACCACCAAAAGATGATTTAAATAGAGATATATTTTTTTGTTTTACATCTATTGAATTTTTTGAATATAAGGTTTTAGTTAGTCCCAAATAAAATTTTTTACATTCAATTGATTTCATATGTTTAATGACCTCCCAAATAACTTTATGAGTAATATTTTTATATAATTTAAATTTTTCTCTTATTGAACATGATGAAAAGTATATAGATGTATTTTTATTGAAAAAAATGAAAGAGTAAGAAATTACCTTCAATCCCTCTTTTACTGAAAGAAGCAACCCTTTATTTTCTAAAATCATTTTTTCATTAATTTCCCAAGTCTTTCTTGATCTAGTATATCTACCCGAAATTTTTTTGTGCAATTCCATCATCTCAAAAATTTGATTTTTTTTATAATTATCTCTATCAATTAAACTGTATCTTAAATCTTTATAATCAATTTTAAGTGCACTTTTATGACCTTTGCTAAAGCTTTTTTGAATTGATTTTAAACTTTCAGTCAAATCAATACTTTTTTCAACACCTATGAATTCTATATTTTTTTTTTCTGCGTCTAGCATGCTGTTTAAAGAATTCTCATCAAATTTTTTTTTAAATTGAACAATATCTATATTTTCTTTTTTAGATAAATCATGTAATTCTTTTAAGAACTTATTGTAAGTGTCTTTAGTTAAATTCAAATCATCCAAATATATTGGATTATTATAACTGTTTAAAAACTTTAAATTTTTAGACTTAATTAACGTCACAGGATACTCAATTTTGTTATTATGTATATCGCGACCAGACAATAGAAATTCAGAAAAATTTAGATCCTGAAAATATTGTTTTTGATACTTAATATAAATATTTTCACTAAAAATATTTTGATATTCTTCACTCATATTTTTTTGTTTTGAAAACATCTATTAAAAGATTTAACATTTTTCTGAATAATTTTTCTTGGACCCCAAAATGAATAGGAAAAATAAAACACTTTTTAAAGTTTTCCTTGATCACGTTCTTATTAATATCAAAATGCTTATTTTCTAGTAAAGATTTAAATTGATTAAATTTTAATCCATCAAAAATAATACACGGGCCGAGCCGTCTTTTATCAGTCAAAATGTTTTTAAAATGTTTTTTAATCAGTCTTTCTCTTCTTACTATAGTATCGAAATTTAATTTATAGTTAGGCAAACATCTAAAAATATTTTCAACTGAGTTATAATCAACCGAATAATTTAAAGACTCATAAAAGCGCCAATCAGCATTTTTTTTGTTTTTAAATGCTGATATAAATTTTCTTTTAGATTGTTTATTTGCTAAAACTCTATTTTTAAGTTGATTTGCTTTAGCGTAAGTGAAAAAATTTTTATTATTAGTTAAAATAATACCTCCACAAAATGAACCAATTAATTTAGGTAAAGATATCATTTCATAGTTTGAATTATTTTCAAAAGGTCTATAAATTTTTCTAGGAAAACAGTCAGCAGAATCATCAATTACTAAACATTTTTTTAAAGAATCACTTTTTTTTAATTTTGAAGTAACCCCCCATTTATGAACTACAATTAGGCCATCAGGTTTAGTATTTTTTACTGTTACGTTTGTTATAGCTGTTAGCGCATGAAGCAAACATGAAGAGGTCCACAGAGGAACATTCACAATTTTTGATCTGTTAAAACCATTAAAAAGTAAAACTTGGTTTATCGCAGACCTTCCCGATGGAAATAAAATTGCAAATTTTGATTTGTATTTTTTTTGGAAAAAAGCTTCAATTTTATTTATTTTATGAGGAGATGGGCCTACTTTTTTTGGCCTATATTTGTAATAAGCTGGATTATTTTTAGGAAAAACACAATATGCGGGTTCAGGCCATTGAAACATTTTTAATCCTTATCATAACTTGTTAACGTTTAAAATTTTTCTTAAAGAGAAAAAACCACACATAAATTGAGTAGTATCAACATAATTTATATTAGATTTTTTTATAACATTTTTAAGATCACTTAATTGATCTTTATTTCTATAATAGTTGTGAAATTTTGAAACCGTAATATCAATTAAATCATTATCTTTAACAAATTTTTCAATATAAAATTTTTTTAATTTACTAGTCTTTGTTCCTTTAATTGAATGATCGAGCCTAGCTGTTAAACAATAATATTTTTTAAATTTTTCAATTTTTACTCTGTCAAAGTTTTCATCGAAAAATTGTGAGTAATAAAAATTTTGTAGTTTAAATTTCTTTGCAATAATTGATAGATGTTCACTAATTATTTCCTTTTTTTTGGGGTAAAATATTTTCTTATTATAGATTTTTATACATTTAACTCCTGAAAAAGATGGAATAAAAATTTTATCAAAGATAATTTTGTTATTAATTTTTACTTTTCCATTTTGAAGAGTTTCAATTCTAAAAATAAATTTTTTTATAAATTTTAATTTTTTTAAAGCATCATCGAAAAAAAAATCAAAATTATAAATGAATTTATTTTTGTAATTATAATTGATATCAAATTTTTTTTTTGTTTTTTTAATTTTTATTTTAAATTCACTTTTTAAAAAACGGTTCATTGCACTAGTAAACCTAACCTCCTTTTGGCTATAAGGATTAATAATATTTGTATACCTTGGTATCTTTTCATATCGATTATTATTTTTTTTATACCATGTCCAAGCACCTCCAATATTTTTAGAAAAATCAAAAATTTTTACCTTATGGCCATCTCTTTGCAATTTAAGACCTAACATCATCATTAGAGGAGACGAACTTAAGATTGCTATATTTAAACTTTTTTTCATTCTTCTCGCTTCTACAAAATTTTATTTCTAATTAAATGATTTTGAGTAAAGGGTTCATTTTTATTAATATTCATTCTACTTTTCTTGCCAATAATTTTATCAAAATATTCTGGGGATACTCCAAATCCTGGCCTAATTCTTTTGATGTTGCTTTTGGAAAAAAAATCTCCTTTATTAATATTTTTTACTACAAATATAGATCTTCTGAAGGTTTTGCTGTGATTTTCTGATTGGTTTCTAAAAAATTTTTTTCCCCCTAGCACCGTTTTGTAAAAGTTTTTATCTTGTTTTTTAAATTTTAAATCATGTAATTTTTTTTTGTAATCACCTATTTGACTACCGTAAATAGAAAAATCATAATCAAGTGATTTAACCTTTTTAATACTTATATGTTTTTCTACTATAGTTGCACCTAATTTTACTGCTGTTGATGCAATTCTAAAATCATTTGAGTGATCAGAAAAACCTATCTCACAATTAAATTTTTTTTTCATAATCTGAATGTTGTGTAAATTAAAGTCTGAATTTTTAGATGGATAGTTGCTAACACAATAAAGTAAGGAAATTTTTTTAATTCCATAATCTTTTGCCGCATAAAAAGTTTTTGAAATTTCTTTCAAAGATGACATTCCTGTTGAAATAATAATTGGTTTTTTTGTTAAAGAGACTCTTTTAATAAGAGGAAAATCATTCATTTCAAATGATGAAATTTTGTAAAAAGGACAATTTAATTCTTCTAAAAAATCTACAGCTTTTTCATCAAATGGAGTACTAAAAACTTTAATACCTATCCTTTTTCCATAATCAAAAAGCTTCCTATGCCAAGTGTAAGGAGTGTTAGCATTTTGATATAGTTTCCACAAATTATAACCTTTCCATAAGCCTTTTTTGATTTTAAAATATTTTTTATTTGAATTTACAGTCATTGAACTTGGTGTATAGGTTTGAAGTTTTACAGCATTCGCGCCATATCTTTTTGCGTCTGCAATAAGTTTTTTTGCATAATAAAAATTACCATTATGATTTGAAGAAATTTCAGCTACAAAAAAAGGTTTATTTTTCTTTCCAAACATTTTAATTGAGCCTGCCGAATCCACTAATGCTCTCTTTGCTTACAAGTAATTTCTTAATTTTGCTAATAGGATTTTCTTTAATTTTCCTTAACACCTTATCAAAGACTTTAAAAAATTTATCAAAAATTTTCTTATCATGAGCTATACTAATATAAACTGCATTATTAATAATAAAACCATTTCTAAGCATTTCCTGTGTTAAAAAGGTTTTTAAAATGTTTCTTTTATCATTTTTAAATGAGAATGAAGGTATTGCTAATAATCCTTTAATATCTAAATCAATTGAATTTTTTAGAGAAATTTGTTTGAGTTTATTTCGAAAATATTTTCCTAATATTGAAATTTTCTTCCAAGATTTTATTTTTTCCATTTGATTTAAAGTTTCTAATGCCGCAACGTAACCTACTCTTTCACTCCAAAAAGTACTGCTTATAAAACTCTTTTTTGAAGCATCCATTATTTTTTTTCTCCCAAGCACCGCTGTTATAGCAAACCCATTTCCTAAACTTTTTCCAAAAACCGCAAGATCTGGATTAACTTTTAAAATCTTATGCATACCACCAAAATTCTGTCTAAAACCTGATGTACATTCGTCAAAAATTAAAATTATTTTATTTTTTGAACATTCACGTCTAATAAATTTTAAAAATTTTAAATCAGGAGACAAATTTCTTGCTACTTCCATTTTCACTATACCAATATTATGTTTTTTAATTATTTTTAAAAATTGATTATGGTTTCCATACTCAAAGGGAAAAACAGTGTTTTTAAGTTCCTTTGGGACTCCCTGTGTGCTTAAGTTTTTTAGCAGATGTTGATCTAGATTACCTTTTTTATTAAGATTTGCAGATAAATACCAATCATGCCATCCGTGGTAACCACAAAATGCAATTTTGGTTTTTTTACAATATGATCTAGCTATTCTTAATGAAAGAGCATTTGCTTCGCCTCCCGTTCTTGCAAATTTAGCTCCACCAGCCCACGAGTGTAATTTTAAAAGTTTTCTTGCTAGCTGAACTTCTTCAGCAGGATTAAGAGTGGACATCGTGCTTTTTTGTATGACCTTTATAACTGCGTCATTAATTGACTTATTTGAATAACCTAAAATATTTGTTCCAACACTCATTGTCATATCAAAATAACTCCTACCATCAAGATCTTTCACGATACAACCTTTAGCGGATTTAAAATATGATGGCCAAAAGTTAGGTAAATATGTTTCAGATTTTTTTGATAAAAACATATTTCCACCAGGAATAATTTTTTTAGCTTCTTTCCACAGTTTCTGTCCAGCCCCAAATTTTATCATATTCTTTGATTTCATAAATTAAACCTTTTCTAAATTAGGTAAGATTTTTTTCCACGAAAAATATTTTTTAGGATCAAGATTTATTGCAATTTTCCTCATCATTCTTAAATCCATTTTCGTATCTAACGTTATTCTTAATTTCGATAAATCTTCCGACAAATTAAAATTTCCCCTTCTTAAACTATTAGATCTTAGCATGTATGGAGTAACATGTTCCAAATCAAATTTTGATTTGCTCATTTTTTTTGCTTTTTTTAATGTTTTAAGGTTAAATATTTCGATATCTAAACCATCTGGAAATGTCCTTGGTTTGGTATTTCCATAGTAATCATAATTTGACTTCTTAAAAATTTTTAAAAATTTGTCTATTAGTTTCGAGTCCATAAACGGACAGTCAGAAGTAATTCTAACAATTACATCTGCCTTAAATTTTTTAGCTGCCTCATAAAATCTTTTTAAAACATTAGGTTCTGAACCACGAAAAAAATCTATCTTCATTTTTTTTAAGTGTTTTATCATTTTTTCGTCTTTTTTATTTTTAGTACAAGCTACTATTATTTTAGATATTTCTTTACTTTTTTTAAGTCTGAATATTAAAAATTCTAGCGCATTAAAGTTTTTATTTAGTTTCATAAGAACTTTACCTGGCAACCTTTTTGAGTTCATTCTAGCTTGAACAATACATACAATATTTTTTACCATTTTCTTGGATCTATAGTTTTTTTTCTTTTATTGCTAAAGACAGAGTAATTAAATTTTTTATTTGTCTTAATGTGCGATAAAATATCTTTAATTTGTTTTTCAGATCTTGCTCCAACAATAATCTTATCTATATATTTTTTATTTTTGAGAAAATTAAATATTTCATCTATAGGGTTTAAATTATTTTCATTTAAATATTTAAACCATAACTTAAGTTTTTTATCTTTTTTTATTTTTGGACTTACCAAACTCTCATCAACTAAAATACCTTGTAAAAAAATTGATCTTACATGAATTTCTATTTTTTTTTTTTTTAAAAAATTTAAGTTTTTAGAGTTATCGATTCTTTGATCTAGCACATTTAAGGGAGCTTGAATTACATCAATAGGTAAGTTTTTTAATTTTTTAAATGATTTATCAAAATCATAAATTGATACTCCAATTTTCTTAACAATTTTTTTCTTTTTTAAATTTCTTAGGTAATTAAAAAACAATCTGCCATTTTTAGTTAAAAGATCATTCTCGTGGTGGAATAAAAAATATTCTATTTTTTTACACCTAAACTTTATAAGAATCGTTTTAATAAATTCTTCAATTTTTTTTATTGAATATAGTTTTGAAAGTATAGCTTTTGTAATTTTAAAACTTATTTTCCATTTTTTGTAATTATTATTAAATGAATTATTTTTAAAAACATTGTAATCGCTTGATATATCTAAAGTTTTTATTCCATTTTTTCTTGCACATTTCATTAACTTCATAGAATTATATTCGTTAATAAAAAAACTTTTACGACCGTATCTTGTTAATAAATTAGCTGAGCCAAAAATTAATTTTTGAGGCAATATATTCATATAATTCCTTAATATATACCATTACATATAGTTTTTTGAAGTTGGAATAAAGAATTTTAAGATAAAATTTTATTTTTTTCTTTACTGTTCAGAAATTATACAGTATGTTCAAGAAATGAACATAAAAAAGAATAATTCTGAGGAAAACTTTGCAATTTTAAGAAAATTACATCTTAATCCAGAGTATTCACAAAGAGATTTAGCAGAAAAATTGGGTTTTAGCCTTGGAAAGCTTAATTATTGCTTACAATCTCTAAAAGGTAAGGGATTAGTAAAAATAAAAAATTTCAGACTAAGTCCCAATAAAATTTCGCATATACGCTATGTTCTTACTCCAAAAGGCATAAGTTTGAGAACAAAACTCACTTTAAATTTCATGAAGAGAAAAATCAGGGAATACGATGAGTTGAAAAAAGAACTTAAAGACTAAAATTTATGTGGGCAATCTTAAATGTAAACTTAAATAAAATCGAATTTTTTAAAAATGAACTTTCAAAAAAAATTGGATCTGAATATAAAATATACATCCCAAAAATAAAAATAAAAATTTTTAAAAGTGCAAATTTTGTTAATAAATCAATTCCATTATTAGGAAATTATATTTTTTGTTATCACAAAAAATTTGAAACAAAATTATTTGCCCAAAGTATAATGCATGTTAAAGGTATTAATTATGTTCTACTAGATTACAAGCTCAACCAAAATGAGATTGAAAATTTTATAGAAAATTGTAAAAATAATGAGGATAAAGAGGGATACTTGCTTCAAAATTTTTTAAAAGTTAGTTTGAATCAATTTTATCAATTTAAGTCAGGACTTTTAGCTAATAAAATATTTAAACTGATTGATCTTCAAAAAAATAAAATTAAAATTTTAATAAATAATTTAAAGTTTGAAGTTAAAAAGGAAAATTTATTAATATTACCTAGTAATTAGTTAATAAGTATAAGTTATGTATCAAATATCTAAATATGCAAAATGCATAGTGCGGAGCTATGGGAAATAGGAAATTTTGATGAAATTTATAGAGCTCTTTATTAATCTACTAAAAATAAAATTTTATTTTTCAAAACCTGTTAGAAACAATATATTGCTCTATGATAGTCATAGTAAGCCATATGCAGAAATTTTATTTAAAACAAAAAATTTTGCGATTTACGACACCAGATACGAAAGTTTGAATTTATACGTTTTTATTTTAACAATTTTTAGAAACGGAATTTTTAATATAAAACATAATTATAAAATTAATTTTCTTAACTACGTTAAACCTAGAATAGTTTATACAATAATTGATAATAATATTGGTTTCTTCAAGCTAAAAAATTTTTTTCCTAAAATTTTTTTTATTGCTGATCAAAAAGGAGTAAGAGACAATCAGTTTTATAATATTTGCCTTAATCATTTAAAAAAAAAACCAATTGAAAAACTTAAAGTTGATATTTTTTTTTGTTTTGGCCTTAATGAAAAAGAAAGGTTATCAAAAATTATTCAAGGAAAAATTGTTCCATTAGGAAACACACTAAACAATGAGCTAAAATTAAAGAAAAATACTTCTAATATTAAAAAGATAGCCTTCATTTCTAGCGGACATAGCACAAAAACTTTTTTGAACAGAGATATAAAAATTTTCAAAAATTTGAACATTTTTTGTAAAAAAAATAACTTGAAATTAATTTTTTTAGAGAAAGGAAATCGGAAAAGATATGACTTTCTAAAAAGGAGGTTAGGATTTGATTTTAGTTACACAGAGTCCAGTGATAATAATGTAAAATCAAAATTTTTAAAAAATGACACTTTATTTGTTTTTATTATATCAACTTTTGGTTATGAAATTTTATCTATGGGACTAAAGTGTGTGTCGTTAAATCATACACAATTTAATCATGGTTTTAAAATTTATAAAAAGAAAGGCCCATTTTGGGTAAATGCACCTTCATTTAATTATAATTATGGAAGTATCGTGAAAATCGTTAACAAAGTGATTAATTATGATAAAAATAAGTGGGAAAAAATTTACAAATTTTATTCGAAAGAAATTCTAGTTTATGACAAAAAAAATATGGGAAAAAAGAAATTAATTAAAAAATATTCTAGAGGATCATCAAATTAAATTATGAAAAAAAGTAAAAAAAACATAGGAGACAATATATTTAAAAATAATTCAAGTTGGAGTTTTGGTGGAAATGTTTTTAAAAATTTTGAGAAACATATTAATAAATCTGTTCCTCTTTATTCAACCACCCATGAATTATATCTTAATCTGTCTGATTTTTTTATTCAGAATAACAGTCATATTTTAGATATTGGATGCTCAACAGGTAATTTTATAAATAGTCTTCATGCGAAACATACAAATAATAAAAAAAAAATAAAATATATAGGCATAGACAATACAAAAGAAATGATAAATTTTTGTAAAAAAAAATATAAGAAAAAAAATTTATCATTTTTATTTAGAAATATTGAAAATTTTAATTTTCCAAAATGTAGTATTGTATCTTCTTTTTATACAATACAGTTTATCTCTCAAAAAAAGAGGCAAAAATTAATTAATAAAATATTTAATTCTTTAAATTGGGGTGGCGCTTTTTTTATGGTCGAAAAAGTTAGGGGTCCAGACGCTAGGTTTCAAGACATTTTAAATCAAGTCTATATAGAATTTAAACTTACTCAAGGATTTTCAGAAACACAGATAATTAATAAAAGTAAATCCCTTAAAGGTATTTTGGAACCATTTTCCACAAAAGGAAATTTAGACTTACTTAAAAGGGCAGGATTTAAAGATGTATTGACTGTATTTAAATACGCTTGTTTTGAGGGTTTTTTAGCAATTAAGTAACTTAATGTTTAATCTATAAAAAAATAATGTGTGGTATTGCTGGATATTTTGGAAAAAAAAATTTTGTAAACAAAAAATCTCATGAAAAAAAAATAATCGACATTATGAAGTCACGAGGTCCAGATGGAGACGGAATATACGAGGATTATACTAAAAATTTCTCATATCTTAAATTATTCCACTCAAGACTATCAATAATTGATCCGTTAAAAAGGTCGCATCAACCTTTTCAAGATAACGAAGGAGTGTTGATTTTCAATGGAATGATTTATAATTTTTTATCAATTAAAGAAAGTTTAAAAAAAATTGGGATTAAATTTTTAACTAATTCAGACACAGAAGTTTTACTTAAATTTCTTAATTTATATGGAACTAAAAAAATTAATGAATTAGAGGGAATGTGGTCTTTTGCTTACTATAATTTTAAAAAAAAAAAACTTATACTTAGTAGAGATAGATTTGGTGAAAAACCTCTTTATATTTATAAAAATTATAATAATTTTGTATTTGGATCATCTATTGATTACATCTTAAACATCACAAATTTAAAACATAATATAGATAAAAAACAAATTGAACTTTACTTAAAAAATGGATTTAGAAGTTTATTCTATGATTTAGAAGCTAAATCTTTCTTTAAAGGTATTTATACACTTGAACCCGGAGTTTATTATGAAATCGATGAAAAATTAAAAATAAAAAAAAAAAATTATTGGCATCCAAAAAATATAATAATTTCTGAGAAAAAAAATTATAATCTAGAGGTTAAAAAACTTAAAAAAATTTACTCTGAAACTGTTATGGAAAGAACTCAAGCTGATTTTCCAGTAGCATGTTTATTGAGTGGTGGAATAGATTCCGGATCAATTGCTTGTAATATTTCTTCTAAAAAAAATAAATTAATTCATTACTTTTCAGCTTTTACAAAAGATAAAAATTACGATGAATCAAGCCTTATCAAAAAAATTATTAAAAAAAAAAAAATTAAACACTCCTTTGTAAAAGTAAAAAGAAGCAATACAAAAAATCTTAAAATAATTTATGATATTATTAATAAAACAGGCAATCTTGTGCCTACAGTATCTTGGTTGTTGTTTAGTTATATTTGTGAAGTTATCAAGAAAAAAAAATTTAAAGTTGTTTTAACTGGAACAGGAGGAGACGAAATTTTTGCAGGGTATTATGCACATCATTTACATTTTTTACAATCATTGAAACTATTAAATAAAAAAAATATTTTTAAAGAAAATTTAGCTAAATGGCGAAAACATATAAACCCATTTTTGAGAAATAATAGACTTAAAGATTTTGATTTTTATACAAAAAACTATAAACAAATCGATCAATCAAAATTTGAATATTTATCAATTAGCAAATATTTTAAACGATATAACTTTAAAAAAATTTTAAAAAAAAAATTTTTGAATGATTATTTTAAAAATGAATTATATAAAGAAATTTTTTATTCATCTTTACCACCGCAAATTTTTGCAACAGACTCTATATCAATGTATCACAACATAGAAAGTAGACTGCCATTATTGTCAAAAAAACTTTATGATTTATCTTTTTCATATCCAAACAATTTTTTAATTAGAAATGCTTATAATAAAGCTATTTTTAGAGACAGTTTAAAGAATATAATGCCAAAAGAAGTTTTAAAAAAAAGAGAAAAAGTTGGGTTTTTTAAAGATATAGATGAATTCTTCAACTTTAAAAATAGAGCATTGCAAAAAAAAATACTTGGAAATAAATTTATTAATTCTTTTTTAAATACAGAAGAGTTCAAGAATATGTTAGTAAAAAAAAATAAAACTAATCAAGAATGCCATTTAATCTTCAGTGTGATAAATTTGGTCTTTTTTCTAAAAAAATATAAAAGGTACACTTAAATGTTAAAATTTTTTAAAAAATGGTTTTTAGAAGATTATCATCGACCTTCTGCTAAAATATTGCACTTTTTTGTTTTATTACGGAAGATTTTATTTAATGAAAAAACCAATATTTTTTCAGAGAGAATTTTACTTTTGAAAAATCCACCGCAGAATATGATTTACTATAATAATCTTGGAAGGATCTTTAATTTGTTTCTAAATTTTTTTTCAATTCTATTTTTAAATAAATTTTATGAAAAAGGTTCTCAGATAGATATTGAAGAAAATTTAAGCAATCAATTTAAAACAAATAATGGAAGCGATCATTTGCCGTGGCCTTTGCAAGCAATACATTACTTTGACACTTATAATAAAATATTAGATGTAAGTTTTTTAAAAAAGATTCAAGAAGATTATTTTGCTTCAGTAAAACTAGTTTTAGAAAATAGAAAATTTAAAGACTCTGAATGGTGGAAAAAATGTAGAGATGAATTTAAAGATTTATTTTTTAGTCAGAATATAATTAATACCAATGCTTTAAAAAATTTTAGAAATGAAGTTAATACTAGTGCTGAAATATTAAATGATCAAAATTTTCTAAAAAAAAAAAATGGAGAAAGAATCAATAAAATAAAAGCTAGTCTTTTAATTAATTTATACCATAAGTTATCAGAACAAATTTCTCTAAAAATTCTTAGAATAGCTTCTGATAGTAAAGTAGGTGAAAATTCATGTTTAATTTATAGAGGGCAAAGAATAAATCAAAGGGTTTTGAGATACGCATACTACAGCTCTCAAATTTTAAATAATACTGAATTGAAAGAGAACAAAAAAAATATAATTTTAGATATTGGAGGGGGTTACGGGGGACTATCAAGATTATTAAAAAATATTTATCATAATTCCACATTTGTAATAATTGAATTGCCTGAATTATGCATGTTGTCAGCTTATTTCCTGAAGAGAAATTTTGCTTATAAAAAAATTGGTACACTATCTGATTTTAAAGAAAAAGATAAAATAACGAGTGACAATTTACAAAATTTTGATTTTGTAATATTGCCTCAAAATTTCATGGATAAATTTGAAAATGAAGTGTTTGATTTAATAATTAATACGACTTCATTAGGAGAAATGACAGATGAAATGCAAGATTATTATTTAGAAAATATCGAAAGAGTTTCAAAAAATTATTTTTATAGTGTTAATAGATCTAAAAAAAGAATGGAAAAGTATAATTCAAGAGGTTTTTATGATTTTGATTTTAAAAAAAGGTGGATTTCAAAAGTTTATAAATATACACACACCTATCACATAGAATTTCTCGGGAAAAAAATAAAGGGAAAATAAATAAAAAAATGATACTTGGTTTAATACCATCCAGATTAAATTCAAAAAGGTTAAAAGAAAAGCCTCTTTTAAAGATTGATAATCTGCCAATCATTGTTCATGCTTACAAAAGAGCAAGAATGTCAAAAAAACTCGATGATGTAATAGTTTGCACAGATCATGTAAAGATTAAAAAAATTATTGAGGATATTGGAGGAAAAGCAATTTTAACATCTCCAAAACACAAAAATGGGACTGAAAGAATTTATGAGGTTGCAAAAAAATATAAAAATCTTAAATTGATTATTGATATTCAAGGAGATCAACCTTTAATAGATCCTAATGCTATAGACAAAACCATCGTTTTTCATGAAAAAAATAAAAAATTTGATATCGTTTTGCCGAGTACGCCAATAAAATACAATCAGGATAATTCAAGTTTAGTAAAAACAACCTTTACGAAAAAAGGTGAGATATTATATTTTAGCAGAGCTAAAACACCATTCGATTACAGAAAAAAAAAAATTACTTATTATAAAAACTTGTCAATTATTTCCTTCAAACCAAAAGCATTGAAAAAGTTTTACTATTCTAAAATGGGAGAAATAGAAAAAATTGAAAATATTGAATTAATGCGAGCGCTAGAAAATAATCTAAAATTAGGTACTTTTGTAGCAAAGGGTTCAGATTTTGCTGTAGATATTCAGGCAGATTTTTTTAGAGCTGTAGAGGCCATGAAAAAGGATAAATTAAGAAAAAAATATTAGCAGTTATAATTTGAAAATTACAAATGAAAAAATTTGATACGATAATTTTTGATTTAGACGGGGTGTTGATAGACTCAAAAAAAAATATGAAAAATTCTTGGGAAAAAGCAAAAAAAAAATTACAAATAAGTAATTCTTTTGAAGAATATTTTAAGTATATTGGTCAACCTTTTGAAAAAATTTTAAACAAGATTGGTATTTTTGATAATATAAGTAGAATAAAAAAGATTTATCAAAAACAATCTCTCTTAAATATGAAATATATTAAGGTTTACAAGGAGATAAACAAAATCTTAGAATTGCTAAAAACAAATAAAATAAAATTAGGAATTGTTACCTCCAAAGATGCTAAAAGAACAAAGGTTATTTTAAAAAAATTTAATATCCCTATTAAAGTTATCGTTTCACCACAAAAAAGATTAAAGGGGAAGCCTTTTCCAGATCAAATTTTGTTGGCTTTAAAAAAACTTAAATCCTCAAAAAAAAAAACATGTTATGTTGGCGATATGTTGGTAGATTATAAAGCAGCGAAAAATGCTAAAATAAGTTTTATATTTGCTAATTATGGATATGGAAAAAAAAATAAGTTATTTAACAGAATTATTTACAAGCCAAAGGATATATTAAAATTTGCAATATGATTAATAATAAAAGCATTCTGATTACTGGTGGCACAGGATCTTTTGGAAAAAATTTTATTTCCTTTCTTTTAAAAAACTTTAAAGCAAAAAAAATAATTATCTTTAGCAGAGATGAGTTAAAACAAAGTCAGATGATGTCAGAATTGAAACATCATAAAATATTGAGATTTTTTATTGGAGATGTAAGAGATTATTCTAGATTAAAATTAGCAATGAGAGATGTCAATTACGTGTTTCATGCAGCAGCGCTAAAACATGTTCCTTTAGCTGAATATAATCCTTTTGAAGCTGTGAAAACAAATATTTTGGGAGCTCAAAATATCATTGATGCTGCTTATGAAAATAACGTTGAAAGAGTTATGGCATTAAGCACAGACAAAGCCTCTTCGCCAGTAAACATATATGGAGCTACTAAACTAGCCTCTGACAAACTTTTTATTTCCGCTAATAATTATAAAGGTAAACTCAGAACAAAATTTAGTGTAGTTAGATACGGCAATGTAATGGGAAGCCGAGGGTCAGTAATACCTATTTTTTCTAAATTGCTACACCAAAACTTTTTTCCAGTAACTGATAAAAGAATGACAAGATTTAATATTACTTTAGAGGAAGCTATAAGATTTGTTTTAGATTCTTTAAAAATAATGGAGGGAGGCGAAATATTTGTTCCAAAGATTCCCTCATTTAGAATAATCGATCTTGTAAAAGCTTTTGATCCCAATAAAAAAATTAAAATTGTTGGAATGAGGCCTGGAGAAAAATTGCATGAAGAAATGGTTTCTGTTGGTGACTCGATAAATACTATTGAGTTTAAAAACTCATATATAATATGTCCTCAGTCAGAAAATACTCTTTGGGATAAAAATTTACACTTAAAAAATAAAAAGGGCTCAAAAAAATTTAAGGAAAATTTTTCCTACAATAGTGGGACTAATGATAATTTTTTATCTGTGAGTCAAATTAAAAATTTACTTAAAAAAAATAATTTCATTTAAAATTTTATGACAATAATTAGTTACGGAAAGCAATTTCTTGACTCTTCAGATATTCTAAGAGTTAAAAAAGTACTTAGCTCTGATTTTCTTACCCAGGGTTCAGAAGTTGAAAAATTTGAAAATAAACTTAAAAAAATATTAAATTCAAAATACTGCACTGTTGTTTCTAATGGTACTGCAGCCTTACATCTTTTGGGCGCCGCTTTAGGATGGAAAAAAAATGATATTATAATCACTACACCATTGAGTTTTGTTGCAACAAGTAATTGTATTTTATACTCAGGAGCCAAACCAGTTTTTGTAGATGTAGATATTAATACTGGAAATATGTGTCCATATAAACTCCAAGAAAAAATCATTGAGCTTCATAAAAATAAAAAGAAAATAAAAGCCGTAATTGCAATTGATTATGGTGGTTGCCCAAGTAACTGGCCAAAACTTAAATCAATTACTAAAAAAAATAAAATTACATTAATTAATGATGGTTGCCACGGTTTGGGAGCAGAAATAAATAACAAGATCAGTTATGCAATCAAATATGCAGATTATGTGACATATAGCTTTCATCCTGTAAAACCTATTACTACAGGAGAAGGCGGTGCTGTAATAACAAATAATAAGATTATAGATTCAAAAATCAAACAACTAAGGACACATGGTATTAAAAAAAACCTAAAAAAAAATTTATGGCATAATGATATGGAAAATTTGGGTTTTAATTATAGGATAACCGATTTTCAATGTGCGCTAGGAATTAGCCAACTTGCTAAAATTAAAAGATTTACAAACGAAAGAAGACAGATTGCTTCTTATTACAATAAACAATTTCAAAATTTAAAGTACGTCAAAATTCCAATAGAACCAGTTAATTTTAAAAGCTCATATCATTTATACGCGCTTAAAATAAATTTTAAAAAAATTGGTTTGAAAAAAAATATTTTTTTCAAGAGATTGTTAAAAAAAGGAATTAAACTTCAAGTGCATTATATACCTATTTATAGGCATTCTTATTATAAAAAGAAATTTAAAATAAATTACAATCAATTTCTTAACACAGAAGTATTTTATAAAAACGTTGTTTCAATTCCAATTTATTGCAATTTAAAAAAACAAATTCAAAAAAAAATTATCAAATATATAAAATCTTGTTTAAAAAAATAATTTTTTCACAATGAAAAATTTAATTTTATCACTACATAACCCTAGAGCTATGAAAGAGAAAAATAGTTTATTAGCTGGAGAGTGGGTAAAAGAAACTATAAATTCAAAAGAAACAAGTCATTTAAATGATATTTTTTTTTCAAGGAGTGACTTGAAAGAGGAAAGAATTAAAAGCTGCATAGAATCTGACAAAATTTATAGAAATATTTTGAGAGATCTAGTGAATGAATTTAATAAATTACACTCAGTTCAATTAAACCTGAAAGCTTGGAAAATAATATTAACGCCTTGGTTGAAAAAATTTATAGACATTTGTTATCAAAAAGACTCCCTCATAGATGAAATATTGGAAAAATATCAAATTGATAAAATTTATGGAATTAAAAATGAAAACTACAAGACTTATAGCGATGATAGTTATGCAATACATCCCAATTCAAGAAATATACTTTGGATTAATATAATTTTTTATAAATTAATAATCTTTAAAAAATTAAAATTAAAAACAGATTTTTATAACGTTAATATTAAAAAAGATTTAACAGAAGAGTACAAAAAAAAAGTAGTATATAAAAAATCAATTTTAAAAAAAATTATCTCACTTATTTTTAATATTTTTAAGGTTTTTATTAGAAAAAAAAACGCGCTAATAATAGGCACTGGTTTACCATTTATTTATGAAAAATTATTAGAACTTTCTTTTTATCAATTTCCACAATTTTATGAGACAGAAAAAATTATTTACGAAAAATACGATTGTAGACTTAGATCAAAAATAAAATTAACTAATAATTCAAAAAATAAAAATGTGGAAAATTTTATTAGAGAAATTCTTCCCGAGTATCTTCCTCTCTGTTTTGTGGAGAATTTTAAAAAAATCTTTGCTGATTGTGAAAAAAATTTTCCAAAAAATCCAAAATTTATTTTATCGTCATATAATGTTGATTTTGATGAAAAATTTAAGATATTTGCAGCAAAGAAAGTTAATAATGAAGTCCCATATTATCTTATGCAACATGGCAATACATATTTTGTTGAGGATTTTATTAAAAATAGACATGAATATGAAACATCAACAAAATTTTTCACGTTAGGCTATGAAAAAGATGAAAAATTTAAATCTATTGGTAATCCAAAATTACTAGGAAAAAAAATTAACTACAATTTAAAGAATGGCAACTTAAACCTTTTTGCTCCACCAATGTTAGGCCTTTTTTTTCCTTACGATCGCAATCAAGAATTTTTAAGGTCCTTTGAATTGATAAGCAATTTCAAAAAAAAAATTGATAATGAAATAAACCCATTTTTAAAATTAAGGTTACATCCTAATTTTTCAACATCAAGAGGTGAATGGTTTAAAAAAGAATATTTATCTGATTACAAGCAAAATCAAATTGATAATGGAACTATAAATTATAAAAGTTTCCTTTCCAATTCACGTTTAAATTTATTTTTTTATGATAGTTCTGGATTATATGAAAACTTAATTTTCAACGTTCCTTCAATAGGCATATGGACAAACGACACAAAACTTTTTTACAACCATATAAATGATGATTTTATTGAAAAATATCAATTATTAAAAGACGCAAAAGTAATTTTTGGAAATTTGAATGAAATGATAAATCACATACAAAAATATTGGTATAACATTGATAGTTGGTGGCTATCAAATAAAACTCAAAAAAATATTAAAGAATTTAATAAAAAACTTAATTTAAAAACAAATTTTTCCTCTTTTTTAAATTTAAGAAAAGAAATAATTAAAAATAAGTCAATTTAAATGAAAATAATAAAGCAAATTATTTATATTGTTGGTAAAGAAAATAGGAGTAGTTTAATTTTTTTATTATTATTAAATCTATTCAACTTTTTTTTAGAGTTCATATCCATGATATCTATACCATTGTTTACTGCTGCTCTTTTGGGAGAACAGTTAAATTTTAAAAATTTGAATACTAAATTAAATTTTTTAGAAAATGATAATATTTTGTTTTATACAACTTTATTAGTTATTATTTCTTTTTTACTAAAAAACTTTTTACTAGCTTTTTATTCTTTTTCTCAAGCAAAATTTTTAAAAAGAATAAAATCAAGTATATCCAAAAAATTTTTTAATTATTATTTTGAAAACACAAACATTTCGCTATCAGATCTAAAACCGTCTATTATGGCTAGAAATGTAACGCATGTTGTACAAGGATTTTATGCCTACTTTGAAAATCTTAGTAAAATGGTAAGAGAGATAGTTGCCGGTCTAACAATTACAATAATTATCTCATTTGTTAATTTAAAAATATCTTTAACATTGTCATTTCTTTTTTTATTAATTTCATTTCTTTATTTAACATACTTAAGACCAAAAATTAAAAAAAAAGCAGAAGAAAACCAAGAAATTATAAGTAATTTCAATAAAATGATATTTGAAACTTTTGAGGCAATAAAAGAAATAAAAGTTTATCAAAAAGAGAAATTAGTATCCCAACTATTTGAAAAAAAAGTAGACCATTTTGAAAAAAATTTCTTTTTCTTCTCTGTTTTTGATAAATTTCCGCGAATAGTTCTAGAGGTAATCACAATTTTCTCTATTTTAACCATTTCATTTGTAATGATCAGTCATTCATCAAATATTTATCAAGAGTTGCCAATATTGGCACTAATTATTGTTTCAGCAATCAGAATGATACCAGTTTTTAGTGGTTTAAGTTCCAGTCTTTTTCATATGCGCGCTTACACTATAAGTGTTGAGACAGCTTATGGCCAACTCAAAGTTATTGAGTTAAATAAATCCAGTTTTAAAAGTATTTCAAATCATCAAAAAAGTTTTGAAAAAATTCCGAATATACTTAAAAATTACTTGGTCCTCGACAATGTTTCATTTTCATATGAGAAAAATAAAAAACTAATTGATAGAATTAATATCAAGATTCCTAAGAATTCACATGTTTCCATTGTGGGAGAATCTGGTTCAGGAAAAACGACTTTACAAAGTATAATGATGGGTTTGATTAAGCCTGATACAGGCAATGTTTTTTTTGAAAATCAAAATATAAAATATATTAATGAAAATTGGATGAAAAAAATTAGTTTTGTTTCCCAAAAAGTATTTTTGTTTGACGACACTATTAAAAGAAACATTTGTCTCAACTTTGATGGAAGTGAAATTGATGAACAAAAATTAAAAACAGCTATTAATATAGCTGAATTAAAAGATAAAATTAACTCTCTTAAATACAAACTTGACGAAAATGTTGGCCCAGATGGAAAGAGCCTCTCTGGAGGTGAAAGACAAAGAGTTGCACTAGCTCGCGCTATTTATAAAAAAGCGGATATAATTTTCTTAGATGAATTCACTAGTAATTTAGATTTAGAAACTGAAAAAAAAATTATGAGAAATTTAAAAGATAATTTACCCAATACTACAGTTATCATGATTTCTCATAGATTAGAAATTGCAAGAAACAGCGATATAATTATTGAAATAGATAAAAAATAATAATGAGTTTCAAAAATAAAGCTATTTTAGTAGTTGGTGGAACAGGTTTTATTGGTTATTTCCTTATAAAAAAACTTTTAAAATTAAAAGGTAAAGTTTTTAGTCTCTCTATCTCTAAACCAAAAAAATTTAGAAAACTTACAAAGGTTAATTATTTATATGCAAATATAAAAAATTTTTCACATTTAAAAAAGATTTTTAAAGATAAAAAAATTGACTATGTAATTAATTGCGGAGGGTATGTTGAACACAAAAAAAAAAAAGAAGTTTACTATAGCCATTACAAGGGTAATGAAAATATGTATAAAATTTTTAGGAATGAAAATTTAAAAAAATATGTTCAAATAGGTAGTTCATTAGAGTACGGAAAAACCAAAGTGCCACATAAAGAGAATTATGAATGTAAACCTATAGGAATTTATGGACAAACAAAGCTAAAAACAACAAAATTTTTATTAAATAAATTTCGTAACCATAATTTTCCAGCAGTTATTATTAGGCTTTATCAAGTTTATGGACCTAATCAAGATTTTAATAGATTTATTCCTCAACTTTTAAGATCAAGTATTAAAAAAAAAAAATTTATCACCTCAGAAGGAAAACAATATAGAGATTTTCTTTTTGTGCAGGATGCAATAGACGCAATAATTCTAGCATTGTTGAAAAAAGAGTCCATTGGACAAGTTTTAAATATTGGCTATGGAAGAGGAATTAAATTAAAAAAAATTATGAATAAAGTAAAAAATATGAACAATTTTTTAAAACCTGATTATGGAAAAATAAAAATGAGAGAAGATGAACAATTAACTATTTTTCCAAACATTTTAAAATCGAAGAAAATTCTAGGTTGGTTTCCAAAAATTTCTATTAATAAAGGTTTAGAACTTACGAATAAATATTACCTTAAAAAATTAAAATAAATAAAAATGATAGATCTCTCAATTTGCATTCCAACTTATAATAGATCATACTATTTAGATAACTGTTTGAATTCTATAAAAATAGCTTTAGAAAAGACAAATTTGAATGTAGAGGTGTGTATTTCAGATAATTTTTCCGAAGAAAAAATAGATTATATTATAAAAAAATATAGGGAAGATTTTAAAATAATTTTAAATAAAAACTCAAAAAATTATGGTATGGGAAAAAATATTCTTAAAGTAGTCTCTATGGCTAGTGGAAAATTTTGTTGGTTGCTAGGAAATGATGATCTGCTTTTACCATTTTCTTTAAAAAAGATTTCAAATTTATTTAGCTTACATAAAGATATAGATTTTTATTACATTAATTCATTTCAATTTTATTCAAAAGATTTATTAAGTTATGATCATCCAGTTGATACAAATAAAATTCCTACAGATAATTTAAAAAGATTTTCAAATTTTTCAAAATCTTCTAAACTAGATTTTTTTGAATTAATTAACCCAAAAAAATCCTATGAATTTATGATGAGTTTTTTTTTATGTGTATTTAGAAGAAAATATTGGTTTGAAAATGTAAATGTAATTGATAATGATAATATTAATGATAAAAATCAATATTCCACATTTGATAATACCGCTCCACATTCAAAAATATGGGCAAGAGGATTTAAAAACAAAAAAGCGTATTTTCATTCATATCCTTTAACAATAAATGTTCACGGCCCTAGAGCAAAAGACTGGGGAAATTTGTATCCATTTATCGAGGGAGTAAGAATACCTCAATTACTGGATATTTTTAGAAAAGAAGGTTTACCCTTTGCACAGTATATAAGATGTAAAAATCATGCTTTACAGAAATTATTACCCTCATTTTTTTTCATGATTAAAAATAAAAACATTTCTAACTTTAAATATGTTAATATTAAAAATGATTTATTTTATAACTTAATTTATCCTATGGTATATTTTTTTGTCTTCATTTGGATGTTTAAAAAGCTGATTACTTTTTTTAGGAAAACATAAAACTTTTATGAAATATAAAGTTACTTACGGAAAAAGCGTCCATAATAATAAAGAAATCGCAGCAGTTGTGAAAACAATGAAAAATTCCACTGCGATGGGAAAAAATGTTTTAAATTTTGAAAAAAAAATTGCAAAACTATTTAATAAAAAATATTGCATTATGGTTAACTCTGGGTCTAGCGCCCTAATGCTTTTAGTGGAAATGTTAAATTTAAAAAAAGGTGATGAGTTTCTTACTCCAATAGTAACTTTTCCATCAACTATAGTTCCATTTATAAAAAAAGGCATCATTCCAAAATTTATTGATGTTAATTTGGAGAATCTTCAAATTGATTTAGAACAACTTAAAAAAAATATTTCTAATAAGACTAAAGCAATAGTCGTGCCCAATTTAATTGGAAATATTCCAGACTGGAAAAAAATTAAAAAATTTATAAAAAATAAAAAGATAATTTTGATTGAAGACTCTGCTGATACTTTAGGTTACAAAATAGATAAGAAAGTTAATGGAATATCTGATTACTCAATAACCAGCTTTTATGGATCTCATGTTATTAATTGCGCAGGCACAGGAGGAGCTTTGATGCTGAATGACAAAAAACTTTTATTAAAAGGAAAAGTTCTAAGAAGTTGGGGAAGACTGTCTTCTATAATTAAAGAAGATAATTTGAAGAATAGGTTTAATTATAAAATTAATGGAATAGATTACGATAAAAAATTCGTTTTTAGTGAAATGGGTTTTAATATTGAACCAACAGAGATAGGTGCTGCATTCGGTTTAGTGCAGTTAACTAAATTAAAGAACAATATTAAGATACGGCAAAAAAATTTTAATTTACACTATAAATTTTTCAAAAATTTAAATCATCTCTTTCACCTTCCGAAGATAGAAAAAAGTCATTCAACAGGAATGCTTGCTTTTCCAATAATAATTAAAAATAATGTGAAATTTTCAAGAAAAAATTTCCAAATTTATTTGGAAAAAAATAAAATTCAGACAAGGCCGATCTTTACTGGTAATATTTTATATCACCCAGGATTTAAAAACTTTAAATACAAACTAGTAAATAAGAAATATAACAATGCACATCTTATATCAAGAAATGGCATTTTACTTGGTTTACATCAAGGTTTAAGTTTCCATGATATAAAATTCATGCATAAAAAAATTTTAGATTTTTTAAAGATTAACAAAATCAATTAAGTGAAAAAAAAAATTAGAATACTTATCACCGGATCCAGGGGGTTTGTAGGTAAAAATCTTAAAATTTTTTTTAAAAACAAATCTGAATTAATTGTTTTTTCCGACAAAAAATCAAATTATGACTTATCAAAAAAAAAAAATTTTAAAAAATTATTTGAAATTACAAAACCACAAGTAATTATACACTTGGCATCACGAACAATATCTGAAAGTAATTCATATAAAGAAAATAAATTACAACTTAAAAATACCTATAAACCAATTAAAAATTTAATTGAATGTATCAAATATCAAAAAAATCTAGAAAAAATAATCTTTTTAGGAACCATAGAAGAATATGGAAATGCTAAGATGCCATATTCAGAAAATTCAAAAGCAAAACCCATATCCTCTTATGGAAAAAGTAAATTAAATTGTATAAATTTTATTAAAAAAAAACTTAAAAATAAAAAGGTAAGATTTATTTGGTTAAGACCAAGCTTAATGTTTGGACCTTTTGATAATAGACGAAGATTTTTAGGTTCAATTTTTAATTCTCTGAAAAATAAAAAAACTACTTCTATATATTTAGATAATCAAGTAAGAGATTATTTGTACGTTAATGATTTAATTAGGTTCATCTATTATAATTTAATCAAAAAAAAATTACCTGATATAAATATATTAAATGTTACTAATGAAAACTGGGTCTATTTAAGACTTGTATTAAACACTTTAGCTAAAATGACAGATGGTAAGATAAGAAAATATTTGAAATTAAAAAAAACATCTAATAATAGTAAACTTATAAATTCAGGTAAATTAATTCAAAAAAATTATCCAAATTTTAAATTTACAAACTTTACATATGCTCTTAAAAAAACATTAAGAAGTTACAATATAGTTAATTTTCATGGATCTACAAAAATTTTACAGAAATAAAAAAATTCTAATAACTGGCCATACCGGATTTAAAGGTAGTTGGCTTACTTCTTGTTTATTAGCATTTGGAGCAAAAATACTTGGAATTTCAAATAAAGATGAAAAATTAATTCACTACAAAAAAAATTGTTATCATAATAAAATTACAAATGTTTTTACTGATATTAAAAATTATGAGCATTTAAAAAAAAAAATTATTAAATTTAATCCTGAGATAATAATTCATTTAGCTGCTCAAGCTTTAGTTTCAGAGTCTTATAAAAATCCTTATAAAACTATTGAAACTAATCTAATGGGCACTCTGAATGTAATTGAGTTATCAAAAAAGATAAAAAATTTAAAATCATTATTAATAATTACTTCTGATAAGTGCTATTTGAACAAGGAGATTAAAAAAGGTTATAAAGAAAATGATCAACTAGGAGGAGATGATCCATATAGTGCATCTAAAGCTTGTGCCGAAATCGTATTTAATGCTTATGCAAAATCATTTTTACACAATCAAAATAAGTATGGTTATGCAACAGCTAGAGCTGGTAACGTAATTGGAGGCGGCGATTGGTCCAAAGATAGATTAATACCAGATTGTATTAGAAGTATTATAAAAAAAAAGAGATTAATGATAAGAAATCCTAATTCAACCAGACCATGGCAACATGTTTTAGAACCCATATCAGGTTATTTGTTATTGGCAAAATTACTTTATGAGAAAAAGCACAAATACTCAGGTAATTGGAACTTTGGTCCATCACTAAGAGAAACAATGGAAGTAAAAAAAGTTACGAAATTATTATTTAGTTTTTTAGGTATAGATAAAAAAATTATCCAAACAAAAGGAAGTTTTAAAGAAACAATTTTACTTAAGCTTAATTCAGATAAGGCACATAAGTTATTAAAATGGAAAAATAAGTGGAATATGAAAAAATCTATTTTGGAAACCGCAAAGTGGTACAAGGATTATCTTAATAAAAAAGATATAAAAAAAACAATTATTAATCAAATAGAAGAATATTTTAATACTTAATCAATTTAAATTATGATCGAAGGTGTAAAAATCACTAAGCTTAAAATTATTAGCGATCATAGGGGTAGTGTTTTACCAATGTTAAGATCTGACTCAAAAGTTTTTAAGTCTTTTGGCGAAATTTATTTTTCAACAATTTTTAATAATTCAATTAAAGCGTGGCACTTACATAAAAAAGCAGTATTAAACTATGTTTGCATTAAAGGTAAAGTAAAACTCGCTTTATTCGACGACAGAAAAGAGAGCAGTACTTATGGAAAATATGCAGAGTACATTTTATCACCTCAAGATTATTTTTTAATTACAATACCTTCTTATATATGGAATGGTTTTAAAGGTTTGGGTCAACCAGAATCAATAGTTGCGAATTGTATAAACTTGCCACATGATGAAAATGAAATGATTAGAAAAGATCATGATGATAAATATTTTAAATATGATTGGAATGAATAAATGAAAGTAGTTATTTTAGCTGGTGGATTAGGAACAAGACTTTCTGAATACACGCATACAATTCCTAAACCAATGGTAAAAATTGGCCCTTACCCTATTATAGTTCATATTTTAAAACATTATATGAATTATGGTTTTAACGATTTTATATTAGCAACTGGATATAAAAGTCATATTTTTAAAAGCTATTTTAAAAACTTTAAAAAAATTGGTCGGGATTTTAAAGCAACAGTAATGAAAAAAAAATGTACAATCAATATTATTGATACTGGAAAAAAAACACTTACTGGCGGGAGACTAAAAAGACTTGAAAAATATTTACCAAAAAATAAACATTTTTTATTTACATATGGAGATGGAGTTTCAAATGTTAACATAAAAAAACTTGTATCATTTCATTTTAAAAGAAAAAGAATGATTACAGTAACAGCCGTCAGACCTCCTGCTAGATTTGGTGAAATAGTAATTAAAAATCATAATGTTAATTCGTTTAAGGAAAAACCACAAACATCTAAGGGATGGATAAATGGAGGTTTTTTTGTTGCAGATACAAATTTTTTGAAATTAATTAGAGGCGATTATGAAATTTTAGAGAGGCATCCATTAGAAAAAGCTACAAAATTAAAACAATTATCTGCCTATAAACACTTTGGATTTTGGAAGTGTATGGATGTTAAAAGAGATAGAGAAGAACTACAAAAAATTTATAAAATCAAAAAGACATTACTTTTTTAATTTATTTTATAAATAAATGAAAAAAAATCCTTTAGTAAGTATCATAATGAACTGCCACAATGGGGAGCTATTTCTTGAACAAAGCTTAAAGAGTGTCTTTCTTCAAAGCTATAAAAATTGGGAATTAATATTTTGGGACAACAAATCAAAAGATCAAAGTAAAAATATATTAGGGAAATTTAAAGATAAACGTGTTAAATACTTTTATTCAAAAAAATTTAATTCATTATATAACTCAAGAAACTTGGCTATAAAAAAGGCAAAAGGCAAGTATATTGCATTTTTAGACACAGATGATTTTTGGCATAAAGAAAAATTAAATCACCAGGTAAATTTTATAATCAAGAATAATTTAAAAGTTTGTTGTACAAATTTTTTAATACTTAGCCAAAAAAATAATAAAAAGATAAAATTCATAAAAAAAAATAAAAAAAAACTAACAACACAAAACCTTCTAAAAAGATATGAGGTAGGTATACTTACTGTTATAATTGAAAAAAGCTTACTTACAAAAAATCCCTTTAACAAAAAATACGAGATTATTGGAGATTTTGATTTCTTTATATTATTGAGTTTAAATTACGAAATAGGTTTTTTGAATAGAATTTTAGCGACCTATAGACTCCATGATATTAATTTATCAAAAAAAAAAATAGATTTATATATAAAAGAACTTAGCTCATGGATAAAATCGAATAAAGAAAACTTAGAAAATAAAAATTTAAATGTTAATGTACAAAAATTCAATCTTTTAAAATTAAAAATAAAAAAAATTTTAAGATTTTTAAAAGTTTTGGCTTAATAAAAAATTTAATTGGGCATGTAGTTCAGTGGTAGAACGCTTCGTTGACATCGAAGAGGTCATAAGTTCAATT